>BNJV01000244.1_pt1:27500-60768 | contig 60768 bp, 80 predicted proteins | sample 8540591 | NCBI WGS metagenome assembly BNJV01 (sample SAMD00202457, study PRJDB9452) | human saliva metagenome | host: Homo sapiens | reverse complement strand
GGAAACTACCATCATCATTTAGCAGTCAATGAATGGGGGTGGAAAAACCTAGCAGGGAGAAAAAAAGCCGTAGCTGGTCTGGCTTATTATGCCCTTGAAGTCGAGAACAAAGAGGAATTGTTGAAACTATTTGCTCGATCTCAAAGATATCAGGCAACAACTCAATGGATTTCTTCCAATGAGTTTACATTGACTGATAGTGATGGGATTGTGTCCCTAGTAAGAGTCAAGAAGTAGACTGTTGCTTAACATGATAGATGATGAGATGCTTTTGACAAGGGACTTGATTGGGCTGCTTGATTCTCAACTCTTTAAAAACCGGCATTCTATGTTATAATGAAAGGGATAACTTATACAGTTAGAGGAGAGTCTATGCAAAAAGAAGTTATGCTTTTCATTGTTAGTACGGCTGCCATTCTTTTAGCCCTACTTGGTGTTTGTGGCACATGTTTTTATCTTTACGTTCGGGATGAGAAAATGGTCCGCCTTGCAACATCATCTGTCAAGGGCAGAGTTGTAGGCTATAGCTATTTTCAAGACGCTTACCCTCCCATCGTTGAATACATGGTAGATGGAAAATCATATAAGAAAACCCTAAAGTATTTTATGGTTAAAAACGGTCTCTCCCTTGGGCACCAGTCAATGCGGCGAGTGGGCGTACAAGAGCAGAGTTTCTAGAACCGTCAATTACCTTCCGTCGGAATTCTCTCATTTCTATTGATCGCTCTATCGTGAGCATTTTCCAATTGGTTCGGAGATGACGGTCTGGTATGATCCAGAAAAACCGACCAGTGCCTTTGTGGAGCGCTACTGTGGCGTCAACAAGTTTTATAAATGGTTTGGAATTGGATATGCCATAGCCTTAGTCCTGATTTATAGCATTGTAATCCTCATATTTTTTTGTCACAGTCATAAGAGGCGAAAGGCAGCAACTGGGAAAGCAGCTTCATTTCATTATCGTAACTTATGGAGAACGATATTGTTCTCCTTTTTAATTTCTTGTCAGTGCTAGTCCAGTAATAACCGGACTTTTGACAAGGGACTTGATTAAAGTTATAATGAAGGAAAAAAATAAATCAAGGATAAAAAATATGACCAAATCGAAGTACATTACTCGTCTCAAACGTTCAGAAGGCCAATTGCGGGGCATTCAAAAAAATGATGGAGGAAGACCGTGATTGTGTTGATATCATTACCCAATTAACAGCTGTTCGCTCCAGTGTCGACCGGATTATTGAGTTGATGATTACGGAAAATCTCACGACCTGCATTAACCAACCGCTGGATGACCCTGAGGCTCAAAAAGCACGCTTGGAAAAGGCTGTTCAATACCTAATCAAACGTAAGTAAGAAAAAAAGGATTTGCTAGGTAAAGGGATTTTATAGATTTAAAAATTATAGGAAAAAGAGCGGTTCTGCTAACAATAATGTAGGTGGAACCGCTCTAGTTTTTCTATTTGTTTAATAAGTAATACAGATTTTATTCAGGTTTTTCAAGGATGAAGATTTCCTTGGTAGCATATTTGCTTTCTTTGTAACCTAAACTTTCGTAGCTTGCAATCAATGGATCATAGACTTCATTTTTTCCTTTTTGTTCGCGGGGGATGACGACATAATCTATCGTAGCATCTGCTTTTCTCTGGTTATGATAGAAAATATCATAGAGATATTGGTGATTACGAAGGGCAGGTGTATAGCCTCCTTCTGTTACAACAGATGCTTCTTCCGGCAAACTCTCTAGAGTATAACGCATGGTATCAAATTTTTCTTTGTGTTCAAAGTAATAGCAACATTAAAAGACCAATTGTGCGTAAAGTGATGGAGGAGGGTGCCGGACATGATGATACCAACTATAACAATAGCAACTGTCGTTTTTCTTTAATGAATTTACTTACTTTTAGATCTTCCAGAGCAAGCAGGGCCATGATGAAGAGCAAAGTCTGACTACCATAACTGTATTGGAAACCAATATCATATTGATAAGGCCAGTCTGGCAATAAGTTAATAACAATCAATGGTAAACAAAGTAAATAGTTCGACCAGTTGCGCTGAACCAGTGGAAGAAAGGCGAGAGGAGCTAAAACGAAGAATAAGTAACCCAGTTTTTTAGCAATCAATAGTTTGCTAAAGACATAAGTTGGATGAAGAATGAGATTTTTAAGAACGTTTAAAATTCCATTTTCGCCCTCTAACAGATAAGGTTCAAATCGGGAAACCATTCCCCCTTCTCCGTAGGTGTTCAAAAGATATAATCCAAGGGCAAAGTACAGAACAGGTAGCATGAAATCTGCCAGAATAATCCATTTCTTGGTCTGGCTTGACAGGGAGAAGCGCTTTTGGAATAAGAAATAGAGTCCAATGCTCACAACATAAATAAATGCATCTTCTTTTACGAATAAAAGCAAGAGGGTTACTAGGAGAATTTTCCATTTTTGCTCAGAGACAATAAAATAGAACAACCAGATAATTAAAGGGACTAGGAAGCAGTTTTCGTGAAGATGATAGCCTCCAGCGGTTGTCATAACAGGGATGAGAATAAACCAAGCAATTATCAGACTATTGATTGGTTTAGAAAGGTTCAATTTCTTCAGAAGTAATCTTAAGGGAACGACTGCAGAAAATACAACCCAAATCTGTAATACTTCTAAAGTTTCAACATGTGGGAAGAGCTTATAGAAAGGCAACATGAGATAAAAAATCGGGGAGATATGGACTGCAAAGTGGGAGAGAACTCGGTCACGTTCTAGAGTTGTAATAGCAGTCAGGTCCGTGCTCATTCGATGAAACATCTGTGAAAACAGTCCGATATCAAATGTAGAACCATCAAATGTTTTTCACCTTGTAGGTGACTACGATAGAAAGGTAAATAACATAAATAATAACCAATGAAAAATACAGAGTAAGTGAGGAACTTTTTATATTTCTCCAGATATTTTTCAATTGGGAGCTTAATCAAAGAGATATAGGTTATTGTTGAGATAAAAAAATAGCCAAAAAGTGCTGGCCAAATAATCATATTAAATCGGGTATCGGCAAGGTTGATAGCATGAAATTCCAGTGCAGAATCTAGAAAATTTGTACTGGCTAGGCTGAGTAGACGAGGACTAGTTAGCAAAAACTACTAATAAATATAAATTGGAATACTTTTTGTTTGCTTAGAAAAGTTCCTGTAAATAAGATTAAGGTAAGGAATAGGAGTCCTAGAGCTAGGAAAAAGGATATACTTTTAAAAAATTGCGACTAGTAAGACGAGACTAGAAAGTAGAATATTAATCTTTCGCATATTTAAAAAAAGGAAACTTTTAATGGCGCAAAAACTAGCAGTACAGCTGTTATAACAAAGACACCTAATTTCAAAAGAGAGATAGGAGATAATGTTAGGAAAAAGATCTTTGGAAGGTGAAGTTAAAAGGTCTACCAAGATCATCATTAGATATGCGCCAATACCACAGGATAAATAATCATTTTCGTTTTTCATTTAAAAACTTAAAAACTTTTTGCATTTCATGAAATCCTCCAGTCAATATTCTATCATAAATATAGGTAATATTCTAACTTAAATTAGGGATATCAAAAAGATAGGACGGCCTTCACCATTGGCTTTTTAAACTTTCGGCAATCATCAATTGAAATAGTGATAAAACGAAAAAAACCGATTAAGTTTCTTAATCGGTTTTTACTTATTCTACTTGACCTGGCCAGGCATTCATGCCACCTTCTACATTGGTAACGGTGAGGCCTTGGGCGCTGAGAAATTGACAGGCAGAGGCAGAACGTACACCTCCTTGACAGATGATATGGTATGTACGGTTAGGATTGAGTTCTTTGTAGCCTTGCTCCAAGTTACTTAACGGAAGATTTTTGGCTCCTGGTGCATGTCCTGCTTGGAATTCATGCACTTCACGTACATCGATAAGATCTAGATGTTCATTTTGATATTTTTCATAAAAATCAGCCATGCTGATATTAGTTAGCATATTCTACTCCTTCTGGATTAGCCATTTTGTATAGTGAATAAGCGCCGTCAAGGTTTTGGACGGTAAATCCTACCGCTAGAGGATACGCTCTGTGATATAGCTGCGCAAAACACTGTGGCAGCTAAGGATGTAGGCTTGGTTCTTGTCTAGTTCATCCAAGCGTTCCCGTAGTTCGTTTAGGGGGATGTGGATGGTGTCGACTTTGAGTCGACCACTCTGAAATTCGCCACTTGTCCGTACATCTAGAAATTTCTTACCCTTAGCCAGTTCGTCTTCGAGCTGGTACCATTGAACATTGTCGCTGAGACCTTCGATAAGGTTCAAGGCTGCGTAGCCCAGCATATTGACGGGATCCTTGGCAGAACCAAATGGTGGTGCATAGGGTGAACTCTAACTCTGGCAAGTCAAAGACGGTGAGATTTCCTTTGATAGCAGTTGCGAGGATATCGATTCGCTTGTCAACACCTTTCTTCCCAACTCCTTGGGCACCATAGATTTTTGCCACTGGTTGGGTCAAGGAGGAGCTTCAAGGTCATATCAGTAGCACCTGGATAATAACCAGCGTGGTCTTTCCCACTGACATGAAGTGCCTTGTAAGGAAGTTGATTCATGCTAAGGATACGTTCGCTGAGACCGGTCGAAGCCGCTATCATATCAAAGGCACGAACGATAGCAGTGCCGATACTGCCTTTGTTAGTACGGTTGAGTCCTGCGATGATGTCCGCCACTTGGCGGCCTTGACGATTGGCAGGAGAAGCAAGAGAGATGAGGGCGTCTTGGCCTGTGATTTCTTGCTTAACGACGATGGCATCTCCAACTGCAAAAAAATATCTTTTTGACTGGTTTCGTAATGTTCATCGACCAGGATCCCGCCACGAAATCCCAGTTCAATCCCCGCAGCTTTAGCCAGACCATTTTTCAGGTTCAACGCCGACAGAAAGGATGGTCAAGTCAGAAGCGATCTTTTGTCCGTTTTCGAGAACGATGACTTTTTCCTTGGTCTTCAAATCGAGTTGCAGACTGAGAAGTGATAACGCGAACGCCGTTTTTTTAACCAATTCTGCTTGGACAAAGGCTGCCATTTCTTGATCTAATGGTGGCAAGACATGAGGTGCTTTCTCCACGATAGTAACCTGCAATCCACGTTTTTGCCAGGTTTTCGGCCATTTCAAGCCCGATAAAACCTGCACCGATGACGACAGCTTCCTTTGGATGCTTGTCCAAGGCTGCCTTAATTTCATCGAGATTGGGAACATTACGCAGCGTGTAGGGCGTTCTTAGCTTCTGCCAAGCCTTCAATGGCAGGAACAAATGGTTTAGCTCCTGAGAGAGGATCAGTTTGTCAAAGCTTTCTGTGAATTCCTGTCCATCATGGCGGACAGTCACAGTATGCTCTGCTGGGGAAATGCTGATGACCTCATGGAAAGGTCGCACATCCAGATTAAACCGTGCCTTGAGACTTTCAGGGGTTTGGACTAACAAATCTTCCCGTTTAGAAATTTCTCCTGAAACATAGTAAGGAAGTCCGCAGTTTGCAAAGGAAACAAAGGGACCTTTCTCAAAAATAGTGATTTCAGCGTCTTCCATGAGACGTCTGAGGCGGGTTGCTGCAGACATTCCGCCGGCAACTCCCCCGACAATGATAATTTTCATTGATTTTCTCCTTTATGCTTCTAGATGACCTTACCTGTCCAAGCGCTCATACCACCTCGGACATTGATGACATCGTAGCCTTTTTTCTTTAACTTCTTCGCAGCTAGTTTGCTGCGCACACCAGAATGACAAATGATATAGAGCATTTCTTTTGTCTCAGGTGTGTAAGATCCGATTTTGGATAGAGGGACATTCTTGGCATTTTTGATATGACCTCTATGGAATTCCGTAGGCGTCCGAACATCCAGTAGCTGAATAGGTTCTCTGAGTTTAGCTTCTAACTCGCTGGTAGAAATACTGTCAATTTTTGTAAATAAGTGAAACATAGGCACCTCCAAATATACCCTTACGGGGTATATTAAACCATGAAGTCAATCTTTTGTCAAGCAAGTTGAATTGATTAGTATTGTTTCTTTTTCAGTATACAAGATGTTATCTTACAAACTAAAGAGTTGGTTGGTAGGTTAATGAATAGAACCTGTCCTATTTATTCAACAACTAGTTATCTAGAAAAATTACCTTTTCAGAAAACGAAGACCATCTATACTAAAGTAAGAAAAAAACAAGCAAAGCCCTTGAAAAAATCAGAGCAAATCAAGTATAATATAAGTAATCATTTGTCGTAGGTTTTGTCTGAAATATTGTCCAGACAAGGCTCACAGCAGTTAAATCTTCTTACAAAAGTCAGATTTAGCTGCTCTTTTTGTGCTTTTTTTCAGGTTTTTGAACCTCTGTAACAGAGATTTAAAGATTCTGAAAATTGCCCGAAGGATAAGGTGATAGGGGTTTTCAACCATCTAACGATAATCAAAAAGCTTAAATAGCTAGGCTTGGAATTTTAACTAAAAGGAGAATCATCTTGGCAGGACATGACGTTCAATACGGGAAACATCGTACCCGTCGTAGTTTTTCAAGAATTAAAGAAGTTCTTGACTTACCAAATTTGATTGAAATTCAAACAGATTCATTCAAAGATTTCTTAGACCACGGTCTTAAAGAAGTGTTTGAGGACGTATTGCCAATTGCAAACTTTACAGAAACAATGGAGTTGGAGTTTGTTGGCTACGAAATCAAAGAACCAAAATACACTCTTGAAGAAGCTCGTATCCACGATGCCAGCTACTCGGCACCAATCTTTGTAACTTTCCGCTTGATCAACAAAGAAACTGGGGAAATCAAGACCCAAGAAGTCTTCTTTGGAGATTTCCCAATCATGACTGAGATGGGTACTTTCATCATCAACGGTGGTGAGCGTATCATCGTTTCTCAGTTGGTCCGTTCTCCTGGTGTTTACTTTAATGACAAGGTAGACAAAAACGGAAAAGTTGGCTACGGTTCAACTGTAATCCCTAACCGCGGAGCTTGGTTGGAACTTGAGAGCGACTCAAAAGACATCGCCTATATCTCGTATCGACCGTACTCGTAAGATTCCATTCACAACTTTGGTTCGTGCGCTTGGTTTCTCAGGTGATGACGAAATCTTTGATATCTTTGGTGATAGCGAACTTGTTCGCAACACAGTCGAAAAAGACATCCATAAGAACCCAATGGACTCTCGTACAGATGAAGCATTGAAAGAAATCTACGAACGCCTTCGTCCAGGTGAGCCAAAAACAGCTGAAAAGCTCACGAACTTTGCTTGTGGCTCGTTTCTTCGACCCACGTCGTTATGACTTGGCAGCTGTTGGACGCTACAAGATTAACAAGAAGCTTAATGTTAAGACACGTTTGCTCAACCAAACTATTGCAGAGCCTTTGGTAGATCCTGAAACAGGTGAAATCTTGGTTGAAAAAAAGGAACTGTCATGACTCGTGATGTGATTGAAAGCATCGAAAGTCACTTGGATGGTGATTTGAACAAGATTGTCTATACACCAAACGATTCAGCAGTTTTGACTGAGCCAGTTGTTCTTCAAAAAAATTCAAGGTGGTGGCACCGACTGATCCAGACCGCGTCGTAACAATCATTGGTAATGCTAATCCAGAAGACAAGGTTCGTGTAGTGACTCCTGCAGATATCCTTGCTGAGATGAGCTACTTCCTTAACTTGGCTGAAGGTATCGGACGTGTGGATGACATCGACCACCTTGGTAACCGTCGTATCCGTGCCGTTGGTGAATTGCTTGCTAACCAAGTTCGACTAGGACTTTCTCGTATGGAGCGTAATGTCCGCGAACGTATGTCTGTTCAGGACAATGAAGTCTTGACACCGCAACAAATCATCAACATCCGTCCTGTCACAGCTGCAGTCAAAGAATTCTTTGGTTCATCACAGTTGTCACAGTTCATGGACCAACACAACCCGCTATCAGAATTATCACACAAACGCCGTTTGTCAGCCTTGGGGCCTGGAGGTTTGACACGTGACCGTGCCGGATATGAAGTCCGTGACGTGCACTACACTCACTATGGTCGTATGTGTCCAATCGAGACACCTGAAGGACCAAACATCGGTTTGATTAACAACTTGTCTTCATACGGACACTTGAATAAGTATGGATTTGTTCAAACACCTTACCGCAAGGTAGATCGTGAAACAGGTGTCGTTACAAGCGAAATCGTTTGGTTGACAGCTGACGAAGAAGACGAATTTACAGTTGCTCAGGCAAACTCACGCCTAAACGAAGATGGAACTTTTGCTGAAGAAACAGTTATGGGACGTCACCAAGGGGTCAACCAAGAGTATCCAGCTTCTAGCGTAGATTATATGGACGTCTCTCCTAAACAGGTAGTTGCCGTTGCGACTGCATGTATTCCTTTCTTGGAAAACGACGACTCCAACCGTGCCCTCATGGGTGCCAACATGCAACGTCAGGCTGTGCCTTTGATTGATCCAAAAGCGCCATACGTTGGTACTGGTATGGAATACCAAGCAGCCCACGACTCAGGAGCTGCAGTTATTGCACAACATGGTGGTAAGGTTACTTATGCGGATGCTGACAAGGTAGAAGTACGTCGTGAAGACAGCTCGCTTGATGTTTACCATATCCAAAAATTCCGTCGTTCAAACTCAGGTACTGCATACAATCAACGTACCCTTGTAAAAAGTTGGTGATGTCGTTGAAAAAGGTGACTTTATTGCCGATGGACCTTCTATGGAGAAAGGTGAAATGGCGCTTGGACAAAACCCAATCGTTGCCTACATGACATGGGAAGGTTACAACTTCGAGGATGCCGTTATCATGAGCGAACGCTTGGTGAAAGACGATGTCTACACATCTGTTCACCTCGAAGAATACGAATCAGAAACTCGTGATACAAAGCTTGGACCTGAAGAAATCACTCGTGAAATTCCAAACGTTGGTGAAGATGCCCTTAAAGATCTTGACGAAATGGGTATCATCCGTATCGGTGCTGAGGTTAAAGAAGGGGATATCCTTGTAGGTAAAGTCACACCTAAGGGTGAAAAAGACCTTTCGGCTGAAGAACGTCTCTTGCACGCTATCTTCGGAGACAAATCTCGTGAAGTTCGTGACACTTCTCTCCGTGTACCTCACGGTGCTGATGGTGTCGTTCGTGATGTCAAAAATCTTTACACGCGCAAATGGAGATGAATTGCAATCAGGTGTTAATATGCTGGTTCGCGTCTACATCGCTCAAAAAAACGTAAGATCAAGGTCGGAGATAAGATGGCCGGACGTCACGGTAATAAAGGGGTTGTTTCTCGTATCGTTCCTGTAGAAGACATGCCTTACCTTCCAGACGGAACTCCAGTCGATATCATGTTGAACCCACTTGGGGTACCATCACGTATGAATATCGGTCAGGTTATGGAACTTCACCTTGGTATGGCAGCTCGTACTCTTGGTATCCACATCGCAACACCAGTCTTTGACGGAGCAAGTTCAGATGATCTTTGGGAAACTGTTAAAGAAGCAGGTATGGATAGTGATGCTAAGACTATCCTTTACGATGGACGTACAGGTGAACCATTTGATAACCGTGTGTCAGTTGGTGTCATGTACATGATCAAACTTCACCACATGGTTGATGATAAATTGCACGCACGTTCAGTCGGACCATACTCAACTGTTACGCAACAACCACTCGGAGGTAAAGCTCAGTTTGGTGGACAACGTTTCGGTGAGATGGAGGTTTGGGCGCTTGAAGCCTACGGTGCGTCAAATGTCCTTCAAGAAATCTTGACTTACAAGTCTGACGATATCAACGGACGTTTGAAAGCTTATGAAGCTATTACAAAAGGAAAACCAATTCCAAAACCAGGTGTTCCAGAATCCTTCCGAGTTCTTGTAAAAGAATTGCAATCTCTTGGTCTTGACATGCGTGTCCTTGACGAAGATGATCAAGAAGTGGAACTTCGTGACCTAGATGAGGGAATGGACGAAGATGTCATCCACGTAGATGACCTTGAAAAAGCCCGCGAAAAAGCAGCAAAAGAGGCAAAAGCAGCCTTTGAAGCAGAAGAAAATGCAAAAGCGGAAGCAACAGAAGAAGCTGCTGACCAAGAATAAGTAGCTCACTTAGAATAGAAAGGGAAGAAATAGTGGTTGATGTAAATCGTTTTAAAAGTATGCAAATCACCCTAGCTTCTCCAAGCAAAGTCCGTTCATGGTCTTATGGAGAAGTCAAAAAACCTGAAACAATCAATTACCGTACTTTGAAACCAGAACGTGAAGGACTATTTGACGAAGTCATCTTTGGTCCTACAAAAGACTGGGAATGTGCTTGTGGTAAGTACAAACGTATTCGTTACAGAGGGATTGTTTGTGACCGTTGTGGGGTTGAGGTAACGCGTACTAAAGTTCGTCGTGAACGCATGGGACACATCGAGTTGAAAGCTCCTGTATCTCACATTTGGTATTTCAAGGGGATTCCAAGCCGAATGGGCTTGACCCTTGATATGAGTCCTCGTGCCCTCGAGGAAGTTATCTACTTTGCTGCTTATGTGGTGATTGATCCTAAAGGAACACCACTTGAGCACAAGTCTATCATGACAGAGCGTGAATACCGTGAGCGCTTGCGTGAGTATGGTTATGGATCATTCGTTGCCAAGATGGGTGCGGAAGCCATCCAAGACCTTTTGAAACAAGTAGATCTTGAAAAAGAAATTGCTGAACTCAAAGAAGAGTTGAAAACAGCTACTGGACAAAAACGTGTCAAAGCCATCCGTCGTTTGGATGTTTTGGATGCCTTTTACAAGTCTGGAAACAAACCTGAATGGATGATTCTTAACATCCTTCCAGTTATTCCACCAGATCTTCGTCCAATGTTGCAGTTGGATGGTGGTCGTTTTGCCTCATCTGACTTGAACGACCTTTACCGTCGTGTTATCAACCGTAACAACCGTTTGGCTCGTTTGCTTGAGTTGAATGCACCAGGTATCATCGTTCAAAATGAGAAGCGTATGCTTCAAGAAGCGGTTGACGCTTTGATTGACAATGGTCGTCGTGGTCGTCCAATTACAGGACCAGGTAGCCGTCCACTGAAATCATTGAGCCACATGCTTAAAGGTAAACAAGGACGCTTCCGTCAAAACTTGCTCGGTAAACGTGTTGACTTCTCAGGACGTTCCGTTATCGCCGTTGGTCCAACTCTTAAGATGTACCAATGTGGTGTACCACGTGAAATGGCGATCGAGCTCTTTAAACCATTCGTTATGCGTGAAATCGTTGCTCGTGACATCGTGCAAAACGTGAAAGCAGCTAAACGCTTGGTTGAACGTGGAGATGAGCGTATCTGGGATATCCTCGAAGAAGTTATCAAAGAACACCCAGTGCTTTTTGAACCGCGCACCGACCCTTCACCGTTTGGGTATCCAAGCCTTCGAGCCGGTCTTGATTGACGGTAAGGCCCTTCGCTTGCACCCACTTGTCTGTGAAGCCTACAATGCCGACTTTGACGGGGACCAAATGGCCATCCACGTACCACTTTCAGAAGAAGCTCAAGCAGAAGCTCGTATATTGATGTTAGCTGCTGAGCATATCTTGAATCCGAAAGACGGTAAACCAGTTGTTACTCCATCTCAGGACATGGTTTTGGGTAACTACTACTTGACTATGGAAGAAGCTGGTCGCGAAGGTGAAGGAATGGTCTTCAAGGACCGTGACGAAGCTGTTATGGCTTATCGTAATGGTTATGTTCACCTGCACTCACGTGTTGGTATCGCGACAGACAGCCTCAACAAACCATGGACAGAAGAGCAAAAACACAAAATCTTGCTTACAACTGTTGGTAAAATCCTCTTTAACGATATCATGCCAGAAGGTCTACCTTACTTGCAAGAGCCAACTAATGCTAACTTGACAGAAGGTGTTCCGGCTAAATACTTCTTGCCAGTTGGTGTAGAAATCAAGGAAGCAATCAGCCAACTTGAACTAAACCCTCCATTCAAGAAGAAAAAATCTTGGGAACATCATCGCTGAAATCTTCAAACGTTTCCGTACGACAGAAACTTCTGCCCTACTTGACCGTATGAAGAACCTCGGCTACCACCACTCAACTCTTGCTGGTTTGACAGTGGGTATCGCTGATATTCCAGTGGTTGAAGACAAGGCTGAAATTATCGCAGAATCACACCAACGTGTAGAACAAATCACAAAAACAATTCCGTCGTGGTATGATCACAGATGACGAGCGCTACAATGCTGTTACAGCTGAATGGCGTGCTGCCCGTGAAAAACTCGAGAAACGTTTGGTTGCCAACCAAGATCCTAAGAACCCTATCGTTATGATGATGGACTCTGGAGCTCGTGGTAACATCTCAAACTTCTCACAGCTTGCCGGTATGCGTGGTCTGATGGCTGCTCCGAATGGACGTATCATGGAATTGCCAATCCTTTCAAACTTCCGCGAAGGTTTGTCAGTACTCGAAATGTTCTTCTCAACTCACGGTGCCCGTAAAGGTATGACCGATACGGCCCTCAAGACAGCCGACTCAGGTTACTTGACTCGTCGTTTGGTTGACGTTGCCCAAGACGTTATTATCCGTGAGGACGACTGTGGAACTGATCGTGGTCTATTGATCCGTTCGATCACAGAAGGTAAAGAGATGATTGAGTCTCTCGAAGAGCGTCTCAACGGTCGTTACACTAAGAAAACTGTTAAACATCCAGAAACTGGTGCAGTGATTATTGGTGCAAATGAACTGATTACTGAAGACAAGGCACGCGAAATCGTCAACGCTGGTGTTGAAGAAGTAACCATTCGTTCAGCCTTTACATGTAACACTCGTCATGGTGTCTGCCGTCACTGTTACGGTATTAACTTGGCGACTGGTGATGCGGTTGAAGTCGGTGAAGCAGTCGGAACAATCGCTGCCCAATCTATCGGGGAACCTGGTACACAGCTTACAATGCGTACCTTCCACACGGGTGGGGTTGCCTCAAATACCGATATCACTCAGGGTCTTCCTCGTGTCCAAGAAATCTTTGAAGCCCGCAATCCAAAAGGGGAAGCGGTTATCACAGAAGTTAAAGGACAAGTTACGGCTATCGAAGAAGATGCCTCAACTCGCACCAAGAAAGTCTTTGTTAAGGGTGAAACTGGCGAAGGTGAATACGTGGTACCATTTACCGCTCGTATGCGTGTAGAAGTTGGTGATCAAGTATCTCGTGGTGCAGCGTTGACAGAAGGTTCTATCCAACCAAAAACGTCTCCTTGCTGTTCGTGATGTCTTATCAGTAGAAACATACCTCCTTGGTGAAGTACAAAAAGTTTACTGTAGCCAAGGGGTAGAAATCGGTGACAAAACACATCGAGGTAATGGTTCGTCAAATGATCCGTAAAGTTCAGTGTCATGGATCCAGGTGATACAGACCTTCTCATGGGTACCCTCATGGATATTAACGACTTTACAGATGCTAATAAGGAGGTCCTTATCTCAGGTGGTGTTCCAGCAACTGGTCGTCCAGTCCTTATGGGAATCACAAAAGCCTCACTTGAAACCAATAGTTTCTTGTCAGCTGCTTCCTTCCAAGAGACAACTCGTGTTCTTACAGATGCAGCTATCCGTGGTAAGAAGGACCATCTCCTTGGACTTAAGGAAAATGTCATCATCGGTAAGATCATCCCAGCAGGTACTGGTATGGCTCGCTACCGTAACCTTGAACCAAAAAAGCTGTAAATGAAGACGAATGTCTTCTTCCTTCACAAGAAGAGTCTCAAGCAGATGATTCTATGGAAACAGTTGAAGTTGGAGAATAGGCAAATAAGTCTGCAAAAAAAGAGGGGTAATTCCCTCTTTTTGCGGGTATAAATACCGAATAATAGCTGTATATTTTTTTACAAAAAAACGCTAACATTATGATGTATAAAAGTATAAATATACTTTTTTTCAAAAAAAGTGAAGCAAAAATGCTTTGAATTTATCTAAACTAGTGGTAAAATAAGGCGTTGCTTAAATTAGAAGCAATAGTAAAACAATGCATAAAAATATAACAATATATACAATCCCAGAAGGGAATTGGAGGTAATATAGTGAAAAATGATTTGTTTAACGACCGTATTAGTCGGTTTTCAATTCGTAAGTTACATGTAGGAGTTTGCTCAGTCTTACTCGGTACCTTAGTCATGCTCGGAACAGCTACAGGTGTAGGTGCTGATGAAGTGACAGAAGAGAAACAGGCTGAGGGAGTTACAGCTACAACAGAAGTAGGGAAGGCCGAAGCCTCAACAACTACAGAAGTAGTAGTAGAAGATGTTACATACCAAGCGGATGCAGCGCCTGTAGTAGCAGAGGACACTGTAAAGCCTGCTAATAAAGAAACTGAGTCAGCGCCAGCAACAGAAGAAAAAGCGGATACAGATGCAGCGGAAAAAAACCAGGGAAACGTCGTACTCGTCGTGCTCTAGGTGATGCTAATGATCCTAACTTGATCGCGGATGATGTAGAAGACGCAACTTCAACACCAAAAGGCTGAGAAACCAACAGGATTTTCTGATGTAAATGCGAAAGAGTTGGTTAAGCAAATTAACTGGTTGGACTTTGGCGATACTGCTGCTTGGACTAACACTACAAAAATCTAAAGATGGCAGAACAGCTCTTCAAGTTGGTTCAACCTATACCAAAGAAATCATGCCTGGATATATAGTTAACATTAAGGTTAAGAGTCTTAAACCATTCCAAGCAACTGAAATCTATAAAAAAACGGATGGAAGAGCAAGGTGCTACAGAAGCAGAAAAAGCCACCTATGATCCAAATGCAAAAAAATGGATACATTGGAACTATTGTAGATCCTACAACTAGAGCAGCTTTCGCAAACAGAGAAGAAGCATTAGTAGTAGCAGACGCTCAAAATCGTTGGACTGAAATTCGTTTAGAAGGAATTGATACTGGTTCAAAACGAACAACAATTTCATCAGAGTATAATGGTGCGAATATCGGTGTTCAATTTGAGATTTCTGCAACATTCCGTGGTAAATCAGTAAAACCTGCAGTAGTAGCTGCTGATGGTGAGTCAGCTAACCCTGGAGAATTAGTATTATTCACTACAAATGGTACTGGTTGGAAACATATCGGAGAATGGAAAAAAACTTCTTGGGGGGGAAATACGGAAACGTATGTAGCTCAAGACACACACAATTATTTTGATCCCGCAAATAAATACGGTAGAGGAAAATTTGTTGATGTAAATGGTGTTAAAAATAAACGGACTAAACTTGGAATTACTTCGTGATGCTAATGAGGTTGGCCCAGATAAAAAACCAGTAGCGTGGAAATACTTTGGTAGTCCAGACCAAGTTACGGGAGGATTAGGAACTGGAGTTTTCGGACCAAATGTGTCTGCTAACCGTTTTTCAGTACCCCTAGTTATGACTCAAGGAGCTTCAGAAGTGGGACTCTATATCGCATCATCAGGTAAACAATCTGCTATGCTTGGATTCTTCCCTCTTGATGAAGGAGACGCTCCAGAAAGTTATGGAAAAGCACAACACTCAATCGCTACAGTAGATGGTGTTACTGGTGCTAAGGTAAACCAGCCATACCTAGGTAGCGTAAGTCCAGATATGGATGAACATAACGCCCTTGATTGGGAAGGTGACGATAAAGCTACATCTGGTGACGAAGGTGTTGACCAAATCCTGCCAGATGATTTAAAAGGTTCAACTCATGAAATGATTAAGTTGGATCGTACTCGTCCAGGTGACTATACTCTGAAGATTGAAGCTCATACAGATGGAGCAGCAAAAGCTTATATTTACGGCTGGATTGACCTTGATCAGAATGGTAAGTTTGATGATGACGAGCGCTCTGAACTTGCTACAATCACACAAGACGGTGTTGTTGAGTTGAAGTTCAACAACGGTAAGGTGATTACTGATCCTAGTGTCACTGAACTTGGTGTCCGTGTCCGTATTGCTAAAGAAGTAAAAGAGATTGAAAGTCCTACTGGCTTGGCTCTATCTGGTGAGGTAGAAGACTTCAAGACACAAGTAACATTCCCACCAAAAAGGTGAGCGTAAAGAGACACAGGGACGTTCAGGGAGTTAAACAAACTGCAACTGTTGCCTTTACTCCTCAAGGTTTGTCAAAATATAGCCGTACCGATAATGCTGTGATTGATGAAAAAGTTGCACCAGTTATGATTGACAATAAGACTAAACAGATTGTCACCCAGGTGCAGATGGCTACTATACAGTAGCTGGTCAAGGTAAGTACAAGATTACTGCTAACGGTAAAGATGTAGATGTTGAGTTCATTCCAGAAGATAACTTTGTTGGAACTGCAGACGGAATTTCTATCCGTCGTACAGACAATAACGGCGCCACAACTGACTGGAACTCTAAAGACAAAACAGCTCTTCCTTCAATCAATGAAGTAATGGATAACATGGATGGTCTCTACATCCCTACTGTAACTCCTAAAAATATCGAAGGTGAAGATAAGACTTCTAAAGATATTCAAGGTGCAACACAAACAGGTAAGCCTGAATTCTCTCTTGAAGGTACAAATAGCAATGGAGAGAAAGGTAGTGTAACTCCTAGTGCGCAGTATCCAGCTAAATTGGTAGATCCTGCAACAGGACAAGTAACGGATAAAACATCAGTTACAGTAGATGGTGAAGGTACTTATACAATCAACCCTACAACTGGTGAAGTAACCTTTACTCCAGAACCAAAATTTGTAGGAACTGCAACAGGTGTAACAGTGTCTCTAACTACTCCAGTTGGACGCGATAAAGATGGCAATGTACCTGCAGGTGCTACTAAGACAGCTACTGCAAAATACACACCAACAGTAGTAGGAGTAACACCAACCGCAACACCAGCTGAAACAACAGACATTCAAGGTGCAACTCAAACAGGTAAGCCTGAATTCAATGGTGGTACAGTTGAAGTCAATGGTGTTAAAAAGACTGTTCCAATTAATGAAGCTGTTCCGGCAAAAATTTGATGACGGCTCAACAACTAAGACAGTTGAGGGAGTTGGTAAATTTACGGTTGCAGCAGATGGTACAGTAACATTCGTTCCAGAACCAAACTATGTAGGTACTGCTCCAGCAGTAACAGTTGTTCGCGAAGATGTGAATGGAAACAAAGCTTCTGCTACATATACCCCAACTGTAACTCCAATTGCTATCACTCCAACAAATAAAGTTTCTGGAGATATTCAAAATGTCCCACAAACTCAAATTCCTACATTTGAGTTGAGTAACGATAAGACTGCGAAAATCACAAGTAAGAAATTGGTAGATCCAGCAACTGGACAACCCTACAGATGAAACAACTGTAACAGTAGAAGGCGAGGGAACTTATACAATTGATCCTACAACAGGTGCTGTAACATTTACACCTGAAGAAGACTTCGTTGGAACTGCTAAGGGAGTTAAAGTTCAGGCTACTGCTACAATTACTAATGAAAATGGTGAAAAAGCTACGATTACAGCGGATGCAACATATACACCAACTGTAGTAGCGGCAGAGCCAACTGCGAATCCGGCAACATCAATTGATGTACAAGGTGCGACTCAAACAGGAACACCAACATTTGCAGGTACAACTGTACAAGTTAATGGTGAAGATAAAGAAATTACTATTAAAGATAATAGCTATACACTTTTTAGATGATGATGGTAATCAGGTTACTACTACCCCAGCTTATGCAGAGGATGGAGTAACAGCAATTGGTACCTTCTCAATTGATCCAGCAACAGGTACTGTAACCTTCACACCAACAGATAAATCTTACACTGGTAAAGTAACTCCAGTTACAGTTGTGGCTGAAAGTTCAAACGGTATCTTCGTAGGTACAACCTATGCTCCTGAGATTGTTCCTGTTAAACCAACAGCTACCCCAGCTGAAACAACAGATATTCAAGGTGCAACTCAAACAGGTAAGCCTGAATTCAAGGGTGGTACAGTTAAAGTTAACGGTGTTGAGAAGATTGTTCCAATTAATGAAACTGTTCCAGCTACATTCGAAGATGGATCAACAACTAAGACAGTAGAAGGTGTTGGTACTTACACAGTAGCACCAGACGGAACAGTAACATTTGTACCAGAAAAATCATTCGTTGGAACGGCTCCATCAGTTACAGTTGTTCGTGAAGATAAGAACGGAACAAAAGCTTCTGCGACATACACACCAACAGTAACACCTGTGACACCAACTGCAACACCAGCAGAAACAAAAAGACATCCAAGGCGCAACTCAAAAAGGTAAGCCTGAATTTAAGGGTGGAACTGTTACAGTTGATGGAGTAGAAAAAAACTGTTCCAATAAACGAAGATGTTCCAGCAACATTTGACGATGGTTCAACAACTAAGACCGTTGAAGGTGTTGGTACTTACACAGTAGCACCAGACGGAACAGTAACATTTGTTCCAGAAAAATCATTTGTTGGTACAGCTCCATCAGTTACAGTTGTTCGTGAAGATAAGAACGGAACAAAAGCTTCTTCAACTTACACACCAACAGTAACCCCAGTAATCCCAACAGCAGAACCAGCTGAAACAACAGATATCCAAGGTAAAGAACAAACTGGCAAACCTGAATTCAAACCAGGCAACCCAGAAGTACCAATGGATGATGATACACCAGCTACATTCGAAGATGGTTCAACGACTAAGACAATTCCAGGCGAAGGTACTTACACTGTAGCTCCAGACGGAAAAGTAACATTTGTCCCAGAAAAATCATTCACAGGAGTAGGAACAGGAGTAACGGTTAAACGTGTAGATAAGAACGGTACCCCAGTAACAGCTAAGTACACACCAACTGTAACTCCTGTAACACCAACTGCAACTCCTGCTGAATCAGTTGCACCTCAAGGTGTGGTTCAAACTGGTACAGTAACTTTCACAGAAGGTGACCCAGTTGCACCAATCGACAAGGACACCATTACTCTTCTTGACGAAAATGGTCAACCAGCTGCATCAGTAGTTGCTAAGTCACCAGAAGGTAAAGAAATCGGTACTTTCACAGTTGATAAGGAAACAGGTGTTGTAACCTTCACACCAACTGACAAGTCATACTCAGGTGATGTTGTTCCGGTTAAGGTTCAAGCTAAAGACGCTAACGGTACTGCTGTAGAAACAGCTTACACACCTAAGATTACTCCAGTAGTTCCAACAGCTAAAGATGTAACTTCAAAAGATATTCAAGGTAAAAACACAAACAGGAACACCTAAGTTTACCGAGGGAGATCCAGTTGTTCCGATGGATGATGAAGTACCAGCAACCTTCGAAGATGGATCAACTGAGAAAGTAATTCCAGGCGAAGGAACTTACAAAGTAAATCCAGACGGTACAGTAACGTTCACACCTGAGAAGACATTCACAGGAACAGGTACAGGCGTAACAGTTAAACGTGTAGATAAGAATGGTACATCAGTAACAGCTAAATACACACCAACCGTAACTCCAGTGACTCCAGAAGGAACACCAGCTGAAACAACAGATATCCAAGGTAAAGAACAAACTGGCAAACCTGAATTCAAACCAGGCAACCCAGAAGTACCAATGGATGATGATACACCAGCTACATTTGAAGATGGTTCAACAACTAAGACAATTCCAGGTGAAGGAACATACACAGTAGCCCCAGATGGAAGTGTAACCTTCGTACCAGAAAAATCATTCACAGGTAAAGGAACAGGCGTAACTGTTAAACGTGTAGATAAGAACGGTACACCAGTAACAGCTAAATACACACCAACAGTAACTCCAGTGACTCCAGAAGGAACACCAGCTGAAACAACAGATATCCAAGGTAAAGAACAAACTGGCAAACCTGAATTCAAACCAGGCAATCCAGACGTACCAATGGATGATGAAGTACCAGCAACCTTCGAAGATGGATCAACTGAGAAAGTAATTCCAGGCGAAGGAACTTACAAAGTAAATCCAGACGGTACAGTAACGTTCACACCTGAGAAGACATTCACAGGTACAGGAACAGGAGTAACGGTTAAACGTGTAGATAAGAATGGTACATCAGTAACAGCTAAGTACACACCAACCGTAACACCTGTAACACCAACAGGTGAACCTGTTACAACTATTGGACCAAAAGGTCAAGAACAATCTGGAAAACCAAAATTCACAGAAGGTGACCCAAGTGTTCCAATGAATGATGAAGTACCAGCGACATTTGAAGATGGCTCAACAACGAAGACTATTCCAGGTGTCGGCACTTATACAGTAGCACCAGACGGAACAGTAACCTTCAAACCAGAACCAGAATTTACAGGAACAGCTCCATCTGTAACAGTTGTCCGTGAAGATATGAACGGTACTAAGGCTTCTGCGACTTACACACCAACAGTAACACCAGTTACTACATTTGTAGATAAAGAAGGAAAAGAGATTCCAGGATATCCAACGGAGGATAATGAACAGCCTAAGAAAGACATTCCAGGCTACCGCTTCGTAGAGACTAAGAAACTTCCAAACGGCGACACAGAACATGTCTACGAAAAAGTGAAGACTAGTCATAAGGATAAGGAAGGTAATGAAATTCCAGGTTATCCAACAGAAGACGGTGAACAACCTAAGAAAGATATTCCAGGTTACCGCTTCGTAGAGACTAAGAAACTTCCAAACGGCGACACAGAACATGTCTACGAAAAAAAGTGAAGACTAGTCATAAGGATAAGGGAAGGTAATGAAATTCCAGGTTATCCAACAGAAGACGGTGAACAACCCTAAGAAAGATATTCCAGGTTACCGCTTCGTAGAGACTAAGAAACTTCCAAACGGGGACACAGAGCACGTTTATGAGAAGGTTAAGACTCCAGATCCAGAGCCAACTCCAGATCCAGAGCCAACTCCAGATCCGAAACCAACTCCAGATCCAGAGCCAACTCCAGATCCGAAACCAACTCCAGATCCGAAACCAACTCCAGATCCGAAACCAACTCCGGATCCGAAAACCAACTCCAGATCCAGAGCCAACTCCAGATCCAGAGCCAACTCCAGATCCGAAACCAACTCCGGATCCGAAACCAACTCCAGATCCAGAGCCAACTCCAGATCCAGAGCCAACTCCAGATCCAGAGCCAACTCCAGATCCAGTGCCAACACCAGATCCAGTGCCAACACCAGATCCAGTGCCAACACCAGATCCAGTGCCAACTCCAGATCCAGTGCCAACGCCAGATCCAGTGCCAACACCAGATCCAGTGCCAACTCCAGATCCAGTACCAACACCAGATCCAGTGCCAACACCAGATCCAGTGCCAACGCCAGATCCAGTGCCAACTCCAGATCCAGTGCCAACACCAGATCCAGTACCAACACCAGATCCAGTGCCAACGCCAGATCCAGTGCCAACGCCAGATCCAGTGCCAACACCAGATCCAGTACCAACACCAGATCCAGTGCCAACACCAGATCCAGTACCAACGCCAGATCCAGTGCCAACGCCAGATCCAGTGCCAACGCCAGATCCAGTGCCAACACCAGATCCAGTGCCAACACCAGATCCAGTACCAACGCCAGATCCAGTGCCAACGCCAGATCCAGTACCAACACCAGATCCAGTACCAACACCAGATCCAGTGCCAACGCCAGATCCAGTGCCAACGGCTAAAGAACCAGTTAAGACTAATACTGCTCAATTGCCAAATACAGGTACTGAAGATCATGCTAGTCTTGCTGCTCTAGGCTTGCTAGGTGTCTTGAGTGGATTCGGGCTTGTTGCTCGTAAAAAGAAAGAAGATTAATGAGATTTCATCTATAGGAAAAACCATGAGTTAACTTTCTCAATAAAAAACCAGCTTATCTAAGGATAGGCTGGTTTTTTTGTTACTAGTAGAGTTTATCTTGTTTTTAGATTAAAACTTTGCTACAATATTTTTAAAAAGGTAAAAAGGAAGCTACCTTATGAAAAGTGAATACCAGAAAAATGATAGCAGGAGAGCCCTATCGCCCCTTTGATCCAGAACTTCGTGCCCTGGCACAAGTTGCTCGACAAAAAAACAGGCAACCTTTAATGAAGAAGTCGATCCAGTAAAAGGTATGGAAATCATCAAAGGATGGTTTGGTTCAACTGGTAAAAAAATCTCTATGTCAATACTCGTTTGGTGGTGGATTATGGTGTCAATATTCATTTGGGAGAAAATTTCTATTCCAATTGGAATCTGACCATGTTGGATGTTTGTCCTATTACCATTGGCGACAATGCTATGATTGGTCCTAACTGCCAATTTTTAACACCCCTTCATCCACTGGATCCAGATGAACGAAATTCAGGTTTAGAATTTGGGCAACCCATTACGATTGGTAAGAACTTCTGGGCAGGTGGTGGGGTTATTGTCCTTCCAGGTGTTACACTAGGTGATAACGTTGTTGCAGGAGCAGGAGCTGTCATTACTAAATCTTTTGGTGATAATGTAGTTCTGGCAGGCAACCCAGCACGAGTTATCAAAGAAATTCCAGTCAAAGAAAATTAAAAGAACAGCGAAATGCTGTTCTTTTTGCTAGAGATTTTTTTCTCTTTTTTTAGCTTTTTTTAGTCAATGTCACATCGCATTGTTCGATATTTTGTGTGAGATAACTGGTCACTTGGAAGTCGTCAGTATCAGATTTTTAGCTCGACTTCATAGACAATGCTGAGGTTGTCACCCGCGTTTGTGCTATTGATTGTAATCATATCAATTTCTGAGCAGAATTGATCAAGAGATGATTGGATAGCTTCCTGTACCTTCTCTTGATTAGCTACCGTGATTGTCAAAAAGTCTACGGCGTTGATCGTCAGTTTTGATCTGTTGATTTTCCAAAAGGAACCAAACGCCCAAGATAAAGAGTGTAAAGAGAATAGCCAAGAAGAGGTAGCCTGTTCCGCAAGCCAAACCGATAATCATGGCTAGGAAAAATAGCAATCAGTTCTCTTGAACCACTGGTTGCAGAACGGAAACGAATCAAACTAAAGGTTCCGGCTACAGCAATTGAAGTACCCAAGCTTCCATTGACTAGAAAAAAATAACCAAGGTCATGAGGCAGGGAAGCAGAGTCAAGCTGATAGCAAATTCTCTGGTGTAGAGGGTCCGATATTTGTAGGTCCAAGTGAGAGCTAAACCAAGAGTTAAACTGATAAGTAGAGCCAGCAGTAGTTGGAAGGGGTCTGCACTTGCAGTTGCATTATTAAAAAAATAGAATTAAATAGATTAAGCATAAGCGGTACCTGCGCTTTCTATACTGGGACGTGGTGCATAAGGAAGACCCTGAGATTTGTGGTAAGCACAACTGTATTTTTGAAAATTTGTGTTCAATCAAACCATATTTATCTAGAATGTCTTGTAGCCACTGGGGCTTGTTTCCAGGAGCTTTAATCTCCATGATTAGAGTCTTGTCATCCAATAGAGGGGCCCCTTGATTTCCAGAGAAAAGATTGACATTTTCATCTCTATAGATTAGATTTTGGTCAATTGTGATACGAATTTTGTTATAGTCATAGCCCTCGATGTATTTTTTCTCTTTTAATGAATAACGATCGTAGTAGATATACATACGAGGCTTGATGGCTTGCTTGTAATCTATACGAAGTTTTTCACTTTTTCAATGACAACTGCATCAGTAATGCTAGGATCCAGGTGTCCTTTGGTCATAAAGTTAAGGATAGAAATAGGAGTTGAGAGTAGTCTAAACTTACGGCCAATCCCTTCTTGGTCCTTGGTCTTGATTTCTAAAAATACTTGACTATCTGCTTTGGGTCGGCTGAGATAGGTCCGCATCCGAACCTTTTCCTTTCGCTTATCTCCAAAATCATCATCTAGGAGAACATCAAAATCTTCTGTATCAAAGTAGATATTTGAAATAGTTGAAATCGGATAGTCGTCTTCTACTAAATATTCCTTTAAATCTTGGATGAGTTTGTCTAGTTTATCTTTGGAGACAATATATTTGGTTTCAATCCGTTTGAAAGTTGTTTCGAATGATTTCATAAGTCTCTCTCCTCTTGTTTTCAGTTATACTATGTTTAAACAAGGTGAACTTGCTTGACTACAATTCTAGAGGGGGTTTCTGAAACTTTTGTTAAATTTAACTTAATTAAAACCAAACTTAAGAAAAACTTTCAGAAAAAAATTTAGGGCTTCTTTTTAGGAAAGTCACCTAGACTAAGAGCATGTAAAATGAAAGACGAGGAAACGAGCATGAAAAGCAAAAAAATGGACATTCCTATTAACGAGTATAGCGACTCTAGCACTGGTAACAGCATGTACCCAGTCATCTACAAGCACAAGCAATAGTGCAGCGACGACAACAGTAACTACCAATAAGAAAAACTTCTAGCTACTTTTACCGACAAGGACTATGATACTTCCTATGATGAAAAAGACAGCAGCAACTGTAACTCTGTCAGGATCAACGGCGACGGTATCAGGTGATGGGGTTACCGTATCAGGCTCTACCGTTACCATCTCTAAAGCAGGAACCTATGTGATTTCAGGTCAATCCGACGGTGTTCAAATCAAGATTGAAGCTGGAAATTCTGACGATGTACATATTGTTCTAAATGGTGTAACAATGACCAACACCAATGCAGCTATTTCTGCAACATCGGCTGGTCATGTTTACCTAACTCTAGCAGATGGGACAACCAATAGCCTATCAGATTCTGCTTCTAATAGTGATGAAAAGGCAGATTCAGCCCTCTTCTCTAAAAGTGGACTTGACCATCAACGGTAAAGGAACTCTCAATGTAGATGGTAAGAAAAAAACAATGGTATTAAGGCCAACGATACACTTCACATCACAGGTGGAACCTACAACATCACAGTAGTGGGAGATGCCTTTAATGTCAATGACGAACTTAATATTACTGGAACAACCATGACTATCGATGCCAAGGAAGACGGAGTTAAGGTCGATAATGATGAGGACACATCTGTAGGAACCATGTATCTCTCTGATAATACCATTACTGTTACTGCAGGGGACGATGGTATCCACGCATCAGGTGATTTGGTCATCGATAGTGGAACCTATACTGTCAAGAACTCTACCGAAGGGCTTGAAGGTAAGTCAATTACTATCAACGGTGGAGACATCACCATATACTCAACAGATGATGGTGTCAATGCGGCCAACAAAAACGCCCGACAAAGTGAAATCTTCTTCACCATGAACGGTGGAAATCTAACGGTTGAAGTTGATCAAGGAGACACGGATCCAATTGACTCAAACGGTAACATTACAGTTAATGGAGGAACCATCAAAATGATAGGTCAATCTGGTTTTGATTTTGATGGAACAGCGACCTACACAGGCGGAGAGATCTACCTTAACGGTGAAAAACAAACGGAAATCGTCAATTCTATACCTGGAGGCGGAGGACCTCAAGGAAATGGTGGCCCTGGCGGTCCAGCCCCTGGTGGATAACCATAAAAAAATCTCCTTTCTCGAAAGAGAAGGGAGATTTTTGTTGGGAAAAAGGAAGTGGAGATAAAGTTTCTTCTATCTCTTATACATACTAGCGAGTCTACTCCATTAATAACTGTCAAGTCTATATCAAGCACCTCAAAGGGGTGTTTTTCTGATGCTTAAAAGAGCAAAAAAGCACCCTTATTCCAATGCTTTTCTAAGCTTGTGGAATAAGAGTGCTTATCGTATTAGAAATTATTCTCCGTCTTTTTTTAAAGATGTTTTTTTACACCAGATACTGCGCCTTCGACAGCTTCTTTGGCATCTTCAGCAACTTCTTTAGCATCTTCAGCAACTTCTTTAGCTTTTGAAGCTACTTTTTCTGCAACACCTTCAGCTTGAGTTTTTTTGTATCGCCAGTTAGTTTACCAAAAACCTTCTTTAACAGAACCTTTAGCTTGGTTGAATTTTTTTCTTCGATTGACATGGGGATACCTCCGTTAATTTTTGTATTATCTAAATTACATCAGATATTAATTTAAGTATATACCCTTTTTATACTAAAAAGCAATAAACTGATACGAAAAGCATCAGTTTATTTTTTAATAGGTTACAACATTTAATTGACCTTTATCATATTCAGCGATAAAGATATTAGACACTTCTTCGAAACCTTCTTCTTTCAATTGTTCTGTTAGCCATTCCTCTGATTTGCCAATGGTTTCTAGGATTTCAACTTGGACAACGCCGTCTGTAATGACTGGGTACTTAGGATTCTCGTCACCCATTCTTACGACAATTAGCTGTCCGTTTTGCTCAATCACAGCTCTCTTGACTTCCTTTAGTTGGAAAAATTCCTTGAGCACGCAATTTAAGGGCTACATCTGCAGCTGCAAGACCTTTTTGAACGACAGGCTTCTGGATCTAATTTTCCGTTTTTTATGATAATAGTTGGTTTTCCATCAATCAGATGTTTGATGAAGTAAACATTGGTATTAAGCCATTTGAGTGACAGAATCAAAATCGTCCAGATGATGAGGATGACGATATATTGAAGGATGGTAATCGAGCTATTGTAGATGACCCCGCCGATAATACCCCCGAGAACAAAGTTCTGTATTTGGTCTACTGCAGAACTTGGAGCTAAATTTCCTTTTCCTGTTACGTTAATAACAAAAACAAGAGAAAGAAGCCCCAAGGCCAATTTAATTGCAATTGTAGCAAAAAAGCTTATCATTTTTCAACCTCCACCAGTTCTACATCTGTTTTATATAAGTCCATTTTTTCAAGTAAATAGCTATCTGGGTCTGTTCCGCTAATCGCACGATAGAATTGGTTGTCAATCTTGATAATAGCTCCATCAGTAGTAGCTGAAGTATTGACATAAATGTCTTTTTATCAACACCTAACTCTTTTGATACAATCTCGATGAAGTGTAAGGAACTACGAAATTGATTATCATTGGATTGGCTGTTTTGAAAATTCGTAATGCTAATCAATACAAAAGCAATTAACGTCAAAATAGAAATGAGCGATAATTCACGGAACTTACTCCCTCTTTTATCTTTGAAAGCCTTAAATGCAAAGAATCCAGTCACAATCACTAAGAATGTCGACACAATAATCATGGTCCAATTCTGTTGACTAATCTGACTGAGAACATAGTCGTATGAATAGAATTTCATAAGATCCCCCACTTTTTTAAATTCAATCTATTATAAACTAATTCCTAAGCTATAGCAATGTTACCATTAGGGGAAAAAGCATTTAATTGTTGTTTCATATTTAAAATAAGTTTTTTTCTGATTTGACTTAGGATTCCACCTTGACTTTGGTTTTGTTTTTGTTATAATAGTACAAATTTAGAGGAGGTACCCTATGATTCAAAAACATGCCATTCCTATTTTAGAGTTTGATGATAATCCTCAGGCAGTCATCATGCCAAATCACGAAGGATTAGATTTACAGTTGCCAAAGAAGTGCATCTATGCATTTTTGGAGGAGGAGATTGACCGCTATGCTCAGGAAGTAGGAGCCAAGTGCGTCGGCGAGTTTATTTCTGCCACTAAAACTTATCCTGTTTATGTCTTGACTTACAAGGGTGAGGAAGTGTGCCTAGCCCAAGCTCCTGTAGGTTCTGCCCCAGCCGCCCAGTTTATGGATTGGTTGATTGGCTATGGTGTGGAGCAAATCATTTCCACTGGAACCTGTGGCGTCCTAGCCGATATAGAGGAAAATGCCTTTCTGGTTCCAGTCCGAGCCCTGCGAGATGAGGGGACCAGCTACCACTATGTAGCGCCTTCTCGTTATATGGATGTACATGTCGAAGCGATTTCTGCCATCGAGCAAGTCTTGGAACAACTAGGCATTCCTTATGAAGAGGTTATGACTTGGTCGACAGATGGTTTTTACCGAGAAACAGCTGAAAAAGTTGCCTATCGTAAGAAAGAAGGCTGTGCAGTTGTGGAGATGGAGTGTGCAGCTCTTGCAGCAGTTGCCCAGCTTCGAGGAGTAGTTTGGGGTGAGTTGCTGTTCACGGCTGATTCATTGGCAGATCTTGATAACTATGACCAGCGCGATTGGGGCGCAGAAGCTTTTGACAAGGCCTTAGAACTCTGTCTTGAAATTGTTAGTCATATGTGACTGCTTTAACTGTTTTATGGTACAATGTAGCTATGTTATTAAAATCAATTGTTGAAAAAAATAAATACCATTCTAGGGCGTTTATCACCCGCTCGGAGAATCTTTTTTTAAGTTTTGCTTTGGTTATCCTCTTTGGGTCTCTCCTTTTGAGTCTGCCATTTGTGCAAGCAACAAGCTCTCAAGCGACCTATTTCGACCATCTCTTTACAGCAGTATCCATGGTCTGTGTGACAGGGCTCTTTACTCAACCAGTAGCTACTACATATAACATCTGGGGTCAGTTAATCTGTATGTTTTTGATCCAGATTGGTGGTTTGGGTCTCATGACCTTTATAGGGGTCTTTTATATTCAAAGTAAGCAAAAGCTAAGTCTTCGTGGCCGTGAAACAATTCTGGAGAGCTTTTAGTTATGGAGAAACTCAGTCTTTAATGGTTTTTCATACGTTCGATTTTCTTGACGACTTTTATCGTTGAAGGACTCGGAGCCTTCCTGTTAAGTTTTCGTTTTGTTCCGGAATTTGGTTGGGGCCGAGGAATTTTTACCTCTATCTTCGTAGCTATTTCAGCTTTCTGTAATGCTGGTTTTGATAATTTTGGAAGTACAAGTTTAGTAGCTTTTCAAACTGATCCTTTGATTAATTTAGTGATTGCAGCATTGATTATTACAGGTGGCCTAGGTTTCATGGTCTGGTTTGATCTAGCTACCCAGTTAGGAAAGAAGAAAAAACGTCGGCTTCGCTTCCATACCAAGTTGGTTCTCTTCTTGACAGCTGGAATTTTATTTACTGGAACAGTTTCAACCCTCTTGATAGAGTGGAACAATCCGGGAACGATTGGCAATCTCAGCATCCCCGATAAATTGCTAGTCAGCTTTTTCCAAACTGTTAGTATGAGAACTGCAGGTTTTGCTTCTATTGATTATACTCAAGCTAGACCTGTTACACTGCTGATCTATATTTTACAAATGTTTCTCGGTGGGGCGCCTGGTGGAACAGCAGGGGGGCTTAAAATCACAACCTTCTTTGTATTATTAGTATTTGCACGCAGTGAACTTTTAGGATTACCCCATGCCAATGTAGCTCGGAGAACAATTTTACCTCGGACAGTCCAAAAATCATTCAGTGTCTTTATTATCTTCTTGATAACTTTCTTGCTGGGCTTGATTCTGTTAGGGGTAACCGCAGAAGGAAATCCGCGCTTTATCTACATCATGTTTGAAACAATTTCTGCCCTTGCCACGGTCGGAGTGACGGCAAATTTAACGCCGGAGCTAGGCAAGATAGCCCTCAGCATAGTTATGTTGTTGATGTTTATAGGACGAATTGGGCCACTGACGCTATTAGTTAGTTTGGCTGAGTATCAACCAGATAAGAAAGATATGATCCACTATATGAAAGCAGATATTACCATAGGATAAGAAAGGATAAACTATGTCAGATCGGACAATTGGAATTTTAGGTTTGGGTATTTTTGGGAGTAGTGTACTTACTGCTCTCGCTCAGCATGATATAAATATAATCGCCATTGACGACCATGAGGAGCGAATCAATCAGTTCGAACCAGTCTTGGTACATGGAGTTGTTGGAGATATAACAGATGAAGAACTCTTGCTCTCAGCAGGAATTGATACCTGCGATACAGTTGTGGTGGCAACTGGGGAAAATTTAGAATCTAGTGTGCTTGCAGTCATGCATTGCAAAAGTCTAGGAGTACCAACTGTTATTGCTAAGGTTAAAAGCCATACAGCAAAAAAAGTCCTTGAAAAAATTGGCGCAGATTCAGTCATTTCACCAGAATATGAGATGGGTCGATCGTTGGCGCAGACTATTCTGTTTAATAATAGCGTAGATGTCTTTCAGTTGGACAAAAATGTCTCTATTGTTGAGATGAAAAATTCCAGAGTCGTGGGCTGGAAAAAGCTTAAATCAACTAGACCTTCGAGGACAATACAATCTCAATATTCTTGGTTTTTCGTGACTATGAAAAATGCTCCTCTAGACGTTCAGTTTGGTCCAGATGATCAATTAAAAGCTGATGGCTATATGATGGCAGTAATCAATAACCAATATTTGGATAATCTAGCTAAATTTAATGAAAACTAGAAAAAAATAAAAACTTCTTTACAAAATAAGAAAAATGATACAATAGCCTTTGTGTGAAATAGCAGCAGGAAAGCATGAAGCTCGTCAACAGGTGTCTTCTGATAAGTAACCTTGGCTGTTTAGGGCGAAGGGCATCTGCACGAATCAGGGCTTTCTAAGTGACTATTTCCGCCAAAATTATATTTATATTAGGAGGACATACATATGTCACGTTATACAGGACCATCTTGGAAACAAGCTCGTCGCCTTGGCCTTTCACTTACAGGTACAGGTAAAGAATTGGCACGTCGTAACTACGTACCAGGACAACACGGACCAAACAACCGTTCTAAATTGTCAGAATACGGTTTGCAATTGGCTGAAAAACAAAAAACTTCGTTTCACTTACGGAGTAGGTGAAAAACAATTCCGTAACTTGTTCGTACAAGCTACTAAAAATCAAAGAAGGAATCCTTGGTTTTCAACTTCATGCTTCTTTTTGGAACGTCGTTTGGATAACGTTGTTTACCGTCTTGGTCTTGCGACTACACGTCGTCAAGCTCGTCAATTCGTAAACCACGGTCACATCCTTGTTGACGGAAAAACGTGTTGATATCCCATCATACCGTGTAACTCCAGGTCAAGTTATCTCAGTTCGCGAAAAAAATCATTGAAAGTTCCAGCTATCCTTGAAGCGGTTGAAGCTACTCTTGGACGTCCCAGCATTCGTATCATTCGACGCTGAAAAAAATTGGAAGGTTCATTGACTCGTTTGCCAGAACGTGATGAAATCAACCCAGAAATCAACGAAGCCCTTGTCGTTGAATTCTACAACAAAATGCTTTTAATTTTTAAGAAATATCTTACAGAAAGCCTACAACAGTGGGCTTTTTGCTTTTGCAAAAATTAAAAAAATATGAAAAAAATTAACTCAAGTTCTTGACAAAGTTGGAAAAAGTCGGTATAATAGGAAAGAGTCCAAAAAGGACAGACTGGGGATGGTCCGTTGGTCAAGGGTTAAGACACCGCCTTTTCACGGCGGTAACACGGGTTCGAATCCCGTACGGACTATGAGTATATTAGAGTCAAGATAAAAATTTTTGAAAAAAAGTTTTTGAAAAATCTATTGACAGGATTAACTGGCTGTGATATACTAATATAGTTGTCGCTGAGAGAGCGAGGCAAAGACCTTTGAAAAACTGAACAAGACGAACCATCGTGCAGGGCACTACAACTGAAGTTGTAGTACTGAACAATGAAAAACAATAAATCTGTCAGTGACAGAAATGAGTGTAAGACACTCAAACTTTTAATGAGAGTTTGATCCTGGCTCAGGACGAACGCTGGCGGCGTGCCCTAATACATGCAAGTAGAACGCTGAAGCGAGGAGCTTGCTTCTCCGGATGAGTTGCGAACGGGTGAGTAACGCGTAGGTAACCCTGCCTGGTAGCGGGGGATAACTATTGGAAACGATAGCTAATACCGCATAAACAGTAGATATCGCATGATATCTGACTTGAAAGGTGCAATTGCATCACTACCAGATGGACCTGCGTTGTATTAGCTAGTTGGTGAGGTAACGGCTCACCAAGGCGACGATACATAGCCGACCTGAGAGGGTGATCGGCCACACTGGGACTGAGACACGGCCCAGACTCCTACGGGAGGCAGCAGTAGGGAATCTTCGGCAATGGACGGAAGTCTGACCGAGCAACGCCGCGTGAGTGAAGAAGGTTTTCGGATCGTAAAGCTCTGTTGTAAGAGAAGAACGAGTGTGAGAGTGGAAAGTTCACACTGTGACGGTATCTTACCAGAAAGGGACGGCTAACTACGTGCCAGCAGCCGCGGTAATACGTAGGTCCCGAGCGTTGTCCGGATTTATTGGGCGTAAAGCGAGCGCAGGCGGTTAGATAAGTCTGAAGTTAAAGGCTGTGGCTTAACCATAGTACGCTTTGGAAACTGTTTAACTTGAGTGCAAGAGGGAGAGTGGAATTCCATGTGTAGCGGTGAAATGCGTAGATATATGGAGGAACACCGGTGGCGAAAGCGGCTCTCTGGCTTGTAACTGACGCTGAGGCTCGAAAGCGTGGGGAGCAAACAGGATTAGATACCCTGGTAGTCCACGCCGTAAACGATGAGTGCTAGGTGTTGGGATCCCTTTCCGGGGACTTTAGTGCCGCAGCTAACGCATTAAGCACTCCGCCTGGGGAGTACGACCGCAAGGTTGAAACTCAAAGGAATTGACGGGGGCCCGCACAAGCGGTGGAGCATGTGGTTTAATTCGAAGCAACGCGAAGAACCTTACCAGGTCTTGACATCCCTCTGACCGCTCTAGAGATAGAGTTTTCCTTCGGGACAGAGGTGACAGGTGGTGCATGGTTGTCGTCAGCTCGTGTCGTGAGATGTTGGGTTAAGTCCCGCAACGAGCGCAACCCCCTATTGTTAGTTGCCATCATTTCAGTTGGGCACTCTAGCGAGACTGCCGGTAATAAACCGGAGGAAGGTGGGGATGACGTCAAATCATCATGCCCCTTATGACCTGGGCTACACACGTGCTACAATGGCTGGTACAACGAGTCGCAAGTCGGTGACGGCAAGCTAATCTCTTAAAGCCAGTCTCAGTTCGGATTGTAGGCTGCAACTCGCCTACATGAAGTCGGAATCGCTAGTAATCGCGGATCAGCACGCCGCGGTGAATACGTTCCCGGGCCTTGTACACACCGCCCGTCACACCACGAGAGTTTGTAACACCCGAAGTCGGTGAGGTAACCATTTGGAGCCAGCCGCCTAAGGTGGGATAGATGATTGGGGTGAAGTCGTAACAAGGTAGCCGTATCGGAAGGTGCGGCTGGATCACCTCCTTTCTAAGGATAAGGAAACTGCACATTGGTCTTGTTTAGTCTTGAGAGGTCTTGTGGGGCCTTAGCTCAGCTGGGAGAGCGCCTGCTTTTGCACGCAGGAGGTCAGCGGTTCGATCCCTGCTAGGGCTCCATTGGTGAGAGATCACCAAGTAATGCACATTGAAAAATTGAATATCTATATCAAATAGTAACAAGAAAAATAAAACCGAAAACGCTGTAGTATTAATAAGAGTTTATGACTGAAAGGTCAAAAAAATAAGGTTAAGTTAATAAGGGCGCACGGTGGA
>BNJV01000244.1_pt1:0-22500 | contig 60768 bp, 80 predicted proteins | sample 8540591 | NCBI WGS metagenome assembly BNJV01 (sample SAMD00202457, study PRJDB9452) | human saliva metagenome | host: Homo sapiens | reverse complement strand
TTTTTTAGGTTTTGTTTTTAGGTATTCACGAAATTCGAATATATGGTCATACGTTAATTTATTTAAATTTGTATTTTTAAAATATGGCTTAATATGGCGCTCATAATTGTTTCTTTGTGTACTTGTGTAGCTTACTTTTCTGCCATTTTTCAAATCATCTTCTTCAAGTAAGTCGAATAACATATCCGTTGTTACTACAAAGTCAAATTGTTTTTCTTTTAATTCTACAACTCGAATATGTTGTTCTAGTTCTAGGGCTTCCTTTTTAGATTTTAATCCTTTTCGAATGATACGTATTCTTTTTTGTGTGACTGGGTGGAAACCATTAGAAACATCAACGGTCCATTTACCACTTTTAGTTTTACGAATAGTCATTCATTATGCTTCTTTCTGGAGTTCAATTCCTAGTAGTTCTTCAGCGACACTGGCTGGAATTGTACCAATCCGTTTGTTATCGTAGATATTAAAACCACGATTCACTAATAGTAATTTGCCAGTATGGATAATCTTTCTTGCAGTTCCTGGAGCAAATCCAAGTTCGATAAGGTCATCTTTTGTTACAGTTTTAATCATGTGATCTCCTTTTCTGATTAGATTAAGTAAGGGGAGGATTAACTCCCCTTGTCTAATACTTATTTTTGTTTTACATCTACTAAATGGATAGCATCCGCCTTGTAATACATCGTTGAACTAATCATAGTAGCTTGTAAATTGTCAAATGTTACTGGTACTTCATCCATTGCTTGGATATAGTCATTATCGACTAAAGCTTCTGGATTGTCTACTGAGACTTGGGTTGATTTCTTTTTGAATTGTCCATCCTTGATTGTTACATTGTATTTCCAACCAATGATTTTATCGGTATTAAAACGTCTTTCGCTACCATCTCGGTTTTTGATAATTTCTCCGTTTGCATCTGCTCGGACTTCCGTTTCAAATTTTGGAATAACTTCATCCAATTCAAATTTTGTTCCAATGTTATTAAAATTCCAGTCATTTTGTGAAAGCATTTTTGCCATAATTAATTTCTCCTTTTGATATTTTCTTTGATTGTAGGGATCAAATCCTCTTTTAAAGAGAATTGCCCTTTCTATTAATCCACTTGCTAAATCTGGTGGATATTCCATATTGTTGAGTGCGAGATAGTTAGATTTCTCATACTCATGCAGTAAGTTATTGTCGTATAGAAATTTATACGCTTTTAGAATAGCTCCTGAACCTTTATAGGTAAACCATTCTAATTTTTGTTCTAGTTCTGTTTTTGGTTTTGAAATAATGATAGAGATAGGTTTTGAGTGACCTAAAAACTTTTCCCAAGATCTCAAAGGTTTTGAGAAATGGCTATCACTATAGAATCTCACTTTTTCTTTGAGATATCCCTTGGTAAAGTTGAGAAGATCTATTTCTGAATGCAACCATTCTTGAATGAAATAGTGAGCTTTTTCTTTCCTAAGTTCTAACTCAGTTCTTATCCAATTTTCTATAAAACGCTTGCTGATACCGAGCTTCTCAGCTCGTTCTAAGCGTTTATCGTAAATTCTAAGTCTTTCATCATCATTGGGTTTTCTCAAATATAAGGTCTGGCCGATTGTTTCATCTCCGTAGGTATTGTAGTAGGTGCTTTTTCCATATATAAAGCGTTTCTTCTGACAAATCTTTAGAAGCTGATTAGGAGTGAAATAGGGTGTTTCATTAAAATCATCTATTGCAATATCAATTCGTCTTACTGAAAATTGATTGTAATTGTAGTAGAGGTTGTTCAGAAACTGTCTTTCGGACAGACTATTTGGATCTAATACCATATCTCTAAAGAACTCGAGTGCTCTGTCCTGACATGACAAGCATGTAGGACGACTCTTTCGCTCCATAGTAGATACGGATATTCCCATAATGAAGCTGGCTATCATAGTTATAGTATTTAAGGCTCCCTTTATTCTCAATAAATAGGTCATAGTCAAGAAATAGAATGTCTTCGATTATTTCTCTTGACGAAAATTCAGTCTTATCAAACTGAATTTGAATCCAGTCAAATACAGAACGTAAATGTTCATTTTTTGCCATAGATTTTGATTCAACTTTTTGCCTAATTTTGCCACCCTTAAAATCTCCGAAACCCTTGGAAATACTGAATTCTTTCGATGGTACACCTAACTTGCAGAGGGTGGTGTTACTATACACCCTATCGGTCAAAAATGGTCCGTCCGCATCTACGCTCATTTTCGGCTTTCTGCCTCCTGGCTCAGCCGAAAACTCGCTATTAGCCGAACCTATTTTTTGACCTCTTCTGAACAAACCCTAGTAAGCCGGTTTGCATCGACTCTTCAATATCTTGGATTTTCTTTTTTAGATTGGCATTCTCAATTTGTATCAGTCGTATTTCTCGCTTAAATTCCTGTTTTAAGGCGCTCAGTTCATCGTAGAGCTCATTTATTACTTGGTTTAGGGATTCTTGCTCATTGTCTGCTAGACTCCCAAATACGGCTTGTATAGCCTCTTTGAGACCTATTTCAAGTTTTAGGTTAGCTAACTTTTGAAATTGTCTAAGGTCTTCGTCTGTAAAGTCATAGGAAACTGTATAACTTAATTGATGAGTTCTTGGATTTCTACTGATAGGAATTTTAATTTTCTTAAATTCCTTGCCACTTATCTCTTTAATCAGTTGAATCCAATTTTTAAGAGTAGAGGTAGAGTTTAGGCCAGAAATTTGATTGACTAACTCTTTATTGGTCATCTTTTTGTGAAACCTCCGAAATTTTTCTTGTGCAACTGAAGAGTTTTTCTGTGGTATAATTGTTACATAATATGTTTTGATCTTGGAACGAACGGCACATTTGTTTCAAGATTTTTTTTATTTTGTCGAATCTTACCTCCTTTATTAAAAATTTTTTTAAAATCGACTACTAATTACATACGCTTTTACCTCCTTTTTATGCTATAATATTCTCAATGGAATATTTAATCTCAAAAATAAATATTCCTTATGGAATAATTCTATTTTATACCGTTTAGAATATTTTGTCAAGTTAAAATATACAGAATCGAATATTAAAGAGGATACAATGTTTAATAATAATAATTCTTTTGGAGATCGTCTTAGGGAACTGAGAAAGAGTAAGAAGTTAACTCAGGTACAAGTTTCTGAGATGATTGATGTACAACAAGGTACTTATTCTCGTTGGGAAAATGGAACTTTAGAGCCTAATTTAGAAGCGGTTGTCAAATTAGCAAAAATTATTTGATACCACGACAGACTATTTATTAGGAAAAAAACGATTTACAGTACTCTAGATGTTGTCCCACATCCAATCACTAGAATTGATTTGAAGAAGCTAAAAGAGTTTAATAAAACTGAACTAGATGATCTGAAATTTGCAATTGTCATGAATGGAATTAAAAACCATTCTGACTCTACCTAAGTATTTGGATGAGCTAGTCTCTGAAAATAATTTAGATGAAGAAGAGCAAGAAATATTGCAGACTCTTTTTAAAGAGGTTTCTGATTATTTTAATGCAGATTGATGGTTTGTTATATTTTTAGTTTCACTTATGGAACTATGTTAGTCTAAGTTGCTAGTATTTTAAAAAAAGACAAGGTGTTTTATCCTTGTCTTTTTTTCATTTTTAGTATTGCTTTTGTTTCAATGTCAATAAGTGTGTTCTTTTTGAATCAGTAACTATTCCAATTTATCTATCTCGAAATATATAAAATCCCTTTTGTAATACTATAAAAAAATAACTAACAAAGAAATAACTATAAGACTCTGTTGCCAGAAACCCTGATATATCTACTACACTTTGGCCTAGAAAGTTGGCCAATAAAGCTAACTAAAAATTAAAAATAATTAAATTGAAAATTACTGATACTAATAAAATTAACACCGAATGTATTATTGCCTCGCCTATACGTATTTTTAAAAAAAGTTGTGATCTTGACACTCCTAGTGTCTTTAACTGTTTAATGTCTTCAATATCTTTATTTGAAGATAAAATTGTAAGAGAAATAGAACTAGTAATAATCAGAATAATTGGAGCAGACAGATAAGCAATAAAGGAAGCTCTTGCTTCGAGTACACCGTTTGCTGTATTCATGAATGAATACATATTTTGGGTGTAAAGAATAAATCCCAGAAATGAGAGTTACTCCCATGCTCATTGAAGTTTGTATACTTTTCAAATAACTAGGATTGGATAGTAGATTCCAAAAAGCCTGTATTGATTACATAATTTTCAGTTGGAAATATCCTCATTAAAAATTTTATTAGAAACATTTGAATTGATGGAGATAGTGATTGAATAATAAGGATGTGAATAATTAATAAAAAAATAATATTATGCTTGACTGTGTTGAAATTATTTCTTTATTTCTGCTAAAAACCTGCTGAAACAATAAAACCTATACATAGTAACCATAGGATTAAACGAACAGAGATGTTAATAACACCAGTTACTGTAACTTTTTCTTTTTTTCTTTTTTTGGTTTTTAATATTGATGATATTTTTAAGTATTCGACTTGAATAAAAAGTAAGCCCCTATCCCGACAATTGTTGGGACTATAAAAACACTCAATAAAAATTGATTGAATGTTGGCTGTAATAACTAAATCAGGTAACTCATCTCTTCCTAATAAATTTTGTAAAAAAATTTGTAGTAACTATCTGCCATGATAAATGAAAGTATTGTACCAATACTACTAACAATCACTGCCATTAAATAAAAACTGTCCAGATACTAATAAAGATAGCTGAGTTCTGCTTGCGCCTAGGGTAGCCCATAATTGGTAATCCTTTTTAAAGATATCTATTAGCAGTCTTATATTATTTGAAATAAGGAAAAATAGAGTAGTCCCGCCAAAAAAACTATTAGCATTTGAAAAAAAGTTGTGAAGCGTTAATATTAGCAGTCTTTATTGCACTAGCAATACCAAATAAAGATGTTCCAACAATCAGGCTAGATACAAATAGTAATGGTATTGTTCCTAACCATTGTCTTTTTGAGTACTGAAATTGGTAAATGATTAATTTTAGCATAATAAAACCTCCTCAAATTAATCTTTACTACTTTCAAGTGCTTGGTAGAGCTCATCAGCTGAAGGTTTAATAATTTGTCGAGATATTTTTCCGTCTTTTAAAATGAGTGCTCTGTCAGTTTTTGAAGCCAACTCAATATCATGAGTGACCATAAGAACACATTTTCCTTGACTCGCTAAATTACGAAGTGTTTCAAAAAAATAAGTTTTTCTTGAGACGCTGTCCAGAGCTCCTGTTGGCTCATCAGCAAAAATAATTTTACTATCAGCTATTATTGCACGAGTAATAGCCACTTTTTGCTGTTCTCCACCTGATAAGGTAGCAACTAATGATGATAGTTCTGCTTTAAAATTCAAACTATCCAACATTTTTTTTACTTTATTACTATCAACACTCTTTCCTGAGAGTCTCAGAGGAAGTGTAACATTTTTCTAGTACAGGTAGAGCGGGTACCAGATTATAGTTTTGAAAAAAATAATTGCAATATCTTGCCTTCTAAATTTAGCAAGCTTCCCTTCTTTTAAGGTATATGGATTTATACCATTGATAACAACTTCGCCACTTGTTGGTTCAGATAAACTTGATAAGCAACTTAGCAAAGTAGACTTTCCAGAACCACTGACACCAAGTATTGATACAAATTCCCCATAATTGACAGATAAAGAAACATCTTTCAAAATAGAGACAGTTTTTGTCTTGCCCTAACAAAAAAATTCTTTTGAAAGGTTTGAGACTTTAACAGCTACATTATTAACCATAATAAATCCTCCTGATTCCAGTGTCATCTTTGATTTTATTATATAAATTGGAATTCTATTAATATCAAGTATGTAACTTATGAAACGAATTTTTAATGGATAAAAATTTCTATTTTTCATCTGGATCTCGAATAAAGGTCTTTAGCGAACTAAGAATCTTTTTCTATTACTATAATAGTATCATAAAATGAGGTTTAATTGAAAGCGTAATCATAACTCTATTAAGAGGTACAGCTATTCTATACAAAAATTTAAAACATAAAACTTAGGTATACTTAATAAATGAGAATTAAAGTTAGCTATAACGAAGATAGTAGCATATGTAAAATGTTTTTTTGATACAACAGAGTTACCAAAAAGTTACAAAAAAATTTGGAAAATGAGTCTATTTTTGCAAGATTCAAAAAGTCCTAAAACCCTATTAAATCAAGGTTATAAGAGTTAAAAAAATGTATTCATAGAACTCAAAATCCAGTGTCCGCAAGGACGTGCCGGTTCGACCCCGGCCGCCGGTATAGTAATAAAAGACAAGGCTTTTCGAGCCTTGTTTTTATTTTAAATAAGTTTATAAAAAAATTTTACTAGAGATAGGTCTATACCATTTACAAATACTTTTTGAAAGGTTTATAATATAATTGACATAATAAATAGTAGAATTTACTTTTTAAAGGAGGTTATCATTATGCCTAATTATATTAAAGCTGATCAATTTTTCTATCCACATGGAATTCGCCGCGGAGGTTATCTAGAATTATTTGATGGTAAGTTTGGTAAACATCTTGACCAAGTTCCTGAGGGAGCTGATGTCATTGATTATTCTGGGTACAGTATTGCTCCGGGACTAGTTGATACTCACATTCATGGTTTCGGTGGTGTTGATGTTATGGATAATAATATCGAAGGAACCCTTCATACTATGAGTGAAGGACTTCTTAGCACTGGTGTTACTAGTTTCTTACCGACTACACTTACTTCATCTTATGAACAATTGTTGGCTGTTACTGAAAACATTGGTGCTCGTTACCAAGAGGCATCTGGTGCTAAAATTCGTGGGATTTATTTTGAAGGACCTTACTTTACAGAAGAATTTAAAGGTGCACAAAATCCTGCTTACATGAAAGATCCTCGTATGGATGAGTTCCGTGCTTGGCAAAAAGCTGCCAACGGTTTGTTAAATAAAATTGCTCTTGCTCCAGAGCGTGATGGCGTTGAGGATTTTTGTTCGTACTGTGACGGGTGAAGGTGTAACTGTGGCTCTTGGGCACTCGAATGCGACATTCGATGAAGCTAAAAAGGCTGTTGACGCTGGTGCAAGTGTTTGGGTTCATGCTTATAATGGTATGCGTGGGTTAACTCACCGTGAACTTGGGATGGTTGGTGCCATGTATGAATTGCCTCATACTTATGCAGAATTAATCTGTGACGGTTACCACGTAGATCCGAAGGCCTGCGATATTCTTTTGAAACAAAAAGGTGTTGAAAATATTGCTCTTATCACTGACTGTATGACTGCGGGTGGTTTGCAAGATGGTAACTATATGTTGGGAGAATTCCCTGTAGTAGTTGCTAATGGTACTGCTCGTCTCAAGTCAACTGGAAACTTGGCAGGTTCTATTCTCAAACTGAAAGACGGTTTGAAAAATGTTGTTGAATGGGGGCATTGCAAATCCACATGAAGCAGTTATGATGGCCAGTCTCAACCCAGCAAAATCAGTTCATATTGATGACGTTTGCGGACAAATCCGTGAAGGCTACGATGCTGACTTTATCGTCCTTGATAAAGATTTGGAATTGGTAGCGACTTATCTAGATGGTGTTAAACGTTACCAAGCATAAGATAGTAAAAAGAAAGAGCATCCGAGAGGGTGTTCTTTTTATTTAGAATTGAAAAAAATTGCCCTTATAATTGTGTTAAGCAAATTTCTTTTTAATGTTCCATGAAATTAGATATAATAGACCATGCAAAGGAAGTAAAAGTATGTATCGAGTGATAGAAATGTATGGCGATTTTGAGCCTTGGTGGTTTATAGAGGGATGGGAAGAAGATATTATTGCTAGTAAACGATTTGATAATTACTATACTGCCTTAAAGTATTATAAATCATGTTGGTTTGCTATTGAAGAAAAACACCTCTTTATAAGAGTCGAGGAGACTTAATGACCATCTTTTGGGATCCAAAAAGATAAACGTTGGTGTGATGACTGTGATGAATTTCTTCAGCAATATCATTCCTTGGTCTTGTTGGAAGATGGGCAAGTCATTCCGGATGAAAAAAATTTAGACCTGGTTACGAAAAACAGACGGGTCATGAGAGTCACCATAGCTGTTGTGTGAAAAAGAGAGAACAACTTTTGAATAAGTTGTTCTTTTTATTTTTCTTCGAATAATAAAATGAGGAGGGTGATATGGTACAAAACACTTGCACAAGATTTGATTTCGTTGGCTAAGAAAGAGGGAGCTCAAGATATTTACTTTATTCCCAAGGAAAATGTCTATGAAGTTCATATGCGAATTGGCGACGAGAGGCGTTATATTGGTCGTTATGACTTTGAAAAGTTAGGGGCAGTTATTAGTCACTTTAAGTTTCTTGCGGGGATGAACGTTGGAGAGAAGCGCCGTAGCCAGCTGGGGTCCTGTGATTATCAACATGGTGAAAAGGTGTCTTCTCTTCGTCTATCAACCGTTGGGGATTATCGAGGCCATGAGAGCCTGGTTATCCGTCTCTTACATGATGAGCACCAAGAACTAAGGTTTTGGTTCCAAAATTTAGAAGAATTAGGAGAAATGCACAGGCAACGAGGTCTATACCTTTTTGCAGGACCAGTAGGTAGTGGAAAAACGACTCTTATGCATGAACTAGCCAAGTCTTTGTTTAAAGGGAAACAGGTCATGTCTGTTGAGGATCCTGTTGAGATTAAACAAGAAGAAATGTTGCAATTGCAATTAAACGAAGCTATTGGACTTGGTTATGAAAAATCTAATCAAACTATCCTTACGTCATCGTCCAGATCTCTTAATCATCGGTGAGATTCGAGATAGTGAGACTGCTCGAGCAGTTGTTGAGAGCTAGTTTGACTGGAGCGACAGTCTTTTCGACAATCCATGCCAAGAGTATCCGAGGTGTATATGAACGCCTCCTAGAATTAGGGGTCAGTGCGGAAGAGTTGGCAGTCGTTTTACAAGGCGTTTGTTATCAAAGATTAATAGGGGAGGAGGAATGATTGATTTTGCAAACCAAAATTATCAAGAACATCGGGCAGAGCAGTGGAATCTGCAAATTGACCAACTTTTTAAAGATGGACATATCACTGCCCTTCAAGCTGAAACCGAAAAAGATTAGCTACAAGTAAACAAAAGAAGATCATTACTCTTTTCAATAATCTCTATGCGAGTGGTTTTCACCTGGTTGAGATTATTTCCTCTTAGAAAGAAGTCTATTGTTAGAAAAAGACTATGTATCTCAGATGCATCTAGGGCTTTCGCAAGGGAAATCTTTCTCGGAAATGATGGAAAAATCTTGGTTTTTCAAGTTCGATTGTGACCCAACTTTCTTTGGCTGAACTACATGGAAATCTGCATCTAAGTTTAGGAAAGATAGAAGAATATCTGGATAATCTTGCAAAAAGTCAAGAAGAAGCTAATCGAAGTCGCAACTTACCCAGTGATTTTGCTTGCTTTCTTAATTTTAATCATGCTGGGCTTGCGCAACTACCTTTTGCCCCAACTAGATAGCAGTAATATAGCAACCCAAGTTATCAGTAATCTACCACAGCTATTTCTTGGGGCAGCACTTTTTAGTGGGGCTAGGGATCTTCTCTAGTTTGGTTTTCTACAGAAAATCCGGTAAAGTAAGGGTCTTTTTCGCTACTTGCTCGAATCCCTTTTCTAGGGAAGGTTTGTCCAAGATTATTTGACCGCCTACTATTCTCGAGAATGGGGCAATATGATAGCTCAAGGCTTAGAGTTGACACAGATATTCCAGATGATGCAGGAGCAAGGCAATCCCCTGTTTAGAGAGATTGGTCAAGACTTAGCCCAAGCCTTACAAAATGGGCAGGAATTTTCCAAGGTTGTTCTAGCATATCCTTTCTTTAGAAGAGAATTGGGTTTGATTATTGAATATGGTGAGGTTAAGTCTAAGCTGGGAAGTGAACTGGAGATTTATGCGGAGAAAACTTGGGAATCTTTCTTTACTCAGGGTTAATCGAACCATGAATCTAGTCCAACCCCTAGTATTTATCTTTGTAGCTCTACTTATCGTTTTATTGTATGCGGCCATGTTGCTGCCAATGTATCAAAATATGGAGTTCATTCTTAAAATGAAAAACTAATTATGAAATTAAAAAGAAGCTAAAATTAAAAGCTTTTACTCTTGTAGAAATGTTGATCGTCTTACTGATTATTAGTGTTCTGCTCTTGCTTTTTGTCCCAAATCTGACCAAGCAAAAAGATGCGGTTAATGACAAAGGGAAGGCTGCTGTAGTTAAGGTAGTAGAGAGTCAAGCGGAGCTTTATAGTTTAGATAAGAATGAGGAAGCTAGTTTGAGTAAACTCGAGGCTGATGGTCGTATTACAGCAGAACAAGCCAAGGCTTATAAAGAGTATCATGTTAAGCAAAATAAAGCTCAAACAGTCGCAGATTAGGGCCTTTACCATGTTAGAGAGCCTCTTGGTGTTAGGTCTTGTTAGTCTCTTGGCTTTGAGTTTGTCAAGTTCTGTCCAATCAACATTTGCAGCTGTAGAGGAGCAAATATTCTTTATGGAATTTGAAGAATTTTACCGAGAAACACAGCAGTTAAGCCTAGCTGGACAAAAGAAGATTAGTTTGGATTTTCATGACAGAAGCATTAGTAATGGATATCAAAAGTTAGCGATTCCTAACAGTATTCAGCTTCAGTCACATCAGTCAATAAATTTTGATAAGGCTGGAGGGAATTCTTCTCTAGCCAGCATCAGGGTTTCAAACAAGGAAAGAAGTAGTTCGCTACCAGCTATATCTAGGAAATGGAAAAAAATTAAACGTATTCAAGAAGCAAAAATTAAGGCAGTTATTCTATTAGAGGCAATTATTTCATTAGCTATCTTTGTCAGTATAGCCACTCTCCTACTTGGTCAAATCCAAGAAAATCGACGGATGGAAGCAGAAATCTTGCAAAAGGAGGAGGTCTTACGAGTGGCTCGTATGGCTTTTTACAAACAGAAGCAGAGACTCTGACAGTTAATGGCATTACTATTCGAGTTCTTTCAAGTGAGCAAGGATTGGAGGTCTACCATGGTACTGAAAAGTTATTGGACATACAGGAAAGGTAGAGTGCGAGCTTTTACACTTTTAGAATCATTAATCGCCCTAGTAGTCATCAGTGGGAGTTTGCTCTATTTCAAGCGATGAGTCAGCTTTTGGTGTCGGAAGTCCGCTATCAGCAAAGAAGTGAGCAAAGGGATTGGCTCTTGTTTGTTGACCAACTGGAATCAGAATTGGAGCATAGTCATTTTGAAAAAGTGGACAAGGATAGAATTTATCTGAAGCAAGATGGTAAGGAGATTTCCATGGGAAAGTCAAGAAGTGATGATTTTCGCAAAACCGATGCCAGTGGGCGGGGCTATCAACCCATGGTTTACGGTCTCAAATCAGCTCGTATTCAACAAGAAGGACAAGTTGTACATTTTCATTTTCAGTTTGAAAAGGGGCTAGAAAGGGAATTTCTCTATCGTGTGGAAAAAGAAAAAGTTAAGGCGGGAGTTCTCCTCATGCTATTACCATAGCTGGGATCTTTAGTCTCTTGTTGCAGTTTTATCTCAATCGACAAGTTGCCCATCAGCAAACCTATGTCTTGAATAAAGAAAAATTAGTTGCTTTTTGCTATGGCTAAGAAAAAAGCCATCAAAAAGGCCACTTTAAAAAGTGGAGAAAAGAACTTTTAATCTCGGGAAAGTGACTTATAAAGATAATCCCAAAGGTTTTATTATAAATGTGAATACGGATAAACATTATTTTGAATTTATCTTGCCAACTTTGAAAAAAGGTAGAAGAACAGGCTGATAAAACTGTAGATAAGGAAAAAGAACCCAGGAAATCATGTTACCAGAGAAGAAAGAAGCGAAGATAAGCTCCCTCAAGTGAATGAAAGGCCAGTTCAAGAGTCTTCTAAAAAGCTGATTAAGTTGGGCTTTTTCCCAGGAAGTTTTTCGTTCCAAAGGAGAAAAATATCAATAGCTAGTGAAGGGTGACAGACCTGAAAGTAGTGACTTAGCTCAAGGATTTTGTCTAAAAATCATGCTATAATAGATACATATGGAGGACGAGAAATGGCAAGTGTAAAATTATATCTAGTGCGTCATGGGAAAACAATGTTTAATACGATTGGGCGTGCTCAAGGCTGGAGTGACACTCCTTTAACAGCTGAAGGAGAACGTGGCATTCATGAATTGGGAATTGGATTGCGTGAATCAGGCTTGACCTTCAAGCGTGCTTATTCTAGTGATTCAGGGCGTACCATTCAGACTATGGGAATTATCCTTGAGGAACTAGGTTTGACAGGACAAATTCCTTATCGTATGGATAAGCGAATCCGTGAATGGTGCTTTGGTAGTTTTGATGGTGCATATGATGGAGACCTTTTTATGGGCATCATCCACGTATCTTTTAATGTTGAACATGTGCATCGTTTGTCCTATGCTGAGCTGGCTGAAGGCTTGGTAGAAGTGGATACAGCAGGCTGGGCTGAAGGCTGGGAAAAACTAAGTGGTCGCATCTGGGAAGGTTTTGAAGCCATTGCTAAGGAAATGGAAGCTAATGGGGGAGGAAATGCTCTCGTAGTCAGCCATGGAATGACTATTGGAACCATTGTTTATTTAATTAACGGCATGCATCCGCATGGCCTTGATAATGGAAGTGTGACGATTCTTGAGTACGAAGATGGTCAGTTCTCAGTCAAGATTGTTGGGGATCGTAGCTACCGTGAAATTGGACGAGTTAAGCTAGACGAGCAAGATAGTTCAGAACAATAAAAATTCAGCACTAAATTTAGAAGAATTTTTTAAAGGATTGATAGAATGCTAATGTCGTGCTTGCACAAGCTTCTGAGAGCTGAGTGCTTTGACAATAGCATTCTTTTTTTGTTAGAATAGCATCAACATGAAAGCATAAGAAGGGACTGACAGAACTGTCGTTCCCCTTTTGTCTATCTTATAAAGGGGGAAATATGCTGTTTCAGAAAAATAAAAGTCTATAAATGGCAGGCGCTAGCGTCCTTGGTTATGACAGGTCTAATGGTAACGAGTTCACTCTTGCAACCACGTTATTTGCAGGAGGTTTTAGAGGCACTGCTAACAGGGTGATAATGAAGCTATTTATACTATCGGTTTTTTTGGTTAATTCTTGTTGCCTTGATTGGTTTGATTGCAGGTGGCATCAATGTTGTGTTAGCCGCCTACATTGCTCAAGGAGTTTCGTCAGACTTTACGGGAAGATGCCTTTCGTAAGATTCAAACTTTTCTCATACGCTAATATTGAGAAAAGTTTAATGCAGGGAACCTTGTTGTTCGTATGACCAACGATATCAATCAGATTCAGAAACGTAGTCATGATGACCTTCCAAATTCTCTTTCGACTACCACTTTTGTTTATCGGTTCCTTTATTCTAGCAGTTGTCACCCTACCTTCTCTGTGGTGGGTGCTAGTTCTCATGGTCGTTCTGATTGTTGCCATAATGGGTTTTATGATGGGAGTTGTGGGACCACGCTTTGCAAAATTCCAGACCTTACTAGAGCGTATCAATGCCATTGCTAAAGAAAATTTGCGTGGTGTGCGTGTGGTTAAGTCTTTTGTCCGAGAAAAAGATCAGTTTGATAAATTTACGCAGGTGTCAGATGAATTGTTGGGAGAAAACCTTTATATCGGTTATGCCTTTTCTGTTATGCAACCTGCAATGATGTTGATTTCTTACGGGGCTGTTTTTCTCTCAATCTGGCTTGTAGCAGGTATGGCAGAGTCAGATCCATCGGTAGTTAGTTCCATTGCTTCCTTTGTGAACTATCTGAGTCAGATTATCTTTACCATCGTCATGGTTGGATTTTTGGGGAATTCAGTCACTCGTGCTATGATTTCCTTCCGTCGTATTCGTGAAATCCTGGATACAGAACCGGCTATGACCTTCAAGGATGTGGAAGATGAAGTTTTAGAAGGAAGTCTCAGCTTTTGAAAATGTAACCTTTCACCTATCCAAATGATGAGGAGCCTATCCTAAAAGATGTATCCTTTGATATCGCACCTGGTGAGATGGTTGGGGTTGTCGGTGCAACTGGTGCAGGGAAATCGACCTTGGCTCAGTTGATTCCACGACTGTTTGATCCCCAGCAAGGTTCTATCAAAATTGGTGGAAAGGATATTCGTACAGTTAGTGAAGGACGCTTCGCAAGACAGTTTCTATCGTCCTACAAAGAGCTATTCTCTTTTAGTGGAACCATCGCAGATAATCTCAGACAAGGTAAGGGAGATGCGACAGTTTCAGAAACTGGAACGCGCAGCTCGTATTGCCCAGGCAAGTGAATTTATCAGTCGCATGGACTTGGCCTTTGAAAGTCCGGTTGAAGAACGTGGGACCAACTTTTCTGGTGGACAAAAACAAAGAATGTCCATTGCGCGTGGGGTTGTCAGCAATCCTAAAATCTTGATATTTGATGACTCAACTTCGGCACTAGATGCTAAGTCAGAACGCTTTGGTTCAAGAAGCTCTCAACAGAGGATTTGAAGGGACGACTACTATTATCATTGCGCAAAAGATTAGCTCTGTTGTTCATGCGGATAAAATTTTAGTACTTGATCAAGGTCGACTGATTGGCCAAGGAAAACATGCTGACTTGGTTGCAACAAACCCAGTTTATCGTGAAATTTACGAGACGCAAAAAAAGGAAAGGAGGAGTAGGATGAAGACATTTGAATTCTTTTGGAACTATTTTTAAAGTTTATAAGATATCCTTTTGTCGTTGTTATTGCTATGATTATCATTGCAACGATTGCACAAAGCCCTCTTTCCAGTATTTGCAGGTCAAACAGTCACAGAACTGGCTAATTTGGTTATAGCTTATCAAAATGGAAATCCTGATATGATTTGGCAAAGTCTATTAGGACTCTTGATTAATCTTGCCTATATTTTGATTGTGCTCGTGGTGTCGAGTCTTATCTATATGGTTTTGATGAGCCGTATTATTGCCGAATCGACAAATGAGATGCGTAAGGGCCTTTTTGGCAAAGCTTTCTCGCTTGACTGTTTCCTTCTTTGACCGCAATCAAGATGGGGATATCCTGTCACGTTTTACCAGTGATTTAGATAATATTCTCCAAGCTTTTCAACGAAAGTTTGGTGTCTGTCATGACAAATATTGCCCTTTATATTGGTTTGCTGATTGTTATGTTTGCTAAAAATGTCACTCTTGCTTTGATTACAATTGCTAGCACTCCGATAGCGGTTATCATGTTGGTAGTCATTTTGAAATTGGCAAGAAAATATACCAACCTTCAACAAAAAGAGGTTGGGAAAGCTTAATGCTTATATGGATGAAAGTATTTCAGGTCAGAAAGGCTATTATCGTTCAGGGTATTCAAGATGATGTAATTGCAGGTTTTGTCGAGCAAAATGAACGAGTTCGAAAGGCCACTTTCAAGGGAAGAATGTTCTCGGGAATTCTCTTCCCTGTCATGAACGGAATGAGCTTAGTCAACACAGCAGTAGTTATTTTTGTAGGTTCAGCTGTATTACTGAATGATCAGAATATGGAGACAGCAACTGCTCTGGGCTTGATTGTCATGTTTACTCAGTTCTCTCAACAGTATTACCAGCCTATTATCCAATTGGCAGCTAGTTGGGGAAGTTTGCAACTTGCCTTTACAGGTGCGGACCGCATTCAAGAAATGTTTGATGCCGAAGAAGAAGTCCGCCCTCAAAATGCTCCGGTCTTTAACGAATTAAAAGAAGGTGTGGAGATTCGTAACGTGGACTTCTCCTACCTACCAGGAAACCGATTCTGAAAGATGTCAGCATTTCGGCTCCAAAAGGGAAAGATAATTGCGGTTGTTGGTCCGACAGGATCAGGGAAAAACGACCATCATGAACTTGATCAATCGTTTTTATGATGTGGATGCAGGTAGCATTAGCTTTGATGGAACAGATATTCGCGAGTTTGATTTAGACAGTTTGCGAAGTAAGGTGGGAATTGTCTTACAGGATTCAGTTTTATTTAGCGGAACCATCCGAGACAATATTCGCTTTGGTGTCCCTGATGCTAGTCAAGAAATGGTAGAAGCGGCAGCTAAGGCTACACACATCCATGACTACGTCGAAAGCCTGCCAGATAATTATGATACTTTGATTAATGATGACCAGAGCGTATTCTCAACCGGTCAGAAGCAGTTGATTTCCATTGCTCGAACCCTGATGACAGATCCCCAGGTCTTAATTTTGGATGAGGCAACATCAAACGTGGATACTGTAACAGAGAGCAAGATTCAAAATGCCATGGAGGCAATTGTAGCAGGAAGAACGAGTTTTGTGATTGCCCATCGCTTGAAAAACTATTCTCAATGCCGATCAGATTATCGTTCTCAAAAGATGGTCAAGTCATTGAGCAAGGAAATCACCAGAAATTGCTGAAACTTGGTGGATTCTACGCAGAATTGTATCATAATCAATTTGTCTTTTGAATAAACAGAAGGTTGTCCTAGACTAGGGCAACTTTTTCTTATAAAGAAATTTTTATCACGGACTTAAAAAATACATATTAGACAGGAGTGGGCAAGGATGATAAGATAAGATTATCAATGGAAAACGAAAGGAAATCAGTGATGGCAAGAACAGTTGTTGGAGTAGCGGCAAACCTATGTCCTGTGGACGCAGAAGGAAAAAATATTCATTCATCAGTCTCTTGTAAATTTGCTGAGTATTCGTCAGGTTGGCGGACTTCCTTGGTTATTCCGGTTGGTGATGAGTCAGTTGTGCACGACTATGTAGAAATGATTGATAAGCTCATCTTGACTGGGGGACAAAATGTTCATCCTCAGTTTTATGGTGAGGAAAAAACAATTGATAGCGACGACTATAACCTAACTCGCGACGAGTTTGAGCTAGCTCTTCTACAAGAAGCCTTGCGTCAGAACAAGCCAATCTTAGCCATTTGCCGTGGCGTTCAGCTTGTCAACGTTGCCTTTGGTGGGACACTCAATCAGGATATTGAAGGTCATTGGCAAGGCCTACCTTTTGGGACTTCACATTCTATTGAGACAGTGGATGGCAGTGTTGTATCTAAATTGTTTGGCAAAGAAAGTCAGGTTAATTCAGTGCATCGTCAGAGTATTAAAGATCTGGCACCTAATTTCCGTGTGACGGCTGTGGATCCCCGTGACCAAACCATTGAGGCAATCGAATCTATCGATGAACACCGTATTATTGGTCTCCAGTGGCATCCAGAATTTCTGGTTAATGAAGAAGATGGCAACTTAGAATTATTTGAATATTTATTGAATGAATTATAACGACTAGAATCCTAGTCGTTTTTATTATTCGTAAGGGTTTGATGCCTCAAGTTTTTTTAAATTTTGTACAGATTCTATGCAAACGTTTGAATTGTGATAAAAATTTGGAAATTTTTAGTATAAAAAAACTTGAAAAAAATTGTTAGTAAGCGTTATGATAGAAAAGAAGAAATTTTGGAGGAATACTATGTCACATATTAAATTTGATTATTCAAAAAGTATTAGACAAATTTGTTGCACCACATGAAGTGGAATATATGCAAGCACAAGTAACAGCAGCAGACGAATTGATCCGTAAAGGAACTGGTGCTGGGAGCGACTTCTTGGGTTGGTTGGACCTTCCTGAAAAACTACGACCGCGAAGAATTTGACCGCATCTTGAAAGCTGCTGAGCAAATCAAAAGCAGACAGCGATGTTTTTGGTGGTTATCGGTATCGGTGGATCATACCTTGGAGCGAAAGCAGCCATTGACTTCTTGAACCACCACTTTGCAAACTTGCAAACAAAAGAAGAACGCAAAGCACCACAAATCCTTTACGCTGGAAACTCCATCTCATCTACTTACCTTGCTGACTTGGTAGAGTACGTTTCAGATAAAGATTTCTCAGTAAACGTGATTTCTAAATCAGGTACAACAACTGAACCAGCCATCGCTTTCCGTGTCTTCAAAGAACTTTTGGTTAAGAAATACGGACAAGAAGAAGCTAACAAACGTATCTACGCAACAACTGACCGCCAAAAAGGTGCTGTTAAGGTTGAAGCAGATGCTAACGGTTGGGAAACATTTGTTGTTCCAGATGATATCGGTGGACGCTTCTCAGTATTGACAGCAGTTGGATTGCTTCCAATCGCTGCGTCAGGTGCAGACATCAAAGCCCTTATGGAAGGTGCTAGCGCAGCTCGTAAAGACTATACTTCAGATAAAATCTCTGAAAACGAAGCTTACCAATATGCAGCTGTTCGTAACATCCTTTACCGTAAAGGTTATGCAACTGAAATCTTGGTAAACTACGAGCCATCCCTTCAATACTTCTCAGAATGGTGGAAACAATTGGCTGGTGAGTCAGAAGGGAAAGACCAAAAAAGGGATTTACCCAACTTCAGCTAACTTCTCAACAGACTTGCACTCATTGGGTCAATTTATCCAAGAAGGAACTCGTATCATGTTTGAAACAGTTGTCCGTGTTGACAAACCACGTAAGAACGTGATTATCCCTACTTTGGAAGAAGATCTTGATGGACTTGGTTACCTTCAAGGAAAAGATGTTGACTTTGTAAACAAAAAAGCGACTGACGGTGTTCTTCTTGCCCACACTGACGGTGACGTACCAAATATGTACGTAACTCTTCCTGAGCAAGATGCCTTCACTCTTGGTTACACAATCTACTTCTTCGAATTGGCTATCGCCCTTTCAGGTTATTTGAACGCGATTAACCCATTTGACCAACCAGGTGTTGAAGCTTACAAACGCAACATGTTTGCCCTTCTTGGTAAACCAGGATTTGAAGAATTGAGCAAAGAATTGAACGCTCGTCTATAATAGAGTCAATAAAGAGTGGTTTTACCACTCTTTTTTCTTTTTCTCGAAAAGAGAAATTGGACTCTGGCGAGACTTGTGATATAATATAGAGAGCGAAAAGGCAGATGCCTAGAGACTTTATAGGAGAAGATATGTCAAAAGATATTCGTGTGCGTTATGCACCAAGTCCAACTGGACTATTACACATCAGTAATGCCCGTACAGCATTGTTTAACTACTTGTATGCACGCCATCATGGTGGAACTTTTTATTATCCGTATTGAAGATACTGACCGCAAACGTCATGTCGAAGACGGCGAACGTTCCCAGCTTGAAAACCTTCGTTGGTTAGGCATGGACTGGGATGAAAGTCCAGAGACTCATGAAAACTACCGTCAGTCTGAGCGTTTGGAACTCTATCAAAAATACATCGACCAACTCTTAGCTGAAGGAAAAGCCTACAAATCTTACGTTACAGAAGAAGAATTGGCTGCAGAACGTGAACGCCAAAGAAGCCGCTGGTGAAACACCTCGTTACATTAACGAATACCTTGGTATGAGCGAAGAAGAAAAAACAGCTTACGTTGCAGAACGTGAAGCAGCAGGTATCATCCCGACTGTTCGTTTGGCAGTTAATGAGTCAGGTATTTACAAGTGGCATGACATGGTCAAAGGTGATATCGAGTTTGAAGGTGGCAATATCGGTGGTGACTGGGTTATCCAAAAGAAAGATGGCTACCCAACTTACAACTTTGCCGTTGTCATCGATGACCACGATATGCAAATCTCTCACGTCATTCGTGGAGATGACCACATTGCCAATACTCCAAAACAGCTCATGGTCTATGAAGCGCTTGGTTGGGAAGCCCCAGAGTTCGGTCACATGACCTTGATCATTAACTCTGAAACTGGTAAGAAGTTGTCTAAACGTGACACCAATACACTTCAATTTATCGAAGATTACCGCAAGAAAGGTTACCTTTCAGAAGCAGTCTTTAACTTCATCGCCCTTCTTGGATGGAATCCTGGTGGGGAAGACGAAATCTTCTCTCGTCAAGAACTCATCAAGCTCTTTGATGAAAACCGCCTCAGCAAATCTCCAGCGGCTTTTGACCAGAAGAAACTAGACTGGATGAGTAATGACTACATCAAGAGAGCTGACTTGGCAACTATCTTTGAAATGGCCAAACCATTCCTTGAAGAAGCAGGACGATTGACTGATAAGGCTGAGAAATTAGTAGAACTCTACAAACCACAAATGAAGTCAGTGGACGAAATTGTTCCATTGACAGACCTTTTCTTCTCAGACTTCCCAGAATTGACAGAAGCTGAACGAGAAGTCATGGCTGGTGAAACAGTGCCGACTGTACTTGAAGCCTTTAAAGCCAAACTTGAAGCTATGTCAGATGATGAATTTGTAGTAGAAAATATCTTCCCACAAATCAAAGCAGTTCAAAAAGAAACAGGTATCAAAGGGAAAAATCTCTTCATGCCAATCCGTATCGCTGTTTCAGGTGAGATGCATGGTCCAGAATTGCCAGATACCATCTACTTGCTTGGACGCGAAAAATCAATCCAACACATTGAAAAAAATGTTGGCAGAAATTGCAAAAATAAGCTAAGTTTCGACTACTTTTGGCTATAGTAATTGTAGGACTTAGTTCGAGAGTGGGACAGAAATCAGTAATTCGTTAGAATTCGATTTCGTCGTCCCACTCCGCACCTGATTGAGTAGGGGCTGTAAAAGCTGATGAAATCAGCGTAGTAGAACCCACTCAACCACTGCGTCTTGCTCGACAATCCAAAATACAATTGAGAGGTTGGGACTTTTGTCCCAGCCTCTTTTTTTATTGCTAAATTAGAATCATATTTTTAGGCAACGCTTTAAAAAGAGTTCCTTTTTATATGTACTTATTTGAAAATGCAAAAGTTTTTAGTGTATAATATTAAGTGACAGAGCAGGGGAAAGAAGTCAGTGATATGGTAAAATTCTTTACAAACAGACTCGAATTAGCCCAGACATCGTCTATGTTGTTTGTTGAGTCGACTTATTTTTTCTTTGCGTTTTGCTGAATACAGGAAGAAATTCGTGCGTTCATGCAACTATCATCCATAACGATGCTTTCGTTTTCGATTCGTAGTTGATATGCAACTGTGTATCTACTCTTTCTTTTCCCGAGAATAGAAAAGAAATTGACCTTGTCTCTGTTTACCTTGCGTTAAGCAAGGTTTTTTTATTGAATAGTACTGGGCGATTTACGATTTTTCTATCAAGTGGTATAATATTAACTATCCTGATGAATTGAGGAAATCAAATGAAAGAATTTAACAAATCAATCAAATTAGAGCATGTGGCTTATGATATTCGTGGTCCAGTTCTTGAAGAAGCCATGCGTATGCGAGCAAATGGAGAAAAATCCTCCGTTTGAATACAGGGAACCCAGCTGAGTTTGGCTTTACAGCACCTGATGAGGTCATCCATGATTTGATTATGAATGCGCGTGATAGTGAGGGTTATTCGAGTTCAAAAGGGAATCTTTTTCAGCTCGTAAAGCGATTATGCAATATTGCCAATTGAAGAAATTTCCTAATGTAGGCATCGATGATATCTACCTTGGAAATGGGGTCAGTGAGCTGATTGTTATGTCCATGCAAGGTCTCTTGGACAATGGCGATGAGGTCTTAGTTCCTATGCCTGACTATCCTCTTTGGACTGCTGCAGTTAGCTTGGCTGGAGGAAATGCCGTTCACTACGTCTGTGATGAAGAAGCTGAATGGTATCCTGACTTAGATGATATCAAGTCTAAGATCAGTTCAAATACTAAGGCTATCGTTTTGATCAATCCAAATAACCCAACTGGAGCCCTCTATCCCAAAAGAACTCTTGTTAGATATTATCGAGATTGCTCGCCAAAATGACTTGATTATCTTTGCGGATGAAATCTACGACCGTATGGTTATGGATGGCAATGTTCACACACCGGTAGCTAGTCTAGCACCAGATCTTTTCTGTGTTAGCATGAATGGTTTGTCTAAATCTCACCGTATCGCAGGTTTTCCGTGTGGGTTGGATGGTCTTGTCTGGTCCTAAGAAGCACGTCAAAGGCTATATCGAAGGGCTCAATATGCTCTCAAATATGCGCCTCTGTTCCAACGTCTTGGCTCAGCAGGTGGTTCAAACCTCGCTTGGAGGTCACCAATCCGTTGATGAATTACTCTTGCCAGGGTGGTCGCATCTACGAGCAAAGAAACTTCATCTATAATGCCATCCAAGATATTCCAGGTTTGTCCGCGGTTAAACCTAAAAGCAGGTCTTTATATCTTCCCTAAAATTGATCGCAATATGTACCGTATTGACGATGATGAACAATTTGTCCTTGATTTCTTGAAGCAAGAAAAGGTGCTTTTGGTTCATGGACGAGGATTTAACTGGAAAGAGCCAGACCACTTCCGTATTGTTTATCTTCCACGTGTCGATGAGTTAGCCCAGATCCAAGAGAAGATGACTCGTTTCTTGAAACAGTATCGTAGATAGGGGCTTTCATAGCAAAAAAGCCGGAAACATTTGTCAGAGCTATTGACAAATGCAAAAAGAATCAGATAGAATAGTAAAGTATGTTTAGTAACTGTCTTTCGAACGTCCCTTCATAACTGCAAATATCCTT
>BNJV01000756.1_pt1 | contig 60829 bp, 77 predicted proteins | sample 8540591 | NCBI WGS metagenome assembly BNJV01 (sample SAMD00202457, study PRJDB9452) | human saliva metagenome | host: Homo sapiens | reverse complement strand
CATTGCTGGCTGCCGCGCGCCGTGGCGAGCAGTGCCTGCGATGTGGCAGACTTCACCGACGCCGCCTGCGCAACTGACCGCTGACTGACCTGCGAACTGTGACTGGAGCGAGTGCTTCGCAACGTGACCGTCCTCAGGTACGGTCCACACGTGACGCCAGTTCGGACGGCGTTCGTGGTGGGTGCCTGAACCCGTGGTCCGTGTGCCGATGGCCACCTCCAGCCGACGTCGGCCTGCAGGACGGCGACGGAAGCCCTTCTGATCGCCGATGACGGTGAACCAGACCGCCGGCCGAGGCGGTGGAGCAGATCGGTTTTCGGGCTCGGCGGCGAGAGATGCCACATGACCACATCGAGCGCCGCTCTCCAGGTTTGCATCTCAATCCCTGCTGTCTCGGCGTGCGCGCGCAGGATCGGCGACGAGCAGCATGACGTCGTCTGGAGCGGTGTCGTCCGTGGATGCCATGCTTGCCGATAACGGCGGCGAGGCGATCGGCGTACCAAGCACCGCCGCCTCGGTCAGCTCTCTGCATGTCTCGTGAGTGATCACATGGGCTCCTTTGAGTGGTGAAAGCCCATTTCGAGTGGTGCGCGTAGCTGTTGAAGCTTTAAATACCTGACCGTCTGCTCCGTCTGGAGTGCGGAATTTTGAAGTAATCAAGGGTGGTCGTCATCAGGGCGCATCTGTTTGGCGGCAGGCACGTGCGTCGAGCGGTCGGCAGTGCGCCGTTCGCAGATGGACGGTCTCGATGCGTTTTGCTCGTGTCGGATATGACGCATGGCGTCGATGCCGAGGGAGGTGACGGTCGTGCGTGGTGGAGCCTGCACAGAGCCAAACCATTGCTGACCAGGACCCCGCTTCCAGTCGACGGCGAGCGTGCGAGGGCGGCGAGCTGCGCGTGAAGATCGCAGACCGCGCAAGAGATTCGGTACCGAGTAAAGTTCCCCGAAGTCGTGCGTTGGTGGATTCGCCTCGTCCATCTGGAAACGACTTTTCTCGATCTGGCCAGAATCTCTGTGGATATGAGGCAGGTTGTACGACGGCGATGATGAACCCGCATTACGTTCGTCGATGTCAACGAGATGGTGGCGGGAACCGCGTAATAGGAATGAAGCGCGTTGACGGGTCGGTGGCTTCACCCCACACGAGCCAGGCGAGGGATAGTTCCGATGAGCGGTTACCTTCAGTCGGCATCGTTCGCCCACTTCGTATCGATAGGCAACCTAGCGGGCAACCCACTGTCGTCAACCGGTCGGCGGTGCTTTTTCGGATCGGGGCTGCTGAATGTCAGGCGGCGGCTCAAATTTTGTGGCTTCCAAATCCCTGGGATTGATGAGTGAGGCGGGTGGTATGGCGTTGGCAGAAACTGTCCATTAACTTCTTGTGAGAGAAGAGTTTGTACACTCATCTGCTCTGCTCGAACCACCGTATGGCGTCATGCGCATCATGCTCCTCCAAAGCGAGTAAAAATTTGCCGGTCCGCGGTATGTTCCTCATGAAAGAGTAGGCAGAGAGATCGGATGTCTGCGATGGCAGAATGTCTCGCGAGAGTATATCGTGCTGAACGATGCCGGAGTGATCTGCTTCATTCGGCAAGGGATAGTGGTGCCGTCCTCACCGGCTCCCACCCCCGGCGTTGATGGGCGGTGGCTGGGCGACCCGTGGCGTCCCGGATCCTCACGCACTGGCCCGCACCAGCCGGACGATTCCGGCTATCTGGGCGCGGCTGCCGTCCAGGCCAGATGATGAGTCCGGCGGAGATGTCCACCCGCGATGCGTCCTCCGCCAGCTTTTCAGATCCGGGAAGGCCGCCTGCCCGGAAGCCAGCGGGCGGCGTCGCCCAGGAACACGGCCAGCTGCGGCGCCAGAACCACCAGCACCACAGCGCCGTCGAGGCACCAATGACGTTGCGCAGCGCCGCACGAGCCAGCCCAGCCGACAGCAGCAACACCGCCGTCAACCAGACCGCGGTCCGTCCTCGCCCACAGCGCGCCCGTCGACATCGCCGGACACGCCGCCAGGCTCGTCTCGACCAGGACGCTCGTTACCAGTCCCGCACCGGTCAGCATTACAGTCGCGTCGCCGCCGCCTCAAAAGCCGGAGTCACCAGCAGACTGTCATGCCCTGTGCCGAGTACCAGCGCCGAGGCCACCCCGGCCGCCACGCCGGACCGCCAGCGTTTCAACACCGAGCGACCTCTCGAAACCGAGGCCCGCCCATCCACCAGTTCGACATCATCGTGGCGACCGCAGGCCACCGCCGCCGCCGACCACCATCGCCGGCAGCGTCACCACTTCACCAGCGCCCGCGCGCAGCGCCCGCCCCCAGACGCAGTCGCGCGCCACCCCAGCGGTAGTTTTCACCCTGTTGCCGCACCGGCCCCGCTCATGTACCGCCTCATCCGCCCAGCAGCACACCGCCGCCCACGCCGCGCAGACGGCGGCCGCCATCGATCGACAGCAGCCTGACGAGCCGGTCATAGCGAGCGTCGTCGTCTGCAATGAGCGCCGCACCGCCGCCGTGTCCGGCAGGGAACCGGGCCGCATCGGTGGACTTGATGAGTAGCACCCCGGCGAGAAGCATCGTCGACATCGCGACGAGAACCGCTTGTCGACACCAGCGCGCTGCGCGTCACCATCGCCAGCGCCATCGACGCCATCGCCGAGAACACCACGTCAGATCCCCGTCGCTAACCACCAGGCACCGACCGAAGGGCACGTTCGCCCCTCAGCAGCGCGGCACAGCGCGAAAGTCCTCGCCTTACGCCACCGCCAGCAGCACCGTCGCTGCCTCAGTACCACGAGCAGCTGCGGCCACCGACGCCCGCGCCGCGGCTGCACTGCCAGCATAAGTCGTCGCCACCCGCTGACGCGGAGAGCGTTGAGGCCCTACCGTGCAGCGGATCACCGCGTACTCGCTGCACCACACCACCGCCAGCACCACCACGATCCCCGTCGTCCCCACGTACAGCCCGATGACGCCGACGTCGCCCACGTGCTCGCGCATCCGTCGCCCGCCGCCAGTCGCGCCGCCAGGTCGCTGGTTCGTGTAGCACTCGATCAGGAGCGGCAGGACGAGATCGCCAACCAGCTCAGCCGCAGGCGGCAGCCCCATCGTCTTGCGCACTGCCTTGGAGAGAGCAATCAGCGCCGTCGCCGCGCTCGGCGAGCGGGCTCCCCGTCCTCGCGCTTCAGCCCGGCCCACCTGGCTCGCCCGGTCGGCTCGTCCAGTCCGGCCAGCCTGACTGGTCCCACTGACCCCACCGCTGGGCGCGCCCCCGTCGGGGCAGTCAGTGAGGTTGGCTCCTCCAGGTTCGCGTAGCCCGCCGCGACCTCCAGCGTCCGTCCGGCTGCCTGCACCGCCTGCCGGCGATGACGACGACGTCGTTGGCCACCCCAGCCAGCCGGCCAGAATACGACTGACAGCAGGACCGTGCCCCGGCGTCGGTCCCGCTGCCGAAGCAGCTGCAGTGGTGATCCACTGATCTCTGTGTCCAGGCTGCCGACCGCCTCGTCGAGGATGAGCACCTCCGCGTCACCTACAGCATGCCGTCGCCAGCCCAGGCGCTGCCTCCCATTCCCAGGAGAGCAGGTGCACCCGCCGCCCGGCCGCTCATCTCAGCCCGACGACGTCGAGCACTCAGCCACCCGACGCCGACTCGATCTCGCACCCGAGGCCACCCAACCCAGGTGCTGACGCGCCGCGCGCGAGGGGGTGCGCGCGCGCCCGAGCCGTCGAATGAGCACCGCCCACCGTGCGCAGCGCGGCTCACGCAGCCGCGGTAGCGCCTCGCCAGATAAGCGCCCGCCCACCGTCGACCCGATCCAGACCCAGACGACACCAGGGTCGAGTGACTTACCGGCGCCATTCTGGCCCCACGATCTGGCAGTGACGCGGCCCGGACGCGCCTCCAGGCTCACGCCGTGGCACCTCCCTGCGCCCCGTGCCGCTTGACGCGGTTCTCAATAGCGATCAGCGGTTAACCCAGCGCGCCGAGCGGTAGCGCGGGCATCGGCCGCTCCAGCCGAGGGCGGTCCCGCCACCCTGCCAGACCCAGGTCCGTCAGCGGTTCGATGGCGCCCGAGCTGCCTTCCCAGACCGGTCAGCGCGTGCGCCCAGACGCCCTGACCGCGCCACTGCGCTGCTCGGGCGCGCATCACCGGGCTGACCGTGATTGTTCTGGCCTGGCACCCTGGTCGGCTACTCGGATCCTTCTCGGCGCGCCTCAGATCGACGGTACTCAGCCGTCGCGGTTGGGTTTGCTGCTGCCTCTCCTGTGGCTGCGGGTGGCGGCGCGCATCGGCGTGCCCACGAACGGCGCGCCCGACCCAGAGACCGCTCGCGCCGTCGCCGAGACCGCCTCGTCATCGCCTTCCGCGAGCTGCACGACGCCGTCTCCGGCAACCTCGGAGCCATCACTGCAAGCGTGCTGTGGCCTCGCGCTCGAGACCACCCCTCGACGCGCTAGCGAAATCGACACCGACGACGTCGAGACTGCTCTCCCGCGAGGCCATTACTGAGGCGTTGTGGCGCATGCTCGCCGTCCTGCAGCGCGACGACAACAGGCGTGCGACGCCCGCGCTGGCGCGGCGATCCCGGCGTGGAGACGCACCGGCAGCCGGCCCTGCCAGCAGCTCTCGCCGAGGTCTCCCTGCGCTGGATCGACAGGGGCCCACCGCACCGCGTCACCGTCGATCTCGACGCTCCTGCCGCGGCGATGACCGATGGTCTCCGCTCCGACGGCGCAGGCCGCTATCCGGGTCGTGCCGAGGCCCTGGGCCAACACCGCCCGCCACGCTGGCCCCACGCGTCCCGCGTGATCCTCCGTCGAGCTGACGCTGGCATCGCCGTCGTCGACGACGGCCTGCGACCGGATGGGAGCCCCATCCCGGGGCCGCGCAAGACTGCGCGGACTTTCACAGACCCTGACCGCGTCGCGGGACCCTGACCGCAGGCCCCATGTCGACGCCCTCGGCTTCGCCGTCGCGGCCATCCTGCCTATTCCCACCGACGACGCGGCCGGAGCCACCACCAGCACCCGGCGTTCCGGAGAGGTGCAGCACGGCCCGGAACGCAGACCCGCCAGTGAGAGTCACCGGATACCGATCCCAGGAGCAACAGGGGCAACAGACGGATCCCACAGTGCGCTGACCTGATGCGACCGACCGACAAGACCGACAAGACCGTGCGAGGTCTCCCTGGCGCCCCATCCGGATCCCTTATCGCTGACCACTGTGGCCCTCCTGCGGCACCAATTGGCGGCTCCCTGGCGCACCGCCGAGCCCGGCATGAGCGTCGTCGGTCTGCTGAGGACGCAGCCCGTGCGTGCTTCCTGGCCAATCTGAGCTGCGCCCCTGACGTCGCTCGTTGCGATGATCCAGATGCCGGGCCTGACCGGCATTGAGGCCACCGGCGATCTGCGTGGCGATCTGACGCTCGCGGCCACGCGCGTCCTCATCCTCACACTCATGGCCTGATCGACGATCATGTCCTGGCGCCCTGCGCGCCGGTGCCTGCGGCTTCCTGGTCAGGATCGCTGACCTGTCTCGTTGACGCCGCGCACCGTCCACGAAGCGCAGCGTCGCCGTTTCAGCCCAGGTGCTGGCCCGGCTCAGGGCCAGTCTGACAAGCCGCGCACGACGTCGACCGGCACCTCCAGCACCTGGACCGGTGAGGGCTGAGGGCTCACGCCCCGCCAGCGCGAGGTCCTCCTGCTCATCGCCCGCCCGTCCAACAGTCAGATTGAGACTCAGCTTCGCGCGCATCACCCGGGCCACTTGCTGCAGCTCACAGCACTGCGCGCCTATCCGGCCCGCTCATGCCCGCGACTGACGCCCAGCCTGTCATCGCCGCCTCACGAGGCCGGCCCTCCTCCTCACTTCTGCCGAGATCCGCTCGCGATGCGGAAACCGAGGGTCTCGTTCGCTTTGTCCCACCGTCGCATAGACTTGAGACATGCCGAGGACGAGGCGTGAGAAGCAGTGACGTCAGGCTAGATGGAGGGGAGGGGAAGATGCTTCCAAGAGGTGGTGTACGTGGCGGCCGGCTCGGCGATGCGACGTCAGGCTGAGGAAGGCGTCTTCAGGAAGAGGTGTGGAGCAGGCGCTTGCCGTCGTCAGCAGTGCTCGGCCTGCCGAGCTCCGCTGAGGCCGCAAGCGGCGAACTGGCAACTCTTCGGAAACCCACCAGATTCAGGGCAGTGAGCCAACGTCTCCAAACGGTATGCCCACGATCCTGGACAAGATCACCTCCAGGGAGTCGAAACTTGACCACGTCACGAATGCAGGATATTGGTGGTTGTCGCGGTAGGCGTCTTCGAACGAAACTGCGGAGTTGCGTCGTTTGAGGCATGCGTGTGAGCGTTGCAGGAGGTGAGACGCACCTCGGACTACGTGGTGGCCACGAGTCATCGGGTTACCGAGTTGTGCAGCACGTGGTTGTTGAGCAGGATCAATCGGCCTGCTGAGCTTCAACTGCGTACTCGGCGCATGCATCAGTGGCGCAACGCGTCGAAGCGGCTGAGTGCCGCTGGCACCAACGGCAAGCAGGACGAGAATCTTTGGTCCAGGAGTATGTGCGAGACTCACCGCAAAGATGCACAGTGCCTCGATGCTGGTGTGTGAGACCCAGTTCGCGAGGACTCGGCAACAGTTCGAGAGCGTCTCAGTGCACCGATCAAGCCGAGAGCTGGCAGGACTTGCAAGAACAGTTGACCCATGTTCGAGGAGAGAGCACATGAGCGCCAGAATTGGTTCTATCCAGCAGTTCCTTTCTCATCTATGACCGTACAGCGACGAGCTCTTGTCCCACGAGTCGTTCGGAGATGATGTTGTGGCTGCAATCTACTGCGTACCGTGCCGCTGAGATCGAGTACTCAGGATCGCCTCGATTGGGACATCGCGCGGTGTCGGAGCGACCATTGGAGACGATTAAAGTCACGCACAGCACCTACTCTACCGGGATCGGCCGTGCCGCCTCCTTGATGGAGATCTCGCGCAGGCAGCTGATCTCGCCGTGTGCACCGAGCCGGTACTGACCGAGGGTGTGGCGCGAGGTCGACCCAGGGCGGGATCGAGGGGTAAGGGTACGACCGCGACCCACGAGATGACCCAGGAGACTGGCGCCGCCCCGCCGCTAACCGTCCCGGGCCCGCCTCACCTCCGCTCCTTGAACACCAGCCGGCGCTGCAGCCATCATTAGCTGGCTGCGTAGATGGCCCTGTCGCCGATACAACCTGGCGATCTGTAGCGAATCCCGGACCGCCGTGAAAGCGCCTTCAGCGCCAGGCAGGCTGGCAGCCAGCAGGCTCACCGCCAGGACCGCGTAGCGGCACCGCCGTGCGCACCACGGTCGTCCGGCGCGCCCGAAGACCCGGCGATCACGAAGAAAGCCTCGCCGTCCGACACCGTAGCCGCGCCCTCACGACCGCCGCCGTGCCAGCAGGCTGCCCGTCAACGCGAAGATGATCTATGACACCCAGCCGCCAGTCGAGATCCCGAAGCTCGCCAGCGACGCCCCCAGGCGAACCGCAGCAGCGGAGCATACAGATCCGCGCCGAGTCCCGTACCGGCGGAAGTGGGAGGAGGGTGTTGCGGCTCGCTCAGACCGTGTGATCTCGACCGCTCCACCGCCATCCCCTAGTGCTGGGCAGCGCGCAGCAGCGCGGAGAGCCTCGTACTGTAGCGGTCCCGGGAACCTCCCGTGCCACGCAGTCGCCCGGCGGGTAGCCGCGCAGACCCGTCTGGGTGTCGCCCAGCCTCCAGCCGGTCGCGCCCCCGAACAGCAGGGCAGTCACGTTGTTGCGATCCGGCGCGCAGCGGAACCGGCCCGGTGAAGCGCGCCGCACCCAGGGTCATGTCGGGTCTGCACCCGCGCGGCTACGGCCCTCACTGTCCGACGACGGCGTGCTGCCCGTCGGCGTCGGCGCACACCACGTAACCGCATCGGGCCAGGTGATTTGGCCGCGTGAGCCAGGGCCCGTGCGCAGCGCCTGGCCTTGCCCTGCTGGACCGGGAGAGCTGACGACCTCGGCGCCCCGAGGGCGGCGCGAGACGAAGGCGCGCACTGCGGCGAGCCGTCGTCGACGACCAGCACCGCGTCCCGGCGCGCGCCTCGCGCAGGCGTCACGAGCACGGCCAGGCGCTCATCGGGCTTGTGCTCGGGATGGGACCACGGAGCGCCACCGCCGCCCGCGTCTGCGCGGCCCGGTTGACCACCGTTCAGATTGGCAGCGGTCCGGTTCGCGGCGACGACCTGCGGTAGACGCGTGGCGAGCGTCGCCGCGGCCGCGTGGTCTCCCGAGGCTCCGGCCCGGCGCCTCCCCATCCGGCGGGTGCTTCTCCACGATGACCCGAGCGCTCGCCTGCCTGCTGCTGCCGGAGCGGCCTGGCAGTCGTCGGGTACGCCGTCGGGTAGGACTGCGGCACCGCTGGACGAGGAGCGGCGCGGTGACCGCCCGCGAGGTCGTGCCGCCGGGTCCCGCTGGGCCGTGCCGGTGAGGTCGGTCGCCGCTCATCCCAGGCCCGTTCGCGAGCGTAGGATGCCGTCGAGGTCTGCGGCCGCCCCCGTTGAGGGCTGGCTGATGATCGCTCGTTGAAGTACATGGTCGACGAGCCGCCGTCGTCGATGTTGTGGCGCAGGCGCGCACCACGTCGGCGCGATCTGGGCGAGCTGGTCATGGTCACGCTGCGCGAATAGCCCTCGTTGCGGCCGTCGACGACGACGTCTTGGAGGTAGAGTTCGTCTCCACCCACCCCACGGCGGTACGCGGCTGCTTCGCCCTCGGATGGAGTGGTTGCCGACGTTGCGTCCACCTCGACCTGGCTAGTCGATACCGAGAGCACCTTGACCGTTGACCAGCGCCGGCCCGCTGAAGGACAGCGTGTTCCTACACGCCCGCAACCAGAAGCGTCTGGCCTTTGGTGGTGGTCTCGTCATAGACCTCCGCGCGCGCCCGTCGCTGGTAGACGCCATGCCGTCGCGTGCAAGCTGCTGTCGCGGTAGATGACGCGCCGGTGTGATGAGGATGCCGTCGCTGCGGAAGCCGTAGTAGTCGCCGTTGATGGCCAGGACGGCGTCGTGCTCGAGGCCATCGTGGTGGCTTGGCGACGATGTTGGTGCCGTACGAGTTGTTGGCGAAGGCGCCGCGCAGGTCGGTGGCGTTGGCGGAGCTTGGACGTCGGCCACGTAGTAGGTGATGGTGATCGTTGCCCGAGCCGGTGGAGACCGCTGCCTCAATCTCGATGCCTCGTATTCGATGAGTAGAGGATGTCACCGACCGTCGCTGTTCGTGGCTCGTCGCCGAGGAGCCCGCCGCCTTCTGCGCCTTGGCCTCCAGTGCGGTGACGTCGCCGACCTCCACGTGTTCGAGCGACGAAGCGGTTGAGCGCCCAGGCGCTGGTGCCGGCGGCACAGACCCAGGACGGCGGCGCCGCCGAGGGCGGCGGCGCGCGTGCTGCTGCTGGATCGTTTGAGGATGGTCGCGCCGGCCGGAGCCGGTTCTGGCCGGATCGCGGCCTGGCGGGCTGAGGGTGTCGGAACTGTACAAAGGACTCAACCGTGTCGGCCCCGCGTATGCCGCTGACGAAGTGCCGACCTGTGGGCCTCAGAAGCCGCGGCGGGCGTGCGTCCCACGAGCGCAGTGATATCGCGATGACACTCGGAGCCGGTCCCTGACACGAGGGAGCCACCCGGCGGCTATCCGGCGGCACCCGAAGCGGGCGCAGCCCCTCAGGCTCGAATCGTTTAATCAGGACCCGACGGCAGGTTGCAGAGCGAGCCAATCCGGCACCACCGTCGGGGTTCTAGCGTTGTTCAGCATCCTTCCAAAAGTGCCGCATGCCGAAGACGGTCACGCGTACCCTTCACCTCCTTTCCGGTGGATCGACACCCTGCTGAACTCGGGCGCAGGAAGGTGCCAGGGTGCAGATCCGCCGCTGAAGCTCTCCCCACCATGCCAGGCAGCCCTCCGACATCGAGCCGCAGCCCAAGAACCGGTCGAGCGACGCCGGAGAACGGCGCTCCACCAGCGCGCCACTACGCGTGAGAGTCCCACGCGAGACGCCCTGAAATCCTTCGACGGCCTGGCCTGGGCCTACGGTGGAGGGTGGTCGCCGCCCGGGTGACGTTCAACAGGGAGGTCAGCTGCAGCCTCACCCGGAAAACATCGCAAATTCTCCGGCGATCGCGCTGCCCGCGATCTCCGCGGTCGCAGAATTTCGCCCAGGGAAACCGGCGGTCGCGATCATCTTCATCGGCATCGGAGTCATCATCTGGGCCCAGGTGACGTCATCATCGTCATCTGATGGCGGTAGTCGCCGCGTCCTCCGTCGAGCTCATGAGCGCCGCCGAGCTCGCGGCGTTGGTGAGTGCGGCTGACGTCGGCCGGCTGAGGCCTCGATCGACGCCGCTTCCAGCCCCAGCTCCCGCCGCCTGGCGCGGCTACTGCACGAGCGTGTGCGAGGGTTGTGTGTACCAGCACGAACTCCTGACTCTGCATGGGAGTGCTCCCTGACCCTCCTCCAGTAGCGCGACCTCGTCTGGTGCCGCTCGAGCTTGCGGCGTCGGGTGAGGGCCGAGAAGCACCCGTCGCCTGCAGTGACCTCGTCGCGAGCGTGGCACCCTGTGTCAACATCCCCACATACCTCCCCGTAAAATCAGGCGACTCCTACATAAATCAGGTCGGATAATCCTGGCAAATTAACTGAGGCGTTGCCCTAAGTTGTCCTAGGGTGCTTGCGCTCGCCCCTCGCCCTCACCGAAGCGACTCCTGCGCGCCGTCGTACTCTGCTCATGGCCTCCCGACTGACCGCCGCCGTCCCGCCAGCCGTGAGAGCCGCCTCCCGCGCCGGCAGCGCCCAGCGCCGGGCGCCCGCGGAAGCTTCCGGCGGCGGCTTGAGGTCACCGACGTCGTCGGCCGCAAGGTCACCTTCAGCGCCCAGCCCAAGAGGGATCGTCCCAGCGAGTCCCGCCACGACTACTCCCTGGCCTTCCTCAACAAGACCAACCCCATCGACAAGGTGGTCGCCTGGGGCGAGGACCTTCAGAAGGCCGCCCCCGACTTCTACGAGAAGATCCTCCGTGGCCCCCAAGGCCGCCGACCTGCCGAAGGTCGGCATCGCTGGCGACGGCCTGCCCATCGAGACCCTGGTGAGCTACAAGCCCGACGTCTTCATCCTGACCCTGGACGCCTACAACCCGCCAAGGAGAAGGCTACCCGAGGAAGCTGGACGGCCGTCACCGACTTCCGCCGCGACCCGAAGAACACCGTCCCCTCGGTCACTCTCATGGGCGCCGTCCACAAGCGCAAGGAGGCCGAGACCTTCGTCAGCTTCTACAAGAAGCAGGTCGACCCCATCGTGGAGAAGGCGAAGTCCCTGAGCTCAAAGCCCACCACCTTCCTGTGGCGCGGCCCGGGCGTCAACGACCCCGGCTCCACCTACTCCACCGCGAACCTCGGTGTGATCGTCACCGCCACCGGCGGCACCAACATCGCCGACAGCCTGTCCGGGAGGAGGGCGTGCTCACCCCGAGCAGGTCATTGCTTCCAACCCCAAGAACATCATTGCCACCGGCGGCGAGTGGCAGCAGCAGAAGATCAAGGACACCGCCCAGACCAGCTACGTCCACCTCGGCTAAGGCCGACGAGGCCTCCGCCAAGGCCAGCCTGAGCAGCTGAAGAATCAGCCCACGACCAGATCCAGGCTCACCGACCGGCACGTCTACGGCATTTACCACCAGTTCTACGACGCCCCCAACCATCGCCCACCTCACCTCTCGCCATGGCAGAACCCCGAGGCTTCTCCGACAATTCGCTGGTTGGAAGGACTCCAGCACATGCCCTGAAGGCCGAGGGTCTTCGCCGCGATCTGATGGGGACCCCAACGTCACGGTCTTCGACGACGTCGCAGTGCACCAGTCCGATACCGGCCGGTACCGACGGTGCGGCGTCGACGACGAAGGCCGACGGCCGGGATGCGCCATCGACAGCGCGGCGTCGGCTCTCACCGCCGGGCGCGGCGCGTCGCGATGCTCCTGGGGCTGGCCACCTGCTCCCGGTCGTCTTCGTGGTTTGCCCTCAGCCAGCGCCTTCCACCGGATCGACGCCGACTCACGACCCGTGGGTCGCCAACATCGTCATCAACCCGTGCCTGCCGCCGCGCTGCTCGCGGTCCTGGTCGGTGGTCCCCGGCCGGACCAGATGCAGACGATCCTCGACAACCCGTTGGCCGGAGCCCTTCACCCTGGGGATCCGGCGGCCTGGCCCTGGGGCGCTGGCCATCGTCACGGGCCTGTGCTGCTCAGGCCACCGGCGCCACCCTGCCGATCGTGGCGATGACGGCGGGCCCCTCATCATCGCGATGGTTCCAGGCCGTGACCAGAGATGACGATCCTGCTGGGCATCGCCCTGGTCTTCAGCCGCCAGGCCTGGCGCCTGTGCAGTACCGGGCCTCCACCGAGAGCCCAGCAGATCGTCTTCTGGTCGATGGCCTCATGCGCGCCACCGCGCCGTGGCCACCGTCTCGCGGCCCTGATCGTGGCCACGCCCGTCTTCTGGGTCAACGGCTGGCGGCTGACCGCCATCACCCTGGGGGAGGCGCGCGCCGCAGCCATGGGCATCAACGTGGCGCGCCTACGGGCGTGGACCCTGGTCGGTGTCTCGTTGCTGGCCGCCCTGTCCGTGGCCTTCGTCGGGATCATCGGATTCGTGGGGCTCGTGGGGCCGCACGGCCCGCGGCCTGGTGGGGGAGGACCAGCGCCTCCTCGTGCCCGCTTCCATCCTGTGCGGCGCCACCCGCTGACCGCGGCTCACACCGCCAGCCAGCTTCATCGTGCCGGGTGCCTGACCGCCCTTGTGGGTGCCGGTGTTCCACCATCATCTTCGGGACGCCAGCGCTCGGCGGTCAGGAGCGGTTCATGAGCCTCATCCTGAACGGCCTCACCTTCTCATGGCAGGCGCGCCGTCCTCAAGGGCGTCGACGCCACCTGGGAGACCGGCCAGACGGTCGGGCTGCTCGGCCCCAACGGCGCCGGCAAGTCCACCCTGGTCACCTGCGTGGCCCAGCTGCGCCGCCACCTGGGGGAGGTGACCTGCCGGGCGCCGGCCACGACCGCGCGGCACGATCGATAAGATGCCGCAGGCTCGCCGAGACGCCGCCCTGACCGCGCTGGAGTCGGTGCTCACTGCCGCGGCGCGGCATGACCTGGCACACGAGCGGGCCGACACGACCTGGCCTGAGCGCCCTGACGAGCTGGGGTGCGATGGCCGACCGCCCATCGGCAGCCCGGCGGGCAGCGCCATCGTAGCCCGGCCCAGACGCTCGTGCGCGAGCCCGACTCATCCTGCTCGACGACTCCACGCCCCTCGACCTGCGCCGCCAGGTCCGGGTGCCTCCCACGTGCGCCGGATTGATCTCAACCCGGTCGCCGCTTCGCGACCGCCCGCCATCCTGCCGGCGGGATGATCCGCGCCGAGGGACGCCCGCCGGTGCTTTCAGCCCGGACATCCTCGCCGAGGTCTACGGGCTGCGAGGTGATCGCGTCCGACGGCGACCACGTCGCGGTCGCCCCGAGGCCGAGCAGGGGCTGAGTGGGGCCGCCGTCAGGCGTTCCGGGCGTCGGACGAGGTCTTCCGCCACGTTCCTCGTCCTGGCTGCGCGCAGGAGGCTGAGCGCAGCCGAGTCGTCGGAAGAGGTGTCCGATGGCGCCGATGAGGTCCACGGAGCGATGTTGGTGGCTGAGGTCCTCCATCGCCCCGGCGACGATGACGCGGTCCCGGTGAATCTCGCGATCCTGACCCGGGTCCAGCCGCCCGCCTGTCTGCAGATTGTTCCCCGCGAGCCAGTCCTCCGCCAGAAGCCGCAGACCGATCGCATCCAGACCGCCCCATCGAGCTCCATGGCTCGCCGCCGGACCCACAACCGGTCATACGGGATGAACCGGCCGTCCGCACTACTATCTCGACATATTACGCTCGCCGTCTCGCGGCGCAGATGATCGAAGACGTCCTCGATCGGGCGGGCCTGCCTGCGGGTGGGGAGCGCTCATACCGCGAGGCTAGCTCTGGAATGCCGCTACGTCAGCGCAGGCCTGTCGCTCTGGATGGGCTCGATCCGCTCACGCCACGAGGGCTGATAGCGCTGGCGGCGGTCACCGGAGGTTCCGACCATACTCCTGATGTGCTCAGGACATCCCAGTCCCGGAGCCTCTGATGGCATCAAGGACATGTCGTTCGGCCTGGGCCTGTTCAGCAACTGCAGCCTCGCAAGGCCGCTAATGGCCACGTCGACCTCTTCGGCCTCGATTGTCGAGCTCGTGAAGCGGCAGCCAGCCTGTCGGCATGCGCCAGGATCTCGTTGACAGTATGGCACGTCATCACCTCAGAAACTTCTCTCGGGTACGCATGGCGTGGACGACGACGATTGCTGTGATGCCTTGAATGTAGCCAATCTCGAGAACAAGGGCAGCCCGGTTGGCTCCCAGGAGCATGGTGAAACCATCTCCCATATCCCAGGTCTCGGATGGGGTGGTGATAGGCGTGAAGGATGTCGGCCTCGCTCAGCCGTGCTTCAGCACCGATCTGGCAATGATCGGATCGTCCACAGATCCAAGGTAACTTGCGGCGCGCTGTGTGTCGAGGTGGTCCGGGGTGACGCTGGTGGATGTCGCAGGTTCGATTGCCCGGCGTGCGGATCCGAGATGCCTTTGGGCGACATCGGCGTCGAGCGGGGCACTCATGTCCGTGAGGCTACCGGGCTGGCGAATGCCTCCCCATCAGCGCAGGCCTGTAGCTTCTGTGGGCTGGTGTCACGATCGGCGACTTTTCCGGGGCCGGTACGGCATCTACCGGCAACCTCGCAGAGGTGACTGGGGCGTCTGTGCTGGTCAGGCTGGTTGCGGGAGGGGAGTGGCGAGCGAGGCTGGTGGCCTGAAAAGTCGCCAATCGTGACACGTCGGTGGTGCGGCTGGGTGGCTGATCGATAATGGTTCATGCCGAGGTGTTCTCCACAGAACCTCGGCGTGTCAGTCATCTGTGGAATGCGCAGTCCTCGGCGCGTATCGCAGTTCCTGTGTGCTGGGATGCGCCGCCGACGCGGCTGGAGCCGTCCGTCATCCTGTCACAGTTGTGGGCGCTTCGCGAGGCAAGTGGTTCGCGCGCGTCCGTGGCGGCAGTCCGTGTCGCAGGTCACCGTCGGCCCGGAATGGACCGGCGACCCACCAAGGAGCCAGTCAGACCAAGGTTGTATGCAGTCGTTGACAGAGCCTGACCAATCGCAATCCTGAGTGCATACGATCAACCCGAAGGTGCCGGAACCCGGCCTCACCTCGAACATCGACCGACACCAGCAACCACAAGGAGTACATCACATGGCACGCGCTGTCGGTATCGACCGTTAACTCGTTACGCGTTCCCTCGAGGGTGGCGAGCCACCATCATCCGAACGCCGAGGGCGTCGCACCTCCGTCGTCGCCTCCGTCCGATCCGTCGGCGAGATCGCTGCGTCAGGCGGTTCAACGTCGACCGCACCATCTCCGGTCGGCGCTACGTGCACCGACTGGTCCGTCGAGATCGACGACAAGAAGTACACCGCTCAGAGATCAGCGCCCGATCCGGCTGCTCGCGTCGACGCCGAGGCCTACCTGGTGAGCCCGTCACCAACGCGGTCATCACCGTCCCGGCCTACTTCAACGACGCCGAGCGCCAGGCCACCAAGGAGGCCGGCACCATCGCGGGCCCGACCGGGACCGCATCGTCAACGAGCCCACTGCCGCGGCCCCGGCTCACGGCCTGACAAGGGCAAGGAGGATGAGCCATCCGTTCGACCTCGGCGGTACCGACGTCTCCTCGAGGTCGGCGACGACGGCTTTCCACCATCCAGGTGCGCGCCACCAACGGTGACAACCGTCTGGGCGGTGACGACGGGACGCCCGCATCGTCGACCGGCTGGTCAAGGCAGGTCAAGAGCAAGGACGGCGTGGACCCGTCCATGACAAGATCGCCATGCAGCGTCTCAAGGACGCCGCCGAGCAGGCCAAGAAGGAGCTGTCCTCGGCGACCTCCACGAACATCAACCTGCAGTACCTTCTCCATGAGCGGAGTCCGGCCCCATCCACCTCGATGAGAAGCTCACCCGCTCAACTTCCAGGAGATGATCGCGGACCTGCTCGAGCGCACCAAGATCCCTTTCCACAACGTCATCATGGACGCCGGGGGCGGTCTCCGACACGACCACGTGGTCTCGGGCGGCTCCACCCGCATGCCTGGTCGCCGACGTGGTGCGCGAGCTGACCGGCGACCCCAACAGGTGTTAACCTCGATGAGGTCGTCGCCATCGGTGCGCCCTCCAGGCCGGCGGGTCACCAGGGCGGACCGCAGCGACGTCCTGCTCATCGATGTCACGCCGCTGCCTCAGGATCGAGACCGCAGGCGGGTCGACTAAGCTCATCGAGCGCAACACGTTCCCGACCAAGCGCCCGAGGTCTTCCATCGCCGAGGACAACCAGCCTCCGTGTTCATCCAGTGTATGGCGCCGTTCGGGACAACAAGCCGCTGGGCACCTGAGCGATCGGCATCCTCACCGCGAGTTCTGATCGGTCTCCTCGACATCGACGCCAACGGCACGTCCACGTCTCGGCCAAGGACCGCAGCAGAAGGGGAGCAGTCCATGACTATCTCCGGCGGCCCGCCCTGCCCAAGGAGGACATCGACCGGATGTCGCGGAGGCCGAGGCCCACGCCGAGGTGGAGGACAAGAAGCCGCGAGGCCGCCGAGACCGCAACCTGCCGAGCAGCAGGCCTATCCATCGAGAAGCCCTCAAGGACAACAAGGACAGCCGCCGAGGACGTCCACTCGAGTCTCCGAGGCCGTCGCCGACTAAGAAGGCCCTCGAGGTGACATCGAGCCACACCGCTCAGGAGAGCTGAACCGGTGGCCCAGAAGGTCGGTGAGGCCTCTACCAGGCCGTACGACGCCAGGCCGCGGGCATTTCCGCCTCGGCCGGCCCGACGTCCGACGACGAGGACATCGTGGACGCCGAGACGACTACGTTATCTCGGCCGGCCCCACCCGAGAACGAGGGGCCATCGAGCTCCCAGGCGGTCGTCGAGTCGGCTCGAGGAGGTCCCCGACGACGTCCGTGGATGACCGCCCAGGCTGCCGGAGGGCGCGGTTAGCCGACGCCGCCCGCGATGAGGGGTGGCGGGAGGACCTCGGCCCAGGCCAGCCCAGGCGGCCGATGACCTGGCCCGGCCCGCGCGGACCCCACAACCTCCAGCAGAGTTCAGGGTTCGTGCCGCTCCCGTGAGGGCGCGCCCTCCCACTGGGACGCTGGTGCTGGCGTCGTCGAGGCCCTCATCCCGGTCCTCGACGAGATCGAGCTGGCCCGCCAGCACGGCGACCTGACCGGCACCTTCGAGACCACGGCCGGCAAGCTCGAGTCGATCCTGGCCGAGAAGTACTCCTGGAGCGCTTCGGCGCCGTGGGCGAGGTCTCGACCACGCGCGCACGAGGGCCCTCATGGCCACCGGAGTCCAGCGAGGTCACCGAGCTCAATCATCGCCGCGGTCCTCCAGCCCGATACTCGCCTGGTGAGCGGCGTCGTGCGCGCCGCTCGCGTCCAGGTCGCCAACCCGGCCTGATACCACCGCACACACACCGGCCCGATGGCGACCCGAGCCAGCAGCTCTGGCGGTCCGCCGTCGGGCCGGCAGGGTGCAATGGGCGCCCCAGGCCCCAGGGCCGCGGAGAGTTCTTCCAGCTTCAGTAAGGAAACCCACGATCACCCGGATGAGACGACCATGGCCAGTCAGACCGGATGAAGGATTCTATGCGGTCCTCGGCGGAGTAGACGCCGACGCCGCCGCGGATCAAGAAGGCCTACCGCACACCGCGAAGAAGTACCCCGACCGCAACCCCGACGACGCTGCGGCGGCCGAGAAGTTCAAGGGAGACGAGAGGCCTACGCGGTCCCGTCCGATGAGGCCGAGCGAAGCAGTACGACGCGATCCGCTCGATGGCCGGAGGCGGTCGCCCAGGCCGCCGGTGGCCTGGAGGGCCGGCTTCGGTGAGGACATCCTCTCTCCACGGCGGCGGGCGGCAACGTCCGCTTCGATCGCTGGCGGCGCCGGCGAGCCCGACCTTGACGATCTGCTTCGCATGCCCGGCGGCACCCCAGCCCACCCGCCTGGTGGCTGCTCCGGCCTCCCTTCGGCTGGCGAGGCTTCCGGCCCCAGCCCAGCCGCAGAAGGGCGCCGACGTCCTGACCTCGGCGACGCTGGACCCATGCGCGACGCCGTCGCCGGCACCACCGTGGAGCCCACCGCGGATCTGACGCACCATGAAGGTCCGTCGTCCCGGCCGGGCGTGCGCGACGGCCAGAAGATCTCGCCTCGCGCGGCAAGCGAGCCGGCCTCGAACGGCGGCGAGAACGGCGACATGGTGGTGACCATCAGCCATCAAGAAGCACCCTTCGTGTACTCGGTCGACCCGGTCGACGGCGCCACCCGCGCATGGACCTGCCGGTCACCCTGCGCGAGGCCGCCCCGCGCTACGGTGGTCGAGGTCCCGCTGCTCGACGGCGGCACTTCCCAAGATCACCGCAAGATCAAGCTCCCGCACCTCCTCGGGCACCGTCATGCAGCCTGCGCGCGCGGCGCCACCACCCGCAAGAAGACCGGCGACCTGCTGGTGACCATCCAGGTGGCCGTCCCCAAGAAAGCCTCCAAGCGCCGCCAAGGAGGCCCTCGACGCCTCGACGAGGCCATGGGCGACACTGACCTGCGGGCCACCCCTCATGGAGGAGGCGGGCGCGAGCCGGCACCGGCCGGGCAGGGCCTGGGCGTCCTGGCGACGACGCCGCCGCCGCGCGCGGTCTCACGTGGTCTCGGTGGCGGCCGAGCTCGCCGGGATGCACAGACCCTGCGCCAGTACGAGACCGGCTCGGGCTGGTCAGCCCCGCCCGACCCGCGGGCGCTCGGCGCTACTCACCGCGGACGTCGAGCGCGCCCGCGCCGCATCCAGTCCCTCGTCCCAGAGAGGCATCAACCTCCGAGGGCATCCGCCGCATCCTCGCCCTGGAGGCGTGTCGAGGAGCTGGAGGCCGACAACGCCCGCATGCGCAGCCGCGAGGCCGTCGTCTCGGGCGGATCTCGCGGCGGCCGCCGACGGCGAGGTTCAGGTCGTCGCCCCGGGCGCCAGGGCCGGACCCGCCGCGCCACCCTGGGCGCGCACGCGCCGCCGGTGCGCGGGAGGCGCGAGCATCGGTGCTCGTGCCCGTGCGTCGGTGGTACTGACCGACACGATTGGCACTGACTGCTGACGAGCGCCGGTGGGCAATGATGAGCGCCGGCGCGTCCTGACGCGGCACTGAGACGCCAGCACTGATGCGCACTGGGCTCATCGGCCGCCGTGGAACAAGCGGCCGCCCCCACATCGCTCTCTCGGACGGATGCAGCCGATTTTCAACCACCCGTAAGGTTTCTTCGTCCATGCGGATGACGACCTCCTTCACCGCTGGCGGGCGTGATACCCTGCCCCTGACGTGGCCTGTGGCTTCGGCTCCCGTTTCATCGCGGTCGCCAATGTTCCGTCGTGAACAAGATGCTGAATGGGCCGAGCCCGGTTCCGTTGACGGCTGCGTGGATGTTCGTCCGCACGTTGGTGGTGACCACCGGGCCCACCCGCGATGCCTCGGCTTCGCTCATGACCATGATTAACCGGCGCATCACCCGGGACCGAGACCCACCGCCTCCTCCCCGGCGCGTTAGAGGGTTGCGTGAGCCGATGCCACGAGGCGGCCTGGCCCGCGAGATGGCTACTATTGACGCCATTGCCTGGTGCGAGTTGCGGCTGGTGGATGTCTTCGTCGACGGCCGTCTTCTTCCCGGCGACATCTTCATTGGCGCCTGAGGGTTGCCTGGCCACAAATCTGCCGGGGTCTGCAAGAACTACCGGTGCTTCTCCATCGGGGGCATCATCTCCGTAAGCTGAGATTTATCTGCTGGACTGTCGGCGGCGACACCTGACGGCCTCCGGGGAGCAGTCGGTCTCTGGACAGGCGCTCTGTGTCGTCACCATGCCCCGTGTGGCCGTGGTGTTGGTCGTGCAGGTGCTCATCGCCCTCATCGTCCCGGCTGCGGTGATGGTGCCCGCCTGGCTGACACTGACCTCCTCATCCGGAGCGGCACCGGCGCCTGCTGGTCTCGTGGCCTGCGTTTTGGTGTTGTGGTGTTCACGGTGCGCTGACGCTCGCGGAGATGGCGCAGCTCTGGCCGTGATTGCCATGACGGAGTTCTTCGGCTGGTTCGCGTGGGTTGGCTGGCGCTGCTGGCCCTGGCGTGGGCCCAGGCCGGATGGCCGGTTGATGGGCCTGTTATTGGCTTGGCTGGTCGCCGTTCCGGACTGTCTACCTGAGCCAGACGATCCCGTTCGATCATCTCGGCGCGTCGTCCACCCTGGGGACGGCAGGCGCCTGTGGATGGGCAGGCGGCCGCCCCGTCGCCCTGGGTGTCTGGCTGGCGAGCGTGTCCCGTGCCGCCCTGGAGCGCGGTGGCGGCGTGCCGGACCTTCGAGATCTCTGTTGCGTCGGCTGTGCTGCAGCGAGCGCAGGAGGACGACGCCCCGCCCGCGCGTCTGGCCTGGATGCAGGCGGGTCTGCAGCCCGCCCCCGAGCTGGCCCGACCTGGGCCGTCCGCCGGAAGAGAATGGTGGTGGCAGGCTTTCAGGACATGATCTCGGCGCGCTTAGGGGACGCCACGAACCACTGGTTTTCACGGTCGAGTCATGAACACGACGACTTCCTCCGCGATCTCATTACTGGTTCCCGTAGCTTGCGCACTTCGCCCCGACGTCGCCCGCGGCTTCGTGCTGCTGCTCATCGCCCTGGCCAATGTGGGGTTCTGTGCGGCGGGTCCCGAGGGCCGTGTGCCATCGACCGCCGACGGCACCTGGGTCAATCGACCAGCGCGCCTACCCGCTGTTCGCTCGCTTGGCCACACCGTGGTCAACCGGCGCATGGCATCGGGCATCGGACACGCTCATTGCCAGCAGCTGACCGGCGGGCCCGGGCGCCGTCGGCGGCTGAGTCGACCAGCCCGGGAGAGGGCCGCCATCGACGCCCGCTGTCCGTGCGCTGCGGCCTGTGGATGGTCCTGTTCTGGTCCATCCACGGCGCCGTCTTCCCCTCGGAGATCATCGGCACCTTACGGCATCGTCGCCGTCGCTGCCGGGTGGTTGCCCACGTCACACCACAGCGCCAGCCGGTGGTGTGCGCCTCATTCTTCTGTTCCAGATCGTACGGCGGTCCCGGGCTGTTTTAGTCCCGGAGGTGAGGGAGGCCGTCGCTGGGCCCGCTGCCGGCGGCGGCACCCATCGAGCAGGCGAGTCTGCGGCGTCAGTCTCCTGTTCGTGACCACGACGAGTGGTTCTTCACCGGGAGCCGCTCACGATGCCTCTTCGGTGCCGACAACCATCCTCCGAGCGCCACCGCGGTCTCGACGGTGGCCGATCGGCTTGGGCACTGGCGCGTTTCACGAGCTCCTGGTCCCGCCGCTGGGTCCTGGAGGTCGACTCCGCCCGATCGCGGTCCTGCCTGGCTGGCTGGCTCGCTGTTCTGGCCTCAGGCGGGCCGACCGGACAAATCGGCTGATCGGCCCAGGTGGTTGCCGTCCAACGTGGGCCGTCTACGACCGCTTACCGTCCCAGACGGTCATGTTCGCCGGCATCTTCGTCACCGCGCCGCGGCTGACCGGGAGGCCCCGGAGCTGGGGAGTGGGCATCCGCCGCAGTGGCGGTGATGGTCTGGCTGACAACCGTGACCCTGTGCGTCCTGCGTGGACCGCGGCGGTCATGCCGGTCCCTTCGAGACGCTGCTGCGCACCGCGGTGGCCCGCAGCGAGCGCAGCCGCACGAACCTGCTTCACCCAGCAGGCCTCGCCCAGCGTATGGCCCAGCCCTCGGCAGCTGACGAGCGCTCTGATGACGCCCGCACGTGGCAGGCAGGTCTCGTCGCCCCTGGCTCCTGTGGGAGCCTGAGCCACGGGCGGGTACCTGATGTCATCGCGAGGGAAGAGCCCTGGTCCTCCGGGAGGAGGACCAGGGCTCAGCCCATCCTCCCGGGAGGATGGGATCGACCCGTCACGATGGCTGGCGGGGAGGTGCCCTGGCCGCCGCCTCTAGCGTGGAGGGCATGAAACTCGCGACGTCGTTCACCGGTACCCGGGAGGTGCGCTATCCGTCCCCGGATGTGGCCCGTGGCTTCATGCTCCTGTTCATCGCGCTGGCCAACATCCCCTTCTGGACCGGCGTGACGCGCTCCTCTGCTCCCGCCGACGCCGTCGACACGGTATGGCTGTGTGCGCCCTCCTGGTCGACCTCGCGGGCCTACCCGCCGTTCGCGATGCTCTTCGGTTTCGGGCTGGTGACCATGGTCAACCGGCGCATCGCCTCAGGCACCGCCTCCTACCTCGGCTCCCTGCCCGGTGCGCAGAACGGCCGCGAGCCGACGCCGCAGGAGGCGGCCTGGGCCCGCGAGCAGGCCATCGTTGATGCGCGTCGCCTGGTGCGGCGTCGGGGCCTGTGGATGATCCTCTTCGGCGCCGTACACGCTGTGCTCTTCTCCGGTGATGTCATCGGCTCCTACGGTCTGGCCGCCGCCGTCTTCGCCGGGTGGATCGCACGCAAGCACTGGAAGCGGGCCGCGGTCGCCTGCGCCGTCAGTCGTCGCTGCCGGCACCGCCGCCTTCCTCAACATGGGCAGCTTCCTGGCCTCCCAGGGAGCTGCCTCGGCGACTGCCGCGCACCAGGGGCCGGCGGCTCGACCGACACGGTCCTGTCCTACGTCTCCGAGGCCTCCTGGCCTGGGGCGGAAGCCTGGTCTCGACGCTGTTCTTCTCCATGATCGTTCCGGCGATGTTCCTCGGAGCCCGCCTGGCCGACACCGACCTCATCACCCGCCCCTGAGCGCCACCGCCGGCTCCTGGTCGCCATCGGCCTGAGCGGTCTGGGGATCGCGGCGGCGGGCGGTATCGGCTTCGCCGTGGGCCGCGGGTGGATCCCCTGGCCACCTGAGGGCATGCCCCTTCACGTGGTCACGGGTGTGGCCGGGGCTGCGGCTGGTTGGCGTTGCTGGTCCCTGTACGCCGGCGGGCGCGGCCGGATGGCTCGGCCCACGGGCCTGCGCCGGCTCGCCTCCAGCGTGGGGCGCCGCTCCATGACGTGCCACCTCAGCCAGACCTTCCTCTGCCATCATCTTCCTGGCCCTTCCCCTCCCTGACCGGTATCGAGCTCCACCCTGGGGAGGCCCGGGCCGCGGGGATTGCGCTGGTGGTATGGCTGGTGACGGTCGGCCTGTGCGCCGTCCTGGACCGCGGTGGTCATGCCGGCCCCTTCGAGACGCTGCTGCGCACCGCGGTGGCCCGCAGCGATCGACGTCGCCGGCTGCCTGCTCCTCCGGCCCCGGCCTCACCGGTGGGCACCTCCAGCACCTACGACCTGGTGCGCTGAGACTCCGATGGCAGGCAGGTGCTCAGGGTGATGGGGAGGACTTCCCCCATGGCCCGGCCGGTTCGTGGCCCCACGTCCTTCAGGGGACCCGTATGGTGAAACGGTCCGATGACCGTCTTCACGGCGCATCGTCGCGTCATGTCCTGAGGACTATGAGTCACCTCGCAGAATGTGAGGGTTGACCTGAGCGTTTCACAGGGCATCGTAGACACGGTAGCCTGCCTGCGTCCCCAACTCTGAAGGAAGCGAACAGTCCTCATGACTCAGCCCCCAACCCTGGTCAGCCCTTCTACCAGCAGCAGCCCTCTGCCCCTCGGCTCCGGGTCCCTGGGCAGCCCTACCCGCCCCAGCAGCAGTTCCAGGAGCCCCCGGCGCCCCTAGTGCTCCCGGCACCCCTGGTGCTCCTGGTGCTCCCGGCGCTCCTGGTCAGCCCTTCCAGCAGGCGCCGGTGGGGACAGCTTCATGGGCAACCTCTTCGATGTCTCCAGCCCTTTGCCGAGAAGTTCGGCAAGGGTGATCTTCTCACGTCATTGCCGCTGCCCTGATCATCAGCTGGGTCTCACTCGGCCAGCATCGTCGGTATTGATCGCAGCTACAGCAGCTACAATGAGACGTTCAACGTTGGTCGGTTCTTCGCGGAACTGTTCTTCACCGCCCCTGGACCTTCGCCCAGATCGGCCCTCATCCGCCTCTTCGTCGAGCTGGTCATCAACTCCGGCAAGAAGAACTAGTCGCTGCTCGGCGAGTCTCGTCTCCGCCGCAGCCAGGCGTTGATTTCGACGGTCGCCGACCCGCGTGGTCGGCGACCGTCAGTCGTTGGTGCCGCCTGAGCTCGAGTCGTCCGCGGCCTCACCCACCGGCAGCTCGAGGACGGCCGTCAGGCCGCCGTCAGGCTGGCGCTCAGACGCAACTCGCCGCCGTGCGCGGGTGGCCACGGCCGTGACGATGGCCAGGCCCAGTCCGTGCCCGGGAGCCCCGGGTCCGTCCCTCGCCCTCGCCGCGGACGAAGGGCTCACGCAGGGACTCCACGCTCGGCCGCCACCACGGGGCCATCGTTACGGATCGTCAGGCGCACGCCGTCGTCCAGACGCGCCATGCCCACTGTGATGCGGCCGCCCCCGATGTTGTAGCGGGCCGCGTTTCGCAGCAGATTGAGACGCTCTGGCGCAGCAGCACCGGATCCCCGGGGACCCGGGCGGGCAGCAGGTGGGTGGAGACACGAAGCTTGTGCTCAGCGACCTCCGGTGCGATGAGGCCCAGGGCGTCACGGACCGTGGCCTCCATGTCCACCTCCCGTGGGCCAGCTTCGCTGACTGGGCGTCGGCCAGGTCCAGAAGGGCGTCGATCGTCTCCCCGGGTTGGCGCGGTTGGTCTCAGAACCCGGGTCAGCACTCGGCGCAGGTCCTCGGTCGAGGCCTGCGGGTCGGACAGGGCGACGTCGATCATCGTCTGCGTGGTGGCCAGGGGGCGTGCGCAGCTCGTGGGAGGCGTTGGCCGCGAACCGGCGGTGGACGGAGAAGGAGCGCTCCAGGGAGGCCAGCATGTTGTCGAAGGTGTTCGCCAGGTCGTGATCTCGTCGCGCGGGCCGGACAGGGTCCAGCCGCTGGCTGAGGTCACCCGAGGCGGCGCGCTGGCCGCCGCATTCATCGAGGACAGCGGCTGCAGCATCCGCCCCGCCAGGATCCAGCCGACGGTCCCGGAGAGCACCACGAGCAGCGCCAGCGCGCCGACGGCCGAGCGCATGATGCTGCTGAGCAGATCGAACAGGTTCGTGTCCACCTTGGCGGCCTCGCCGACCTGCGAGACCGGCACGGCGGCGGTCTCCCCGACCGGGTCGCCGATCTGGATGCTCAGTGTGACGTAGCGCGTGTAGAAGTAGACCAGGGCGATGAGGACCACGCCGGCGGCCGTCACCATCCCGGCGTAGGTCAGGGTCAGGCGGGTCCGAATACTCAGGTGCCGGGAGCGACGCAAGCGCTCCTTGCGCCCCGGCCGGGCCTCACGGGGCTCATCGTCGGCGTCCCGTGGTGTGGTGCCGTCGGCCCGGGCCTCCGGACCCCCTGCCTGCTCATGCGCTGAACCTGTAGCCCGCGCCGGGGACCGTCTGGATCACCCGTGGCTCACCGAGCTTGCGACGCAGGTGGGAGATCGTCACCCGCGTGGAGTTGGTGAAGGGGTCGGCGTTGGCGTCCCAGGCCTTCTCCAGGAGCGTCTCGGTGCTGAGGACCCCGCCCTCGGCCTCCATGAGGACCTGAAGGACCGCGAACTCCTTGGGACTGAGGTGAATGAAGCGCCCGTCGCGGTAGACCTCCCGGCGGAAGGGATCCAGACGCACCCCGTGGGCCTCGATGACCGGGGTGCGCGCCGGCTGACTGCGTCGCCCCAGGGCCCGCAGCCGGGCCACCAGCTCGGGGAACTCGAAGGGCTTGGTGAGGTAGTCGTCCGCCCCCAGCTCGAAGCCGCCCACGCCGCGTCCAGCGTCCGAGACGCGGTGAGCATGAGGACCCGCGTGCTGGGGTGGTCGCGCACCACCCGCCGACAGACCTCATCGCCGTGGACCACGGGCAGGTCCCGATCCAGGACGATGATGTCGTAGTCGTTGATCCCCCACCTGCTCCAGAGCACTGGCCCCGTCGCCGACGACGTCAACGGCCATCGTCTCGCGCCGCAGCCCGGTGGCGATGGCCTCGGCCAGGTACTCCTCATCCTCCACGACGAGCACGCGCATTGCCCTGCCTCCTTCACGGTGATGTCTTCGGCCGCTTCTCCAGCGAACCAGCCCCTGTGTTGCCACAACATAAGCGAAATTGTGAACCCCATGGCAACACCGCTCCCCGGTTGGCTGTTCCCCGAACGAACGGACGCCACCGCGCCCCGACCCACGTCAGCCGAAAGGACCCTCTCCACGTGAAGCAGCCCCTCAACACCCGGATCCTCACCCGCGCCGCCACGGTGCTGACCTGCGCCGTGTGCGCCGTCGGCCTCATGGCCGGATGCTCCCAGGGCTCGAAGGCGGACACGGCCGCGGCCTCCGCCTCAGCCACCAGCGGGGACGACTACCTGCTCAAGATGGCCAAGTGCAGTGAGCGACAAGGGCATCGACGTCTCCGACCCCGACGCCAACGGCAACGTGCAGTTCCCCGAGACCGAGGCTGCCACCAAGGCCCGCCCAGGAGTGCGAGCAGATCGTCGGCCCCGCCCCCGGCACCGAGGACCTCGCCAAACCCGAGACGCAGCAGAACCTGGGTCAAGGCCGCCGAGTGCCTGCGCAAGGGAGGGCTACGACGTGCCCGATCCCGAGGCCGGCAAGGGAATTCAGATCAACGGTGACATCCCCCAGGACGTCATGAACAAGTGCTTCTCCCAGATCGGGAGCAGTAACGCTGTGCCCTTCCGGCGCCACCAGACCACAGGCTCGCGCGGGCCGGGCTGCCGCGCGGACACACACTCAGACAGGCAGACACATGGATCAGACCACCATCTCCACGCAGGTCGACGACGACTCGACCGGCACCGCGGACAAGCTGGGCACGGGACGCCGCACCCGACGCCGGGCCTTCCTGGCCATGGGGGCCGCCTCGATCCTGGCTGCGGGCGCTGGTGCGGGCGCCTTCGCCTCCAGGTCGGGCCCCTTCGCGGCCAAGGCGAGGCCGACGACGCCGACCTTCAGCGGAGCCACCGACACCATCACCAAGGGGGACCTCCAGGGCCAGACCTCCGTGTCCGGCACTCTGCGCTACTCCGACTCGCGCAAGTTCAAGTCGGGCTTCGAGGGGGTGCTCATCCAGGTGCCGGCCTCCGGGGCCGTCCTGACCCAGGGCGACGTCCTCTACCGCACCGGCAGCGAGACCGCCTCACCTCATGCGTGGCACCCTGCCCGCCTGGCGCAGTTTCGAGGCCGGCATGGAGGACGGCGAGGACATCCGCCAGCTCGAGACGGCCCTGAGGGACCTGGGCTACTTCGACTACGAGCCCGACGACCACTTCAGCTGGGCCACCACCAGCGCCATCATGAAGTGGCAGAAAGCGCTCGACCTGCCCCCGGACCGGGACCATCCCGCTGGGACGCGTGGTCTTCACCCCCGGGGACCTGCGCGTGGGGACGGTCACCGCCCGGGTGGGGACCGTGTCGCCGCCGACGCCGAGCTCTTCGACGTCACCCACCACCCAGGTGGTCGACGCCAACATCAAGCTCTCCGACCAGAAGCTCGCCGTCGCCGGCACCGCCGTGACCATCAAGCTGCCCGACGCCAAGAAGACCACCGGGAAGATCACCTCCGTGGGCACCCCCACCGAGAAGTCCTCCAGCTCCGGATCGGGCGCCGGCGCCGGCTCCGGTGAGTCCAAGGAGCGAGTCATTCCCATCACCGTCACCCTCACCGACGCCTCGGCGACCACCAACTTCCAGGAGGTCTCCGTCACCGTCGACCTGCCCAGCGAGAAAGCGCACGGGCGTCCTGTCGGTGCCGGTCGGAGCCCTGCTGGCCCCTGAGCGCCGACCAGTACGGCGTCGAGATCGTCGAGTCCGGCGGCACCACCCGCAAGGTGCCGGTCACCATCGGGCTGTTCGCCGGCGGGCGCGTGGAGGTCTCCGGTGAGGCGTCTCCGAGGGACAGCGAGTGGTGGTGCCGCAGACATGAGCCGCATCCCTGTCCCTGCGTGACGTGAAGCGCACCTACGGGGAGCCGCCTGTGGCCGCCTGCGCGGGCGTGAGCCTGGACATCGACGACGGCGAGTTCGTCGCCACTGTCGGCCCCTCCGGCTCGGGCAAGTCCACGCTCCTCAACCTCATCGGCACCCTGGACCGTCCCAGCGCCGGCACCGTCGAGATCGACGGCGTCGACGTCGGCCCCTGTCCGACGCCAAGCTCTCGGCCCCTGCGGGCCAGCCGCATCGGTTTCGTCTTCCAGCAGTTCCACCTGGCCGACGGCGTCAACGCGGTCGACAACGTCGCCGACGGCCTGCTCTACAGCGGGGTCCCCTGCTCCGAGCGGCGCCGGCGCGCCCGGGCCGCCCTGAAGCGCGTCGGCCTGGCCCACCGGCTCGACCACCGCCCCCACCAGATGAGCGGCGGCGAGCGCCAGCGCGTGGCCATCGCCCGGGCCGTCGTCGGCGAGCCCCGCGCTGCTGGCCGAGCGAGCCCACCGGGAACCTCGACTCCACCTCCGGGGCCTCGATCGTCGAGCTCCTCCACGAGCTCCACGCCCAAGGCACCACCATCATCGTCATCACCCACGACAACGAGCTGGCCGCCCGGCTCCCCGGCAGATCGCCATCCGCGACGGCCGCATCGTGGGGGACTCAAGCCAGAAGGAGATCGTCCATGACGACGTCACGCTCCGGCGTGACCGGTCCGCGGCCGAGCGGGCCGGCAGCGCCCCGGCCCGGCGGATCCAGCGTTCGCGGCTGCGTCTGGCCGACGTGCTGCGCCTGGGAGGCACCGGCATCAGGGCCCGCCCACCCGCGCCTTCCTGTCCGCACTGGGGAATCGCCATCGGTATCGCCGCCATGATCTCGGTGGTGGGCATCTCAGCCTCCAGCCGCGCCCAGCTCTCCGCCCAGCTCGACTCGCTGGGGACCAACCTGCTGACGGCCACCGCCGGCCAGGACCTCTTCGGCAACTCCTCGTCCCTGCCTGAGGACAGCGTCGGCAAGGTCCGCCTCATCGACAACGTCCAGAGCGCCTCGAGCACCGGCCTGGTCAAGAACTCGCTGGTCTACCGCACTCCGCTCATCGACAAGAACGCCTCCGGCGGCATCACCACCCTGGCCGCGGACAAGTCGCTGCTCGACGTCGTGGCCGGACAGGTGGACAAGGGCACCTGGCTCAACGAGGCCACCAGCAAGTACCCGGCCACGGTCCTGGGGCAGACGGCGGCCCAGCGCCTCGGTGTCGTCTCGCCGGGAACCAAGGTGTGGATCGGTGGCAACTGGTTCACCGTGGTCGGCATCCTCAAACCGGTGGTGCTAGCTCCCGAGCTCAACAACGCCGCGCTCATCGGTCAGGGCGTGGCCAGCGACCCGCTGGGTCACGATGCCAAGCCGACGACGGTCTACACACGCAGCCAGGACACCGCCGTCCCCACGGTGCGCAAGCTGCTGGCGCCGTCGATCTCGCCGCAGACCCCAATGAGGTCAAGGTCTCGCGCCCTCGGACGCGCTGGAGGCCAAGAACGCGGCCGACAAGGCCTTCACCGGCCTGCTGCTGGGCGTGGGCTCGATTGCCCTGCTCGTCGGCGGTATTGGGGTGGCCAACACGATGATCATCTCGGTGCTCGAGCGCCGTCGGGAGATCGGGCTGAGACGGTCCCTGGGAGCGATGCGCGCACATCCTCGTGCAGTTCATGACCGAGGCGCTGCTGCTGGCCTCCTGGGCGGTGCCCTGGGGTGCATCATCGGGATCGGGTGACCGCCGGGATGTCGGCCGCCAACGGCTGGCCCTTCACCCTGCCGGTGATCGCCGTCGTCGGTGGGCTGGGCGTCACCATCGCCATCGGTGCCCTGGCCGGCGTGTACCCGGCCGTCCGGGCCTCCCGCACTCCTCCGACCGCCGCGCTCAACGCGCAGTAGGCGAGCGCCGCTGGTCCGAGGGGAGGCGGATGAGACGTCCCGGTGGGAGACGGCTGGGCCCCGCGGTGGTGGCACCGGACTGTGGCGGCCGGTGTCCGAAAAGGTGGGGAGAGCTCAGCTGACCGGGAACGCGTGAGGGCCCCCGCACGGAACAGTGCGGGGCCCTACTCCTGCGATCAGAAGACCGCGGTGCCTGAGGGTCAAGCAGGCTCTCAGCCGGATCACTCCGTGCCGAGCTTGCCGTCGACGGCGTCGCGGGCGGCGTCGATCTTATCGTCGTACTTGCCGCCGGTCGCCTTCTTGGCCGCGCCGGCTGCGGCGTCCAGCGCCTTGTCGCTGATCGCCCTCGGCCTTGTCGGAGCTGAGAGCGTCACCGGCCTTCTTCGTCAGGTCATCAAGTCCCATCTGTGTCTCCTTCCGTCGGGCGGCCAGACGTCGGATGACGACGGCCTCGCCTGAATAGTGCCAGGTTTGCGCACCGGCGTCATCTGAGGCCGGTGCGGCCTCCGGGGCATCATCGGGGCGGTGCCTCACCACCGCCAGGTGGGGGCGGGCGGGGGAGCCCGCGGTGTCGGCCAGGAGGACGGCCTCGCGCACGCGGCGGGTCAGGAGCGACAGGACGAGCCGGTAGAGTCCTCGACCATGTCGGCGGCGTCATCCGCACGGTAGTCGGGGCTGGTGAGGTCGATGCTCACCCAGTGCCGCTGGACTGGTGGAAGCCCGGCTCCACCCACGTGTAGGCGGTTCGCACGGCGACGACGTCCTCGGGGTCGAGCTTGACGTTGGCCAGGAGGCGGCCGTCGGTGTGGGGGATGAGCAGCAGGAAGAGGCGGGGGCCCACCGAGGCGACGGGGATGTCCCACTCGGGCTTGTTGCCCGCCCAGGCGCCGGGCAGGCCGGCCGCATGGGCCTGAAGCGCGTCGCGGCGGGCGGCCACGGTGGCCTCGTCGACGCGCTTGGAGGGTTCGTCAGGGTGAGGGGTGCGGTGGAGCGGTGCGGTCATCGACGTCGAGCCTACGTTCTCCCCGCCCGGCGTCGAGCGCTGTCATGCGGTGAGGTGCCTGGGATGAGTGCTGGGCGGTCAGTCCGGCACGACCTCCAGCAGCTCGCCGACCGAGCACCCCAGGGCCTCGCAGATGGCGGAGAGCGCCGAGTAGCGAAGGCCTTGGCACGGTCGTTCTTGAGCACTGAAGGGTTGACGGTGGTGACCCCGACCTTCTCGGAGAGCTCCACGAGCGTCATCCCGCGGGCGGCCAACAGCCCATCGAGGTGGCAGACGACGTGACTCACACGAGCCCCTCGGTCTCTTCGCGCAGCACGGTGTTCTCCGTGGCCAGCCTGCCGGCGCGCTGGTACACGCGGTGCAGGGCGAGTAGCAGATGAATGGCGAGGATGGGAGCAATCAGTCCCGTCAGGGCCGAAAGGTCATCGCCGATGGGGATGAACCCGGTGAGTTCTGTGCCCTGCACGGGCGTCGGTGAGGTAGTCGTCCGACGTGATCTGAGATCAGGCGGTCGGAACGGGGTCGGCGGTCAGAGCGAGGCCGGCCAGTAGTGTCGCAGCGGTGCGTACGGACTTCATGTTGCTCCAGTGTGTGACTACGGACGTGACCACTAGGGGAACATGTTCCGACGGGAGCGCTCGATGGGAGCGACTCCCGTTGTAGGCCGGAGGGGCCTGCGGTGGCCGGACCACGTGAGGCCCGTCGCTGCGTCCGCCCGTCAGTGGGCCGTCGTGAGGATGGTGGACACGATGGTGTTGACCTCCTCGGCGCTGCCGGCGGTCACGGCGATGCGCACGTAAGTGCCCGACGACGTCGGAACGGCGATGACCGCGCCGGCCGCCTGGGTGCCCTGAATCTGCGCGGTCGAGGTATCGATGGCGGCCTGCCCGTAGGGTGGACTGCTTGGTGGAGTAGCCCGTCGGCGTGCCGCCCTGCCGGGTGATGATCTGATCCAGGCTCTCCTGGGACGGGGGCGTCGACGAGGCCTCGGCCTCCTTGGCGACCGCGACGCTGTTGAAGGAGATGCTGACGCCCTGCGAGAACCGGCCGTAGAAGGCGTCGGTGCTGCTCAGACGCTGGGTGAGGACCGCCGGATCCACCCCTGAGCCCGGGCGAGCAGCGCCTTCTGGGCATCGGGGAGGGCCTTGAGGTCCTGCCAGTCCTCGGGAATCGCGAAGGTGAGGCCGGATGTCGGTGTGGTGATCGCCTGGTGGCCCGCCGGAATCGAGGGGGCGGCGCTGCCGGAGGCGCTCGCACCGCCCCGCTCGACGTCGCTGCCGCGGTCGCGGGGGCTGAGCCGGTCGCTGCGGCCGAGCCCGCCGACGAGGGGCTGCCCTGCGAGCAGCCCGCCAGGATGAGGGTGGTGGCCAGAGCCAGGGTGGCGCGCGTGGTTCTCATGGTGTCTCCGGAGTGATGGTGTGATCGTGACGCGACCATAGCGGCGTCGTCGAACGGCGGTGTTTCAATCGGTCGGCTGGCATGTCGCGGGAGGGTGCGATGTCCGGGGAATGCTGGCGACAATGCCCAAGGAGTAGCCCACGTCACTGCCGATCCCGGAAGTTGAGTGGAATAGACTCAACTCTGTGAAGGTTCTGGTGACCAGAAGACGCAACACGTGACCACCTCACGAAGGAGATCCGCATGGACACCAACTACACCACCAAGTCGCAGGAGGCGATCTCCGGGGCGATGCAGGCCGCCGCTGCGGCCGGCAACCCCCAGATCGAGCCCGCGCACCTGCTCGTTGAGCTCCTCTCCCAGCCCGACGGCGTCGCCGCCGGACTCCTGGCCGCCGTCTGCCCCGACGCTGCGGCCCGCCAGGCCGTCGGCGCCTCCGCGCGCCGCATCCTGACCCAGCTGCCCGCCTCCTCGGGCTCCCTCCATGACCCAGCCCCAGCCCTCGCGCGCCCTGCTGGCCGCCCTGGAGGCAGCCTCGACGGCGGCCAAGGAGCTGTCCGACGAGTACATCTCCACCGAGCACCTGCTCATCGGCCTGGCCAAGGGCGACACCTCCGGCTCCGCCCCCACCGTGGCCCGCATCCTGGCCGACGCCGGCGCCACCCCGGAGGCCCTCATCGAGGCCCTGCCCCAGGTCCGCGGCTCCTCGCGGGTCACCTCGCCAACCCCGAGGGCACCTACAAGACCCTCGAGAAGTACGGCACTCGACCTCACCGAGGCCGCCCGCGAGGGCCGCCTCGACCGGTCATCGGCCGTGACGCCGAGATCCGCCGCGTCGTGCAGGTCCTGTCCCGGCGCACCAGAACAACCCCGTCCTCATCGGGGAGCCGGGCGTGGGCAAGACCGCCGTCGTCGAGGGCCTGGCCCAGCGCATCGTCGCCGGCGACGTCCCCGAGTCCCTGCGCGGCAAGCGCCTCATCTCCCTGGACCTGTCCGGGATGGTGGCCGGCGCCAAGTACCGCGGTGAGTTCGAGGAGCGCCTCAAGGCGGTCCTCAAGGAGATCAAGGACTCCGACGGCGAGGTCATCACCTTCATCGACGAGCTGCACACCGTCGTCGGTGCGGGAGGCGGCTCCGAGGGCGCCATGGACGCCGGCAACATGCTCAAGCCCATGCTGGCTCGAGGCGAGCTGCGCATGGTGGGCGCCACCACCCTGGACGAGTACCGCGAGAACATCGAGAAGGACCCCGCCCTGGAGCGCCGCTTCCAGCAGGTCTTCGTCGGTGAGCCCAGCGTCGAGGACACCGTCGCCATCCTGCGCGGCATCGCCCCCAAGTACGAGGCCCACCACCAGGTGACCATCTCCGACGGTGCCCTTGTGGCGGCCGCGACCCTCTCCGATCGCTACATCACCGGTCGCCAGCTGCCCGACAAGGCCATCGACCTGGTCGACGAGGCCGCCTCGCGTCTGCGCATGGAGCTCGACTCCAGCCCCGTCGAGATCGACGAGCTGCGCCGTCGCGTGGACCGCATGCGCATGGAGGAGGCCTACCTGGACGAGTCCATCGAGGATGTCTCCAAGGCCGACCCCGCCGACGTCGAGCGCCTCGAGCGCCTGCGCGCCGAGCTGGCCGACGCCTCCGAGGAGCTGGCCTCGCTCAACGCCCGCTGGGAGGCCGAGAAGGCCGGCCACAACAAGGTCGGTGAGCTGCGCGCCGCCCTGGACGAGATGCGCACCCGCGCCGACCTGGCCGAGCGCGAGGGGAACTTCGAGGAGGCCGGCCGCCTGCGCTACGGTGACATGCCCTGCTCTGGAGCGCCAGATCCGCGAGGCCGAGGCCGCCGACGACGCCGCCGAGCAGACCGCCGGCGAGCCGATGATCGCCGAGCAGGTCGGCGCCCCCGAGATCGCCGAGGTCGTGGGCTCCTGGACCGGCATTCCCGTGGGCAAGCTCCTCCAGGGGGAGACCGAAGCTCCTGACCATGGAGGACGTCATCGGTGAGCGGCCCTCATCGGCCAGAAGGCCGCCGTGGCCGCCGTGGCCGACGCGGTGCGCCGCTCGGGCCGGCATCTCCGACCCTGACCGCCCCACCGGCTCCTTCCTCTTCCTGGGCCCCACCGGGCGTGGGCAAGACCGAGCTGGCCAAGGCCCTGGCCGAGTTCCTCTTCGACGACGAGCGCGCCATCGTGCGCATCGACATGTCCGAGTACTCCGAGAAGCACTCCGTGGCGCGCCTCGTGGGCGCCCCTCCCGGGGTACGTCGGCTACGAGGAGGGCGGTCAGCTCACCGAGGGCCGTGCGGCGTCGGTCCTACTCCGTGGTCCTGCTCGACGAGGTCGAGAAGGCCCACCCCGAGGTCTTCGACATCCTCCTGCAGGTGCTCGACGACGGCCGCCTCACCGATGGTCAGGGGCGCACGGTCGACTTCCGCAACGTCATCCTCGTTCTCACCTCGAACCTGGGCAGCCAGTTCCTCACCGACCCGCTTACCAGCCCCGAGGAGAAGCGCAACGAGGTCATGAGCGTGGTCCAGGCCTCCTTCAGCCGGAGTTCCTCAACCGCCTCGACGACATCATCATCTTCGAGGCCCTCTCCAGGAGGAGCTGGGTGAGATCGTCGAGATCCAGCTGGCCCACATCGCCCAAGCGCCTGACGGATCGGCGCCTGAGCCTGGAGGTGACCGACGCCGCCCGCAGCTGGCTGGCTGACGAGGGGCTACGACCCCGCCTACGGGGCTCGGCCGCTGCGCCGCCTCGTCCAGCGCGAGATCGGCGACCGCCTGGCCCGCATGCTGCTGGCCGGGGAGGTCCTCGACGGGCAGAAGGTCGTCGTCGACAAGGTCGACGGCTCCGAGGGCTCACGCTGCGGGCCGAGGGCGAGGCGCACCTGCCGTCGGCCTCCTCCGCGGCCTCGCCGGCCTGAGCCCGGCCCCGGCTGAGGCGACCGCCTGAACTGGTGGCCGTGACAGGCCAGCCACAGACCAGTGACGAGGGGCGGGTCCACCTGAGTGGTGGGCCCGCCCCTCGCGCTGTCTGCGTCCTCGCGCGCCTCAGCCGGGTTGGTTGTCCTCGGGTGGGCCAGGCGTTGTACACGCAGCCGCCGGCCAGGTCGTGGCTCTGCTGGGCCATGAGCGGGGCCTTGAGGCCGGCTCCTGGGCAGAACTCGTGCTCGTGGCCGAGGAAATGCCCCACCTCGTGGTTGGTGACGTAGGTGCGGTAGGAGTCGACGTCGGGGTAGGTGATGGCGCCCCAGTTCCACCGATCGGAGTTGATGACCACGTTGTCCCCGTTGCGGCAGCTCCACATGCCGCCGGTGTCCAGCGGCGAGCATAGGGCGTCGGCGCTGGGCGGCGTGGCGATGTTGAGGGTGAAGTCCGCGGAGGCGGGGTCGGCCACCGGCTGGAAGGACGTGTTCTGCGCAGTGGGCCAGCCGCGCTCGTCGTGAGGATGCGCTCCACGACGGGGGCCCGCCATGGTGGCATCCACATGCGTGCCGCCTTCGACCCGCAGCACGTAGCGGTAGACGGTGGCGGCCGCGGGCCGGGAGACGGTCACGGCCGGAGCGATCGTCCAGGTGCCGTTGCCAACGGCGTCGGAGTGTGCGAAACCCTCGGAGTCCAGCCGCGGGGACGGTAGCGCGAGGCCGACGGCGCCGCCGGGCCGCCGGGGTCGGTTCCCGGAGGCGCCGCTGTTTCCTGAGGGGTGGAGAGTGCTCAGTCTGTGATGGTGCCGGCCATCTGCGAGACGGGGGAGCGGGCTTGTTGGCCGAGGGAATCGTGCCATGTATTTGAACCGGGAACAAGAATCACGTAAGCGTTATATAACTGTGACCACTATGGTGCTGCCGTGCGAACCTGAGTGAAAACATAAGATCTTCTGAGTGATGGTGGGGAGGTGTAGCGTGAGCAAACCCAGCTGCCCCAACAGACCGTGCGGTCGGGGAACTCTGTGCTGGTAGGGGTCGGTTAACTGTGTGAAACCGAGATCAAGTCGTCACTCACGTCACGGGGAGGGCACGTGGAGGTCACACTTGAGCGGATTATTCCGATGAGAGCCTTTCTGCCTTGCAATTCCCTTACTGGAAGGTGCCATGATGCGGCCATGAACACTGTCAGTACCCCGACTTCGCTCCCAAGCTGCCCCGGCTAGAGCGGCGCGGACCCGGGCGCCCCCGAGCGGGCAGCGAGGACAAGCGAGTACGCATCCTCAACGAAGCCGTGATTCTCTTCGGAGAGCATGGGTATGCCGGCACCTCCCTGGCCGACATCGCCAACGCGGCAGACATTTCCAAGGCCGGACTCCTACATCATTTCTCCTCCAAGGACGAGCTCTTCTGCAGGTGCTGGAGCGCCGTGACCGCGAGGACGCCCTGAGCATTCTCGTGGACTCCCCGGCCGTCGAGGGGCGACGCCGTCGAGACCCCTGTCGACACCGTCGGCAACCTGGACACTCTTGAGGTCGCCTCCGTCTCCGACCTTGACGGCAACCCCTGGGTCCTGCTGGAGCGCTACATCGAGCTGCTCGAGCGCAACGTCGCCCACCGGGACCTCACGGCGATCTACACCGCGACGGCGGTCTCGGTCCTCGACGCCGAGCATCCCGCGCACCAGTGGATGGCCAACCACCTCAACAGCGCCGTCGAGCGCTTCGAGTCCAGCTTCGAGGCCGGCAAGGCCGCCGGGCTCGTGGACCCGCAGATGCCCTCGCGCCTCGTGGCGCGCAGCCTGGTCGCCCTCATCGACGGCCTCCAGCTGCAGTGGCTGTGCTCGACGACGCCCGGGACGGCCGCCGCGGAGGCCCTGTCCACTGACCTGGTGGCGGAGATCCGCCTCTACGCCGACTGCCTGCGCAGCCAGTGGGAGGTCCAGGAGACCCCGGAGACCCCTCAGCGGCCCAAGGCCGCCTGACGGCGAGGCGCCCTGCCGTAGCGGGCTCGGCACCTCCACAAAACCTCATCAGCATCCCTATCCATCCCATCCGGCTCGGGAACCTCGCGTTCCCGAGACCTGTCTGCGGGCGCCGATCGTGAGCGTGCGTCCTGCCTGCGCCGGCCTGATTCAACGCTCCGCCCACAGCAGCAGATGCGGGGTGATCGACGCCAGGTCCGGGACGACGACGAGGCCGGGGTCGGCCGGGAGTGCTTGGTCCTCCCGATCTGCACGACGTGGATCCCGTTGCCCCGGGCCGAGGCCGCCCCCGTGGAGGAATCCTCGACGACGACGCAGTCCTCCGGGCGCAGGCCGAGGCGCTCGACCGCGGTGGCGTAGGGCAGCGGAGCCGGTTTGGCCCCGACGCCGTCGTCACCGGTGACCAGGACGGCGAAGACGTCCCCGAGCGCGGAGGCCACCTTCTCGACGATCCGACGCGGCGAGGCTGAGACGATTCCCTGGGCCAGGCCCACCTCCGACAGTGCCGAGGTGATCCGCAGCGCCCCGGGCAGCAGGGGAGGGGCGGCGCTCACGGAGGCCTCGACGTCGTGCGTGATCGCATCGAAGGCCTCCTGCGTGGCCGGATCGTCCCAGGAACAGGGTGGCGCCGGTGGCAGCGATGAGCTCGCGGGCCTGGCGGATCGAGGCTCCCGTCATCTGGGTGACGAGTTCGGGGCGCGGGTCGCCTCCCAGGGCCTGGCAGTGGTGGATGAAAGCCTCGTCCCAGAAGGGCTGGGAGTCCATGAGAGTGCCGTCCATGTCCCACAGGACGGCGCGTACCGTGAAAACCGGGGAGGAGGCCGTAGTCACGTCAGCCAGCCTAACGGTCGCATGCGTCGGTGCTCAGGCGGACTTCGCGGTGGTGTGCGGCGCATATGAGACCCGCCCTCGCGTCGGCTCACCCACGCGGAAGGCCGGATATGAACGACGCGGCCCCTCGATGCTGAGCAAGCGGTCGGGAGTAAGACCCGATCAACATCGGGGGACTTCTCAGGGTGCTCCCCGATAGCCGGTGGCAGGCCTCAGCAGTCAGACTTGTTGTCATGACGCAGCAGCAGTACCCCGGTCAGTTCAGCCAGTCAGTCCACCCGCCCCGAGGAGGGTGCCTCCTCCGGCCGGTCGGGCGAGTTCTTCCGTTTCGCGACTCCCTGCCCCGGCGTTCCCGTGAGCACCGCATTCTCGGCGGCGTCTGCGGGGGCCTGGCCGAGGCCTGGGAACATGCCCGTGACCGCGGTGCGCGTCGGGGTGATCCTGGCCAGCTTCCTGCCCGGCCCCATGTTCCTGGTCTACATCGCAGCCTGGTGCCTCATGCTCGACGAGCCCGCCCCCGCCCAGTACTGACTGACCCTGCTCTGCGCCCGCCTCGCCACCCCGGTTCCACGGGTGACGCGGCGGGTGCAGAGCTGTAGCAGTGCGCTGCTGGATGGGGCGGCCCTGGCGCCCGGAGCGTCCCCGGCCGTGACACGAGGGCGGCGGTCTCGCGGGAAGGCGCCGACGATGGGAGGATCGAGCCGTGACCGACACCGTGAATGACGCCGTGAATGACGCCGTGACTGCTCCAGCGACCGACATCGAGTTCCTCTCCGCCTATGACCAGGGCTTCGCCCGCGTCGCCGCCGTCACCCTGCCGGTGGTGCCCGTCGACCCGGCCGCCAACGCCGCCGCCATCATCGAGCAGGCCCGCACCCTGGCTGACGACGGCGTCTGCCTGGCCGCCTTCCCCGAGCTGTGTCTGACCGGCTACGCCATCGACGATCTCCTGCTGTCCGACGTCCTCCTGTCCGACGTACTCACCGCCATCGAGACTCTGCGCGCCGCCAGCGCCGACCTCCTGACCGCCCTCGTCGTCGGTGCCCCCTGCGCCTGGGCGACCGCCTCTACAACTGCGCCGTGGTCATCCAGGGCGGGCGGGTGCGTGGCGTCGCCCCCAAGTCCTACCTGCCCACCTACCGGGAGTTCTACGAGAAGCGGCACTTCGCCCCCGGCGACGCCCTGCCCGCCGGGGTGGAGAGCATCGAGCTGCCCGGCGTGCGCAGCGCTGCCGACAGCACTGGAGCGCCGACAGCACCGATAGCGCCGGCGGTACCGAGCCGGTCGCTCGGGTCCCCTTCGGGGCGAACCTCTTGTTCGAGGGTCGACGACGTCCCCGGCCTGACCTTCCACGTCGAGGTCTGCGAGGACATGTGGGTGCCCGTTCCGCCGTCGTCGCTGGCGGCGCTGGCCGGGGCGACGGTGCTGGTCAACCTCTCCGGCTCGCCCATCACGGTGGGGCGGGCCGAGGGACCGCGAGCTGCTGGCCCGCTCGTCGTCGGCCCGGGGCTGGCCGCCTACGTCTACGCCGCCGCCGGGCAGGGCGAGTCCTCCACGACCTGGCCTGGGACGGCCAGACCCTCGTCTACGAGAACGGCGAGCTGCTCGGCTCCACCGAGCGTTTCCCCGACGGGCCGCGCGCCACCGTCGTCGACGTCGACATCGAGGGCCTGCGCGCCGAGCGCCTGCGCCAGGGGACCTTCGCCGACAACGGCCGCACCCTGAGCAGCCCGGTCGCCGGCGCCCCCGGCCGCGGCCACCACCTTCACCGACCCGGCCGCCTTCCGGCGCGTCCGGATCAGCGCCGCCGACCTGGCCGCCCCGCGCACGGACATCGGCCTGCGCCGCCGTGTGGACCGCTTCCCTTCGTGCCCGACGACCCGGCCCGACTCGCCCAGGGACTGCTACGAGGCCTACAACATCCAGGTGGCCGCCCTCGTCCAGCGTCTGGGGGCCATTGGCAACCCCAAGATCGTCATCGGTGTCAGCGGTGGCCTGGACTCCACCCATGCCCTCATCGTCGCCGCCCGCGCCATGGACCGCCTGGGCCGGCCCCGCTCGGACATCCACGCCATCACCATGCCCGGCTTCGCCACGAGCGCCGGCACCCGCCGCAATGCCGAGGACCTCGCCGTCGGCCTGGGCTGCACCTTCGAGGAGCTCGACATCCGGGCCACCGCCACCCAGATGCTCACCGAGATGGGCCACCCCTACGGCGAGTACGCCCGCACCGGGAGCCTGCCCGAGGGCGCGAGTGAGCGTGAGCTCTACGACGTCACCTTTCGAGAACGTCCAGGCGGGGCCTGCGCACCGACTTCCTCTTCCGCATCGCCAACCACCGCGGCGGTATCGTCCTGGGCACTGGGGACCTCTCCGAGCTCGCCCTGGGCTGGTGCACCTTCGGGGTGGGCGACCAGATGGCCCACTACGGGGTCAACGCCGGCATTCCCAAGACCCTCATCCAGCACCTCATCCGCTGGGTGGTCGCCGAGGGGCTGTTCGACGACGCCGTCGGGCGCACGCTGCTGTCCATCCTGGACACCGAGATCAGCCCCGAGCTGGTCCCGGCCGAGGCCGGCGGCGCCATCCAGTCCACCCAGGCCAAGATCGGCCCCTACGCCCTGCAGGACTTCACCCTGTGGCACGTGCTGCGCCGCGGCTCACGCCCCAGCCGCATCGCTTTCCTGGCGCACAAGGCGTGGGCGGACGCGCAGAGCGGGGACTGGCCCGAGGGGCTGCCGCAGGCGGAGAAGGTGGCCTACGACCTTCCCGAGATCCGGCGCTGGCTCGAGCTGTTCCACCGGCGCTTCTTCACCAACCAGTTCAAGCGCTCCACCCTGCCCAACGGTCCCAAGGTGGTCGCCGGCGGTTCGCTGTCCCCCCGTGGCGACTGGCGCATGCCCTCTGACGCCGCCGCGACCGCCTGGCTGGCCGAGCTCGAGCGCAACGTGCCCCCGAGTGTGAGGCCCCGCGAGGAACCGGGGTCACCGTCCTGTAGCGTGAGATGGGGACATAACCGACCGGTTCGGCTGGGGTGCGAGGACCCTTCCGGGCTCGGTCGGCGCCTGCCCCGCCCCCAGCAGCAAGGAACCAGCGTGACCAAGCATGAGTGAGAACAGCACGACCGACGCCGGGGCCACTGAGGCCAGTGGGGCCTCTGGTGAGGAAGGCCGTCGGCGCGGATACACCCACTCCATGGGCAGGTACGTCACCTGGCTCACGGTCATCGCCTGCATCCTCTATCCCTTCACCCGGGGATCGCCTCGATCCCGGTCCTGCTCGTGGCCATCTTCCTCATGGGCGGACGGTCCGTGATCGAGCGCCAGGTGCGCCGTGAGATCCGTGACCTGGAGGAGGCCGAGCGTCAGTACGGGCTCACCCGCAACCCCGAGTACCTGCGGTCCATGACCCTGCACGCCGAGGGCTGCTCAAGGACAACAAGATCCTCACCCCGACTCGCGCAGCCTCCTTCAGGGTTACGCCCAGTGGGCCCGCGAGCGCCAGGAGCGCCAGGCCAAGAAGCAGGCCAAAATGCAGACCAAGAAGGTCCGCAAGGCTGAGAAGAAGGCCCGCCGGGAGGGCGCGGCCCAAGAGCCTGACGAGTCCGCTGACGCCGCTGTGAAGAATGAGGAGAATAGGGCTGCTGACGGCTCCTAGCGATTCCTCGCGATTCTCACGACTGCCGGGCGGCTCGCGAGGCCGCTCTGAGTCGTTCGGGAGACCGGCAGACCCTGAACGGAAAGGACTCCCCATGCCACGCAGGCTCATCTCCACCGACCTGGACGGCACCATCGTCTTCAACGGGACGATCTCGCTGCGTGACCGCGAGGCCATGGCCCGGTGGCGGGCGGCGGGCAACCTCCTGGTCATCAACACCGGCAGGTCGGTCTCGGCGCTGGAGCACGTCGTGGTGCCCATGGGGCTGGAGTTCGACAACGCCATCCTCTATACGGGGGCTGCCATCGTGGATGCGGACATCCGGGTGCGTTACTCGACTGCCCTGCCGGCCGGCGTCGTCGAGGGACATCCTCGACTTCGTCGAAGGAGCGCCGGGCGTCACCGTCTTCACCACTGGACTGGACGAGGATCTGCTCATCTACGACACGATCGGCTCCGGGTCGGAGCTGCTGACCCTGTTCCGGCCGGCCACCCGGCGAGAGCTGGACGGGCGCGAGGTCATCGGGGTGCCGATGCGCTTCACCGACCCGGAGATGGCCGCGCGTACCGAGGCCTACTTGCACCGGCGCTGGGAGGGGCAGGCGGTGGGCTTCCGCAACCAGGACTTCATCGACGTCGTGCCGGCCTCGGCCTCCAAGGGGGCGGGGCTCAGGCAGCTGGTGGAGAGCCTTGCTGAGCCGCCCGCTGCGGAGACGTCCGGGGAGGCGAGTGAGGCGACGGTCGGAGGCTCGGTGGGGTTCGGCGTCGGCTCGCGCCCGCCGGAGCCGGTGGAGACCTGGTCCATCGGGGACTCCTGGAACGACATCTCCATGCATCAGGCCGCCGACCACTCCTACGCCCTGCCCTGGTCGCCGCCGGAGGTGGTGGCTCAGTGCGACGGTACGGTCTCCAGCCTCGCCGACCTCATTGACTCCCTCATGGGGCGACCGACGGTCTAGCCCCGCACGTCGACCGAATCTTCACAAACGACGCGGCTCCGGGTCATTCATGAAGATGCGGTCGAAGTGTTGCGGCGTCGATGCGCGCGGCGGGCTCGGGCGGTGCGAGCTATGCTCGCCGGCATGCGTCTGCTCGCCACGGATCTCGACGGCACCCTCGTCTTCCATCACGCCGTCGGGCAGGCCGACGCCGAGGCCCTCGTGCGCTGGCGGGCGGCCGGCAATCTCCTGGTGCTGGCCACGGGGCGTTCGGTGCGGCTGGTGCAGTACGCCGTCGAGGTGGCTCGGGCCTCGACGTCCACCGGCCTGGACTACGACTACGCCGTGTGCGCCACGGGCACGACCGTCATCGACGCGGCCGGTCAGGTGCGCCGCACTCGGATGCTTGAGGCCGACCAGGTCCGGGCGGTCGTCCGGGCAGTCAGTGACGTCGCTGAGGCCCCCGTCTCCGTGTTCGCCTCGACCTCGAGCGCGACTATGTGCTGGACGACCCGATCGGCCTGTCCACCGACCAGCGCACGCCCCCTGACCGATTCACCGCGGCGCCCCCTGTCGCTGGTCGCGGGCCTGGGGGTGACCTCGATGCCGCTGCACATCCCCGACGTTCGGGCTGCTGCGGCGCTGGCCCGGGCCCTGGAGGAGACGGTGGACGGCATCAGCTGCACCCGCTCGACCGGCTTCGTGGACGTCACGGCCGCAGGCGAGTCCAAGGGGCTGGGCCTGGGCCGGCTCGCCGAGCTGCTGGCCGACCAGGGCATGGAGGTCAGTGAGGTGGCCGCCGTGGGCGACTCGTGGAACGACATCTCGATGTTCGAGCGGGCCGACGTCCCCTGCGCGATGGCTGGCGCCCCGGGTGAGGTCGTTGAGGCCGCAGGCGGGCGCACCACCCCGAGCGTGGCCGCCTTCATCGACGCCCTGCTGGCTTGAAGACGCGCAGGAGTGCGGCTCAGCGGGCGCGCTTCGCGGCTCAGGCCTGGGCGTAGCGGTAGACGTTGGTCTCCCGCAGCTCGAAGCCGGCGCGGCGGTAGAGGCGGTTGGCGGCCTCGCGCGAGGGCCGGGAGGTGAGGTCCACGGTGCGCGCGCCCAGCTTCCCGGCGTGCTCGACGGCGGCCTCCACGAGGGCCTGCCCGGCGCCCTGGCCGCGGGCCTCACCGTCGACGACGACGTCCTCCACCCAGGCGCGCAGGCCCGTGGGGATCGTGAAGGTCGCCAGGGTGAGCATGCCCAGGATCGGGGCGCTCTGGCCGGCCTCGGCCTCGGGCCGGAAGACGAAGAGGAAGACCCCTCCTGGCCGATGAGGGCCTCGCACTGCTCGGCGCTCAGCGCCGGGGCGCTGCGGGAGAGCTGCGGATGAGGCGCTCCATGGCCTCGACGATCTCCGGGCTGGAGGTGGTGACGAGCTCAACGGTCATGGGGAGTTCTCCTGCTGGTTGAAAAGAGGTGGCGGGCCGAGACGGGCTGGTCCCGCATCGGCTTCCTGTCAGCCCTGGAGCCTACCGCCTGGAGGCGCTCCGGGCGGCGAGGCGTCGCACCGACCGGAAGAATCCGGCGGGGAGCCTCGACCGGTGGGGTGCCCCGGCATGCGATCGGCGACCCGCTCAGGCCGGTCAAGAGTAGGCTTCCAACCAAGGTCCCACAACGCACCGCAGTCGCCGTGGCTTTATGCCGCTCGCACGCCTGCGCCGCCCCCAGGAAGGTCACTCATGGTCGAGTCCGCAGCTCCTGTCGAACACGTCTTCGCCGCCGACGAGCTCTTCTTCTCCACCACGGACTCCCACGGGCGCATCCGCCGCGCCAACTCCACCTTCATGCGCCTGTCCGGCTACCCGCGCGGCGCCCTGGTGGGCGGGCCCACAACGTGGTGCGGCACGCGGACATGCCCGCAGGACTGTTCCGCTCCATCTGGGACGCCATCGAGGAGGGCGGGCCGCCAGCGCTCACATCACCAACCGCTCCTCCGACGACGGCCACCACCGCGTCTTCGCCACGATCGTGCCCTCCGGCTCCGGCTACCCTGTCCGTGCGCACCCTGCCGATGCTCACCGACCTGCGCGACGACATCGAGGCCGCCTACGCCCGGGTCCGCGACGTCGAGGAGGCCTCCGCCGCGGCCGGCTCCACCCGCCGAGAGGTGGCCGCCGCCGGGCAGGCCGCCCTCCAGGCCGAGCTGCATGCCCTGGGCTACGCAGATACCATCGATTTCACCCGCCGGGTGCTGGTCGCCGAGGTCGGCGAGCTGCTGGCCCACGGCGTCGGCATCCCCGACAGCCCGCAGACCGAGGGCCCCGTGGCCCGGATCCTGGGCGCCATGGGCCGGATCGAGGCCGAGACCGCCGGGCTGGTCGGCATCCTCCAAGAGGGCAGCGGCTCGTCGACCTCCTGGGCGAGCGGGCCTGCGAGATCGAGGCCCTCTCGGCCCGCCTGGGCACCCTGCGCGAGGCCATGCGGGCCGTCGGCGCCGACGTCGAGGTCCTGGGCCACGACGAGCAGGCCAACGACGTCGCCGCACGCTGCCAGCAGGTCGACGCCCTGGTCCTGGAGTGCTCCGAGCAGCTCCACCCGCTGAGCAGCCAGATCGAGGCACTGCGCGGCGACCTGGACTCAGTGAGCTTCCGCATCGCCCTGGCCCGCCTGCACAACCTGGCCGCCGGGATCTTCGCCCTGCAGATCCTCCAGGGCCAGGACGAGGTCGACGCCAACGACGCCGTCGGCAGCCTCACCGAGGCTGTGCTCGGCGCTGAGTGACGGCGCCGACAACCTGACCCAGCGCGTCGGCTCGCTCGACGCGCGCCGCGAGCTGGTGGGCGGCGAGCTGGATGTCGTGGCCGAGGACCTCGGCGTCATCCAGGGCCCGATCCTGGAGCTCATCGATGCGGCCGCGGCAGCCGGCGCCGGGCAGGCCGACTCCGTGACCACCGCCCGTACCCTGGTCGGGCAGGGGCTTCGCCGAGGCCCGGGATCTGGCCGACCTGGCCGTGCACCTGCGCGACCTCGAGGTCCCCTTCGAGGCCGAAGCCATCAACAGCGCCCTGGCCGACGTGCGCGCCGCCCTGGCCGAGCTCGAGTAGCCGGCATCAGTCCTGCAGCCAGCTCCACGAGCACCTCGGCGTGCTCAGTGTGCGGGAACATGTCGAACAGGCGGGAGCGCACCACCCGCATCGAGGGCAGGTGCGCAGGTCCGCCGCCAGCGTGCGCGGGTTGCAGGAGGAGTAGAGCACCCGCCCCACGCCAGAGGCCTCGATCCGGGTGGCCAGCTGCTCCCCGATCCCGCGCCGGGGCAGGTTGACCACGAGCAGGTCCGGCTGCTGCGCCCCGGCGGCGCGATCCCGGGGCGGCCGGGTCCAGGACGCGGGCGTCCCGGCCTCGAAGCGCACCAGGGCGGGGTCCAGTCCCATGAGGTCGGCGGCCGCACGCGCCCCGTCAATGGCCGACGCCGACACCTCCACCCCCAACACCCGGCGGCCGGGCGCCGCCAGGGCCAGGGCGAAGCCGCCGACGCCGCAGAACAGGTCCCACACCCGGGCGGCTCGGCCTCCTCGGCCCAGTCGCGGGCGGTGGCGTAGAGCGCCTCGGGCCACGGCCGTGTTGGTCTGGAAGAAGGAACGGGTGGGCAGGTAGAGGGGCAGCTCTGACGCCGTCGGCGCACCGACCGGCCCGACCGCCTCCGTCCGGTGACGGCAGGCTCAGGCGCATGAGGAGCCGGTCCTCCCGGTCAGGGACGATCTCCTCGCGCCCCTCGATGACGGCCTGGTGGACGCTCTGGATGTTGACGGCGGCCACCGCCAGCTGGGGGCAGGCGCCGACGCAGATCCGGCACGGCGGCGCGCAGCCGCTCCAGGTAACGGCGGGAGCGCAGGGACGAAGCGCACCATGAGGTCATCGTCGGGCGAGGCGGTCACCAGGACGTGCCCTGAGCTCGCTGCAGCGCGCGCCGGCACGTCGTGAGGGTGCAGGCCCAGCTCGGTGATGAGGTCGGCCAGCACCGGCAGGGCCGCCTCGATTGCCGGCACGTGCAACGGGCAGGCGCGCAGGTCGACGCCGCACCCGGCGCCATCGAGGATCCCCAGGGTGGGGTGGGCGCTGGTTCCGGCCACCGCCATCTTCGCCTTGTTGCGGAAGCCGGTGGGGGCGCTCGCGGCCGGCGCCTGCCACAGGCCGGCCGGGACGTGGTCGGCCAGGAGAGCGGCGACACGGGACTGCTTGGTGGCCAGCTGGTCGGGCATCGACAGGGACAGGTGGGGGCAGGAGCGGCAGGTGCCGGCGTCGTGGAGGGCGCAGGACGCCGCGTGTGCTGCGGTCACCGACATGTCCCCTCCCGGTGGTGCGCTCGTGGCCGGGCCGTGGGTGGGTCTGAGGCAGGAGCAGCCGGGCGCCGGACGGCTGCGAGCGATGAGTGGAGCCGCTTGTCGGACTCGAACCGACGACCTGCTGTTTACAAGACAGCTGCTCTACCAACTGAGCTAAAGCGGCGCGCGGCCGGCCAGGCGGCCGCAGGTGCGTGGGACAGTCTGACTGAGACCGCCCCGGGCGGGAAACCAGGGGAGACGGTACTGCGTCTCGTCACCGCCCGGGCCCTGTGGGGGCCGGGCGGCGGTCCTGCGCGGGATCAGCCCTGCTGAGTCGGCTGCGCGCTGGGCTGCTGAGATGCCTGCTGGGTGGGCTGCGTCGTCGGGGTGGAGCCGGTGATGAGCTCGGTCAGGAGGTTGGAGTCTGGAGCTTGTTCAGGTCGACCTTCTCGCCCTTGAAGAAGACGGTGGGGGTGCTCTTCAGCTCCCGGGCGTTGAAGGCCTCATTGCCGAGCTCCACCCACTTCTTGTACTTGTCGGCGTCGACGGCGGCCTTGAACTTGGCGGAGACCTCCTGGGGACGTTCACCTTGGTGGCGGCGGCCACCAGGCCCTCCGCCGTCATGTTGCTCTGGTTGTTGGTCTGAAGGGCCTGGGAGAAGATCCGAAGGTGGCGTTGTGGAAGCTCAGGGACTGGGCCGGTGCCTCGTCGAGTACCACGCCCATCGCGTTCATGACGACGCTGGTCCACTCCTGGTGGAGGATTTTGCAAGGGTGGAGGGCCAGGGGTGATCTTCTTGTCGCTCAGGAGCTGGTTGATCTCCTGGGCGTGGATGCCGTCGAACTCGGCACAGTGAGGACAGGAGTGGTCGAAGTAGATGTCCAGGATGGGGGCTGCGGCGGCGACAGTGTCGAGCGCGGCGCCCTCGCCGTAGGTCAGGAGGCGTCGGAGAGGACCTGCTTGGGGGATGCCGTTCTGGTCTCGCCTTCGCGGTGGGCAGGCCCTCGCTCGGTGCGGGGAACTTCGAGTTCTTGGGCTCTTCTTGGGATTCTTCTTGGCGTCGACGCCGAGGTAGACCAGGTAGCCGAGTCCGCCGGCCACGGCCGCCCGCGCCTCCGATGAAGCTGCGGCGGGCGATCGTGTTGCGGCGCGCGCGCGACGGGCCTCGGCCTCGCGCAGCTCCTCGGCCTTGAGGCGCGCGCAGCCTCGCGGCGCTGGGCCTTGGTCTGGCGGGGCTGGTTAGTGGACACGCGGTGCTCCTTGTGGTGCGGTGGCGAGCGGACGATCAAGACGATCAAGAAGACGAATGGTCAACGAGCGATGGCTGTTGTGACGTCATTCTGCCTGACGATCCTGGAGGAAACCACGCCTGGTGTCTGCCGGTGGCGGATTGTGATGCATCGGTCGTCGTTGTCCCAGTGCTCGGGCTCGAGATCGGGCGGAATCGGACAGAATCAGACCGTGTGGTCCGGAATCAGCCGGGCAGAGAGGATTGTGACCATGATGGATGGCCCGATGGACGGACCCTATGGGCGGCCAGATGGAGGAGCAGATGGTCCTGCTCCAGAACATGTCAACCGATTGGGGAAACTGGATGTAGTCCGTGGACGCCCAGGAGGTCGTGGTGGAGGTCCAGGGCGTGGGGACGCGCGCCGCCGTGACGAGCCGTGTGCTCAGGCCCCGTGGCGTTCTGCGTCGCGCCCAGTGGGCAGAGAATGAGATGCCCGTTGAGCTGGTCCGTGAGGCTGTGCGCCTGCGGGCGCTCATGGCCCACCCCGTGGTGGGACCTGGACCTGGGCGGCCCTGCCCATGAAGAGCAGCGAGGGCTACAAGCTCATCTCCGACTTCGACTACGACCGTGAGTCGATCCTCGACCCGCCCTACACGGCGGAGGACTGTGCCAAGGAGCTGGAGGTCTTCCCCCGCGACCCCGGCGCGATCCCCGACTGGATGAAGATCGGGGCCTGAAGGCTACGACGAGCCGGCCCGGAGGGGGCGGATCGGGTAGATATTGATTATCAAGCGATCCACCGGGCGGGCCGCGTGAAGGTGTGGCTGATGTGCGGAGAAGAGCGAAAGTCTGTTCATCTCCCCCGTGAGGTGAGTTTCGCGATGCATGATATTCGTGGTTCTCAGGTGGATCCTCGTCGGGGTGCGTGGTTGTGGTCGCATTTTTGGATGGAGGCTTCTGATGGGTGCTGCATCAGGAGGCGGACTGGATGCGTGAGCCGGTCATTGGTGCGAGTCCGATTGGTGGTGCGGATGCGGTTGTTGAGCTGAGCGCTATCCGCGGGATCCGGAGTGGATTCCGGAGTGGATGGCGGCCAAGATAGCGGAGTATCACGAGGAGGAGGCCCGGGAACGCCAGGAAGGCCGATACTGAGGCTGCCCAGCCCGAGGGCAATGGCACTGGCGAGTGAGTAGGAGGGGTTCAGTGTGCGTGGTGTGTCGTTGAGGGGCTGGTGGGGCGTCTGGTGGTTGGTCGCCGCTTCAGGTGAGAGCGGGTCTGAATCCGGCGCGTGGGTCGGTGTCTCCGGCTATGTGGAACGCGGGTCGTCTGGGGTGTGTGTGGGTGTGTCGTTGGGCGTCTTGTTGTCACGATGGGGTGCGGCATGTGGAGACGAGTTCTCGGGCGATGACAGGTGAGTACAATCTTGATGTGTGTAACCCGTTGCCGAATGCGACGTATACGGTGGATGGGCGGTTCCACTACACGACTGATGGCTGGGCGCGGACGGTGCGTCTGGAGGTCGACAGGTTTGACATTGTTGGTGATGCGTTCCGGTCGAGGGTTGGTCGTATCCAGTCCAAGGTGAATCAGTACGGAAGTGATCTGGTGGCTGGTACCAATAAGAAGTACGAGGGTGGGCATATTGTGGGTCACCAGTTCGGTGGGCCGCCAGAGGAGATCAACATGGTCGCGATGCTGAAGGAGGTCAACCAGAATCCGCGCCACAACACAATGGAATCTTACAAGAAGTTCGAGCAGGAAGTGGCGGACAACCCGGACGGATTCAATAACCTGGTTATTGAATTCAGTATCCAGACCCCGTTGACCCCACAAAACTCACCAAAACTGAACGGGTTCCAGAGAGTTCGAGGTAAAATGGACGGATGCGGCTGGAGAGGCGGACTCGAGGCCATTCGAGAATCTGCCTCCGCAGAAACAGGTAGGGGTAAACTGATGTCAGGTATTCAGGGTGGCCAGGGTAATTCTGTTGTTTTGAAGTTTGAGAGGTTGTTGCGTGACTGGCTGGTAGATGAAGGTGGAGCTCGAGTCGACATTGATTATCATGCGATCCACAGGACGGGCCGCGTGAAGGTGTGGCTGATACGCGGAGAAGAGCGAAAGTCTGTTCATCTCCCCCGTGAGGTGAGTTTCGCGATGCATGATATTCGTGCTGCGCAGGTGGATCCGTCGGGGTGCGTGGTTGTACTCGCATTTTTGGATGGAGGCTGCTGATGGGGTGCTGCATCAGGAGGCGGACTGGATGCGTGAGCCGGTCATTGGTGCGAGTCCGATTGGTGGTGCGGATGCGGTTGTTGAGCTGGAGCGCTATCCGCGGGATCCGGAGTGGATTCCGGAGTGGATGGCGGCCAAGATAGCGGAGTATCACGAGGAGGAGGCCCTGGGAACGCCAGAAGGCCGATACTGAGACGGTTCAGGCTGAGGGCAATGGCGCTGATGAGCCGAGTTCGGGTAGGGGTGGCCGCTCTGATATTGAGTGAGCGGGGGAATTACGTGAGTGAGATGCGGGAGCCCGAGGTCGTAGCGTCCTTGGGTGGTTACTACACGATGTTGGAGTTGGCGCCGGAGGTCGATCCCGCCAGACGATCCGTGCTGGGCCCAGTGACGAGCTATGGGGTCTTCTCTGCGTCTGGGGCTCCAGGTGCGCCGGCCCCTGGGATGGTGTCTGCGCCGATGATGGCTTCGGCACCCTGCCAAGGTGCGTGCTTCGTCCGGGTGCTGAGGCCTGAGTATGGGGCTGCTGGCGCTGCTGGTGTTTGTGCCGGGCTTCAATGTGTTGTTCGCCGCGGTGGTGATGATGGTGATGGGCCTGTGGGGGCAAGAAGGATCTCGTGTGAGCCGGCTCGGACGAATCGCCGTCTGGCGGCGAGTTGGGGGTTGACGCTGCTGCTGGTGGAGGTGGCTCTGGTGGTCATCCAGATTGTCGTGGTCTCCATCGCGCACAGCTTTTATGAATCGCTGCCTTTCATTCCGTGGGGTGCCCCTGATCATCATGGCGCTGGTCATGGTCGGGGTCCACGTGCTGGTGTGCTCCGTCCAAGCGATCCGGGCCTATCGCGGCACGACCCTCCGCTTCGGAGGCTTCCTCTTCCGCTGACCGTTAGGTGGTGGTGGGTGTGTCGTTGAGCGTCTTGTTGTCACGATGGGGTGCGGCATGTGGAGACGAATTCTCGGGCGATGACAGGTGCGTACAATCCTGATGTGCGTAACCCGTTGCCGAATGCGACGTATACGGTGGATGGGCGGTTCCACTACACGACTGATGGCTGGGCGCGGACGGTGCGTCTGGAGGTCGACGGCTTGTATGAGGTTAAGCCTGAGTATCGAGGGCGTTCTGAGGCTGTTCAGAGCAGGGTGAATAAGTACGCTAAAGATCTGGCAGCCGAGAATGGTAAGAACTATGAGGGTGGTCACATGGCTGGTGACCGGTTCGGTGGGCCGCCTGAGGAGATCAATACGGTGGCGATGCTGGAGGAGGTCAACCAGTACCGCGTCGATAGTAGGCTCAAGTCGTACTACAAGTTTGAGCAGGAGATTGCCGCCAGTCCTGAGAACTATAGGAATCTTGTAGTGGAGTTCAAGTATCCTGAGCCTACGGGGCCGAAGCTCACCGACAGCGATAGAGTGCCGACTAGATTTGAAGCAACCTGGACCGACGCCAACGGAATCCCCAACCGCAGGCGCTTTGAGAATACTCCTAGATAATGAAAAGAGGAGACTGTGACAAGTCAAAGTGTTGAGGCAATTAAACTGCTTTCACGTATCGAAAAAGCTTTACGGGAGTTGCTTGATGAGGCTGGGGGTAGTCGCGTTGACTTGGAGACAAACTCAATCGCGCTCGCCGGGAGAGAACTATGTTGGGTAACAGTTGACGATCAGCGTTCTCTCGTACGTCATTCTAGTGCTCTCAGTTTCGATGTGGGTGACCTCCGTCGGGCTCAGGTGGATCCGCATCGGGGTGCGTGGTTGTGGTCGCATTTGTGGATGGAGGCTGCTGAGGGGGTGCTGCATCAGGAGTGCGACTGGATGCGCGAGCCGGTGATTGATGATGATGAGCCGGTGATGGATGGGAGATGCTGCTCTTGAGCTGGATTATTTTCCTCGGGATCCGGAGTGGATTCCGGAGTGGATGGCGACCAGGCCGCTGCTCATCAGAAGGTGCGGGATGCTCGGGAACGTCGTCGTCAGCGTGACCGTGAGCGGCGGGCTAAGCAGAGGGCTGAGGCTGCCCAGGCTGAGGGGGCGTCTGGTTCGGGCCGGTCTGGTGAGTGAGTCGCCGGCGTGAGTGAGGCGCGGGATCCCGAGGCCGTAGCGTCCTCGGATGGTTACTACACGATGTTGGAGTCGGCGCTCTTCAACCCGTGGGGTGCCCTGATCATCATGGCGCTGGTCATGGTCGAGGTCCACGTGCTGGTGTGCTCCGTCCAGGGCGATTCGGGCCTATCGCGGCACGACCTCCGCTTCGGAAGCCTCCCCTTCTTCCGCTGACCAGGCTCGGGTCGGAGATGACATTTCACCGGCACCACCATGCCCCGGAGGCCAAAGCCGCTAGAGAACCACGGCGTCAGCCGCCGAGGCGGCGTCTCAGTTCCCGAAGGACTCAGATCCGGAAGCGGCATCGCCCCGGCGAAGGTCAAGATGAAGAACACGACGCCAACGACCAGTATGCCCATCACCAGATTCCTTCTGCCGCTGTCGCTGGGGGCGAAAGAATTGAGAATATACGCGCCGCCGCGTCGAGTCGCCGCCCCCCACGGCGCCAGCCACAGGATGAGAAGGTACAAGACGAGCCCCAAGAAACACAGGATGAGTAGCGGGTTTGGATCGGGAATGATCCAAGAACCGCGGAGTCGTCGTTCATGACACCCGCCGAGTCAGCGATCGTGATGTAGACGAGCGCAGTCCCCATGGCCAGAAGAAAAGCAAAGCCAACAGACACCAGCGAGCGCACCAGGTACCACGGGCTCACGCCCACATGCGGGAGTTGTCCGACGGCGAGGTGCCGCCGCGCTGGAGCCGGTTCCACCGTCGAGCGTCCTGGGCCTGACCCACGGCGCCGGCGACCACGGTCAGAATCGCCAGACAATCCCCATCCACATCGGTTTGACTGTCCCGATCGAGGAGAGCGCGAACCCCAGAGCCAGCATCGCAAGCGGACGACGCTCCGGCTCCCGCGCCCATCCGGGCAGCTCCCCGCGCTCTGGGGAACGTTGAACCGGTGGGCCTGTACACCTGGGGCGCTGGCTGCCGTCGGCCCCGTCATCGCACCCGCCGGCGGCATCAGCCGTCGGACCGGTGACGGCCTGGGAGTAGCCGGTTGATACCCTGTCGGATGCTGACCCGAGTAGGGGAACATCGGCACCCGCCCGGACGGTGCTGGCGACGGTACGCGCCCTGACGAGGCCAGCAGGCGCAGGAGCCACCACGCCGTACTGCATCGAATGCGCCCCCGTCGAGGGCATCGCCGAACCTCTTTGGTGCCACGAACGCGGCGGGATGGCTGGGCGGAGGCTGGGTGGGAAGCGCACGATGGCCGACGGCGCCAGAGAACTGAACCCGCCCTCCGCGCCGGAGGCCGCAGAGACGGGACTGCCGTAGACGGCTGGAGGCTGGCTGATCAGCGCTGACTGAGCATCTCGAGGCGACCCGGGGATGAGCCGTAGCCTGTGGCGAAGGTGCTGGTGCTGCGCTCCAGCTCACTGGACCCGGCATCGTCTCGCCGGCCCCAGGAGCCGGTCGACCGCCTCCTGTCCGGTCCCGCCCCTCGGCGATCTCGTCGAGCACCTCCAGCAGACCGTCCGGGTCCAGCCGGTTCTCCGCCCCAGGGGCGAGCGCCGCGGTGAACGCCCGCGCCAACGCCGGGCCTCCTCTCAGGTTGCCCAGCTCCGGGGTGCCCGCGTAGACGCGGCGAAGACCACCCTGCCAGGCGCCCGAACCGAAGGGCGCCAGCCCGGTGACGGTGAACAGGAGCACGCCCGCGCAGGCGTACCAGTCGACGTCGGCGTTCGGCTCCTCGCCGTCGAGCATCTCCGGAGGGATGAATCCCGGCGTGCCCGTGACCTGGCCGGTCTGCGTGAGCCGGACATCGTCGGCCACCTCGGGGCGATACCGAAGTCGATGAGAACCGGCCCCCTGCGCACCGAGCATGACGTTGGAGGGCTTGAGATCGCGGTGGATGACGCCGGCGGCGTGCACCGCGCGCAACGAGTCGACCAGCCCATGAGCCAGATCGGCCAGGTCACGGGCGTCGGTGGTCAGGTCGTAGACGCCCTCGTGCTCCACCTCGTGCTGCAGGGTGGGGCCCCTCGATGAGCTCGTGATGACGAAGGTGACGCCCCTGGGAGCCGTCACCGGTCTCGATGTCCAGGATGCGCGCCACGCGCGTGTCCCTCACCCGCGCCAGGACGCTGGCCTCCCGGTCCAGAGCGACGCCGAGCCGTGGGGTCCGCGGCGATCTGGGGGATGGAGGATCTTCATGGCTACGTGGCGCCCACCTCATCGGTGGCCTCCCACACCACGCCCATGCCTCCCGGCGCCCAGGCGACGCAGAAGCCGGTATCCCCACGGGAGGTGCCGGCGCGCAGCTTTGCTCAGGGTGACCGGCTCGCCCGGGTGCGCGTCGAAGTTCTGCGTCATGGCCCCCACAGTACCGGGGCCGGATCCACTCGTGGGCGCCCCGAACCTGTGGGGCTCTTCGCCCGACTGTGGGCCACGTCGCGGAGTAAAGCCCAGTGCTGGAGCCGCTTTGTCGGTATCCGAACGAGTGGTTTCGGTGGTGCGATGGGAGGCCTCCACCGGCTGCCCTCGGGAGGCGGGGCGAGCTGCCACCGGCCGGCCTCGGCCGCCGACCCATGGCCCGCCCACCATCGGCCCCTCACTGCGCCGACGCCGGTCTTTCGCCGTCATCGCTCTAGAAGACCACCCTGAAGACCACCCTGGCTGTTTGCTGTGAATCGCTGGTCAAAGTGGGGAACCTGTGTCAAAATGAGCCCGTCCGCGGTCGGATGGCTGACCGCGGCACGTGTCAATGCGGACACGCATCGGCACCTTTCACGACGGATCGTCCGGCACGTACCCGCCGGTGAAGGGAAGCACCACCCATGGCAACGTGACTTTCGAGAACGCCACGCGTTTACCCGCAATGACCGCCCCAGCGTGGACCTCTCAACCTCGAGATCGCCGATGGCGAGTTCCTCGTACCTGTTGGCCCCTCCGGCTGCGGTGAAGTCCACCCCTGCGCATGCTCGCGGGCCTGGAGGACGCCGAACGCCGGTCGTATCCTCATCGGTGACCGCGACGTCACCGACGTTCAGCCCAAGGACCGTGACATCGCCATGGTCTTCCGTAGAACTACGCGCTCTACCCGCACATGACCGTGCACGACAACATGGGCTTCGCCCTCAAGATCGCCGGCACCCCCAAGGCCGAGATCGACAAGCGCGTGCGCGAGGCCGCCAAGATCCTCGGCCTGACCGAGTACCTGACCGCAAGCCCAAGGCGCCTCCGGTGGTCAGCGTCAGCGGTGGCCATGGGCCGTGCCATCGTGCGCAAGCCCAAGGTCTTCCTCGTGGACGAGCCGCTGTCCAACCTGGACGCCAGCCCGTGTCAGACCCGCACCCAGATCGCCTCGCTCCAGCGCTCGCTGGGCGTCACCACGGTCTACGTCACCCACGACCAGACCGAGGCCCTCACCATGGGTGACCGCATCGCGGTCCCTCAAGGACGGCGTGCTCCAGCAGGTCGGCACCCCGCGCGAGATGTACGACCACCCCGCCAACGAGTTCGTCGCCGGCTTCATCGGCTCGCCGGCCGCGAACCTGGGGCAGTTCACGGTCAAGGGGGATGTCGCCACCGTCGGCGCCGCCAAGATCCAGCCGCCCAAGGCGACCCTGGACGCCATCACCCCCGAGGACGGCGGTAAAGGTGACCATCGGGTTCCGCCCCGAGTCGCTCGACGTCGTCTCCGCCCAGGACGAGCACTCCATTCCGGTGCGCCTGTCCTTCGTCGAGGAGCTGGGCCCGACGCCCACATCTACGGTGAGCCTGTCGGCGCCGAGGACTCTCGAGGTCAAGCTCGGCTCCGGTGAGGACTCCAGCCAGATCATCGTGCGCGTGCCCCGCGTACCGCCCCCGAGCCGGGCGAGACCGTCTACGTGCGGATCCGCCCCGGTCAGAGCACATCTTCTCCGCCTCCACCGGCAAGCGCCTGCCTCGCCTGAGGATGCTGAGCACGACGGCGCTGTTCCCCAGCCCGGGGCGGCGCCGTCGTCGCGCTCACCGAGGGGGCCGGTGACGCCCACCGCCCGATGGCGCCGCCGACGTGCGAAGTCGTGGTCGGCGGCTCACGTCTTGATGACCAAAATGGATTCTGCCTCGAAAGAATGACCCTCATGTCCCAGTCCATGAAGATCACGGCGGCGACCATTGACCCGGCGCTGCTCGACCTCCCTGGGGAGACGGCGCTGGAGGAATGGCCCACCGAGGTCCCCGCCGCGCTGCCCCGGGTCTGTCCCGCCACATCGTGCGCTTCGTCAACCTCTCCGATCGCGTCATCGCGGTCAAGCGAGATCGGCGAGTCCGTGGCCCACCGCGAGTACGAGCTCCTGCGCGACCTGCTGCGACTGGAGGCGCCCTGCGCATCCGACGGCGGTCATCACCGGCCGCAGCAGCGTCACCGGTGAGGAGTTTCAACCCGGTGCTCATCACCGAGCACCTGTCCTACTCCCCTGCCCCTACCGGGCGCTGTTCAGCCAGTACATGCGGCCCGAGACCGCCACCCGACTCATCGACGCGCTCGCCGTGCTGCTGGTGCGCCCTGCACCTGCTGGGCTTCTACCGGGGGACGTGTCCCCTGTCCAACACGCTCTTCCGCCGTGACGCTGGGGCGTTCGCCGCCTACCTGGTGGACGCCGAGACCGGGGAGCTGTACCCGAGGGCTCACGGACGGCAGCGTCTCTACGACATCGACGTGGCCCGCACCAACATCATCGGCGAGCTCATGGACCTCCAGGCCGGCGCCCTGCTGGAGCCGACCGTGGACACCATTGAGGTGGGGACCGGATCGTCAGCCGCCACACCGAGCTGTGGGACGTGCTCACCGCCAAGGAGTCCTTCTCCATGGATGAGCGCTGGCGTCTGCGCCGCCGGGTCCAGAAGCTCAACGAGATGGGCTACGACGTCGCCGAGCTCACTATGAACACCGACCCGGGGGTGACCACATCACCATTCAGCCCAGGGTCGTCGACGCCGGTCACCACCACCGCCAGGTGATGCGACTGACCGGCCTGGACGTCCAGGAGCGTCAGGGGCCAGCGCATGCTCAACGACTTGAGGCCTACCGGGCCATCACCGGCCGCAGCGAGGACCCCATCGAGCTCGTGGCCCACGCCCTGGCTGGCGGAGGTCTTCGAGCCCACCATTCACTCCGTCCCCGTCGAGATGCGCCGCAAGCTCGAGCCCGCGGAGATCTTCCACGAGATCTCGAGCACCGCTGGTACATGTCCGAGGCCCAGGGACCGCCACGTCACCACCCAGGAGGCGGTGGACGACTCATGTGGCCACGGTGCCGCCCCAGCACCGTGACGAGCAGGCCTACCTGGGGTCGGGGACACCCAGGAGATGGAGGCGATCGTCGTCGACGACGACATCGACGAGCCGCTGCCCTGAGGACGACGCCGAGTCTCGCCGCCCGCGACGAGCAGCAGACCCTGGCCGACTACGCCGCCAACCCCCATGGCTTCACGCGCGGCATGAAGTTCAAGGGGAGTAGGGCGTCCCGCAGACCGGGCTGCGAGGCATCGTCGGTGCCGGTGGCGTCCGCCCGGTTGATAGTCTGACCTCGATCAGCTGAGGCGATGAGAAGGGCGGTGACGGGGACATGAGCGAGGACGTGCCCGCATTCCAGGCTCCCTGCCCGGCGCGCCACGCCGGAGAACAGTGCCTTCATCGACCTGTACTGACACGTCCGTCAAGGGATGCCCCGGTGAAGGTGGAGGTGTGCTCGTCATCAATGGTTACCAGCTGTGGCTGGCCGGTCAGTCCGTCGCGTTGTTGGTTCGGGGGCCGGTGTCGATTGTTGTGCAGCAGATCAATCCCAGCCCTTCACAGTTCGACGGCACGGCTTTACTTTTCTGTGCATGTCGGTCGAGGGTGCCGGGTTCTATCGGGTCTCTTTCCGAGCGCAAACCGATCACCGGACGTTCCGAGGTTCGAGGGCTCGCCTCCGAGCGGAATGATTCAACCCGTGAAGATCATGTTCGGTTGTCATTCTCGGCTCGATGAGCCGTGTTCGGTATCTTCGGGCTGGTGTTCTGTTCCTCATCGGCCTGGGCGGGCCTTGCCGGCGTCGCATATCGAGGAAGACTGAGGAGAGCTGGGATGAGTGCGTACAGTCAAGGTTTTTCAGGCTCGCCCGGGCCACGCCGGACAACAGCGCGCTTCATCGGCCTGTACTTCGACCCGTCCGTCACATCGCCGGGCAAGAGCACCGTGTCCATCACGATCAACGGCTGGTCGATGCGCCTGTCTGCGGCCAGTTCGTGAGGATCGCGGTGCCGCCGAGAACCGGTGACCAGTCGTCTCCTACCACTTCGCGGCCTTCCTCAGTCCCAAGCCGCGTCTTGAGTTCGTCGTGCAGCCCGGCCAGGTGGTTCCGGTGTTCTCCGAGCCTCGATCCTTCGTGGCGACAGGGGCGCTGAGCATAGGAAAGCACCGCGGCATGTCCCAAACCGAGAAGGGGTCGCTGATCTTCGTGCTGGTGGTGCTGTTGTCATTCTCGTCACTGGCGCGACTTTCGTGGTGCCGTTGCTGATCCTCTGAGCCGGGGGATGCCTGAATAGTCCGCGGCGCACCGGCTTGCGGGTTGGGATTACGGGCAGACATTGCGTGCGGCCGGGTGCATTCCTCCTCGGAGAGGACGCCTCGCGTCCGGGGACAAGATTTCCGTCCTCGACGGCGTCGAAGGTCCCGCCGCAGAGAAATGTCCCCGACGGCGTCGAAGGCCCCACGGCCTCCATCCTCCGGGGCAATAGCCCAACGGTGCGCAGTACACGTCGACCCCACCAGGGGTGAGCGTGCCTGCCTCCACCGGATCCTGTTGGCTGGGGTGGCGCCTCGTAGCCACTGCGCGTAGGTGGGACCCGCGGCAGGGACGTCCTCGCCGGGAACCAGTGCGCCGCGACGGAAGGCGAGTCCCCAGCCCGGTGGGAACCACCAGGGGACCGGCTTCGCCACGAGGCTCGGCAGCCGTACGGTCATCTCCCACAGCGTCATGACCTCCGGTCCTGCGACTGCAATGGGTCTGGCCATCGGTCTCACTCAGGGCCGCCCGGGCTCACCGTCTCGGCGACGGAATCGAGGCTGACCGGCCGCATCCTCATCGAAGGAGACCAGGAGACGGGGCCGTAGCGCATGCGCTCCATGTTCTGCTCGGGCGAACTCGAACCACTGGGTCGAGCGAACCAGCGACATGCGCTTGCTCACGTCTTGAGCAAGCCGCTCCTGCGCCTTTGCCCGCGAAGTAGCCGTAGCCCTGCACCTCCGGAAGGTCGCAGCTGACGATCGACAGCAGGACGTGCCTGGCGCGGGCGTTCGCGGCCGCCGGACACGGCGCGGGTCGAGCGCGTGAAGAAGCTCGGTGGCGACCTTCTGCTGGTGGTGAACCGTCCGGTGGCCTCCACGATGGCGTCCGCGCCGGACGGTGCGGCAGCTCCGTCGTCGCGCAGGACGTCGAAGCCGGTACAGCGCGAGTGCAGCGTCACCTGCGCGGTCGCCTGCAGGGGCGCGCTTGATGGCTTTTCCTGGGTCACCTGCTCCGACAACTGCCACCTTCACTGCGGTCGCCTCCTCATGGCCCGATCCGGCCGTCGCGTGATCTCTACGATCATAGAGTGTTCTATGATCGTAGAGTCGCTAATGGTCAGAAGGCAAGGAGCAGGCTGATGGGGGCGCAGGGAGCATCGGTGACGCCGGGGTCGGGGCTCATCGCCCGTGACGGGGTGCATGCCCTCACTCATCTGCAGGTCGATACGGAGGCGGGTCTGCCCGCGGTCGACCTCCTACGCCCGGACCCGCCGTGATCTGCTGGCGCTCGTGGTCAACCGCCTCTCCGAGGGCTCCTGGGCTGACATCGACGACCTTGGATCCCCGCGTCGGTCAGCCGTCGGAGGAGGCCGCCGAGATCGTCGTCGGCGTCCTGGAGCATATGGCGCGGCGTGCGGACGCCCAGGCCGCGCGTGGGGCTCTGCTGTTCGAGCTGCGCGACGACGTCGAGCTCCGGGAGCTGCTCACGGCGGAAGCACCGGTCGAGCCGCCGACGCGTCTGGCTGAGCGGGTATCCTGCTGCGGGTGTCAGCAGGCCTCTGCTCACGCTCCCGACGTGGTGGGGCTGGTGGATGCCTTGCTCATGTACCAGGCGGCCAAGGCGGCACCCGTGAACGCCCGCGGGTGCTGAGAGGGCCCACCCGAGC
>BNJV01000793.1_pt1 | contig 60856 bp, 88 predicted proteins | sample 8540591 | NCBI WGS metagenome assembly BNJV01 (sample SAMD00202457, study PRJDB9452) | human saliva metagenome | host: Homo sapiens | reverse complement strand
ATGACTCATATAGACGGGACCTTTCCTCCTCCTATTAATAATAAAGAACCTATCCCTTTCTAATTTATAGTGTATATTGCTTAATTGTTCTTTTTTTATTCCCATTGTCTATGTATAAGAAACATAAAAATAAAAACTTTTCGATTCTTCATAAAAAGAATGTTATCAAAATGTAATAACGTAATCAATATATTTTTGTATATTTGCATTATTAATAACAGATTTACTATTAATCGAACTGTAAGATAGGATATGACGAGACAGTTATGAAGTCTTGTTCATTTAATAGGGGTTAGGTTTTCTTTAGGTTTTACAAAGAGAGTGGGTACAATGATAGTGTGCACGACTTGTACTTTTCTTTTCCTTATTTCTTTATCTTCTCTTTTTAAATGGTTTGGGTTACGTGCAAAATCTTTTCTATTTCTTATTCTCTTTTGAATAAGAAGTAGAGATGGTATTTATTTGTTATGTTTTTGATTTTTATAAAGATTAATTATTCTATTTGATTTGTTTTATAAGTCTTAGAATTATCGGATAAGAATGGAAAAAGATCTAAAAATTGCTGTCGCCGGCACCGGATATGTGGGGCCTCAGCATGGCCACCCTGTTGGCACAGCACCACGAAGTGACGGCCGTTGACGTCGTTCCCGAAAAAGATTGACCTCATCAACCATCGCCAGTCGCCCATTCAAGACGATTACATCGAGCAGTATCTGCGCGAGAAGCCCTTGCGACTGACGGCCACATTGGATGCCGACATGGCCTACAAAGATGCCGACTTTGTGGTGATTGCCACGCCAACGAACTACGACCCGGCGAAAAACTATTTCGACACCACCCACGTAGAAGAGGTCATCGACAAGGTTCTCAGCGTCAATCCGTCGGCCACGATGGTCATCAAATCCACCATTCCTGTGGGCTATACGCGCAACCTCTACCTCAAATATGCACAGCAAGGCACGGCACAACTCAACTTGTTGTTTGCACCCTGAGTTCCTCAGAGAGAGCAAAGCCCTCTACGATAACCCTCTACCCCACACGCATCATCGTGGGCTATCCCAAAGCTCATTCCCGGCGAAACGGCTGAGAATGAGGCCATCAAAAAGGTGACAAATCCCGACAATATGCACCGACAGGCCGAGGTTTTTGCCCGTCTATTGCAGGAAGGTGCCCTCAAAACCGATATTCCCACGCTCTTCATGGGCATGAAAGAGGCCGAGGCAGTGAAGCTCTTTGCCAACACCTATTTGGCACTTCGCGTGTCTTATTTCAACGAATTAGACACCTATGCCGAAGTAAAAGGACTTGACACACAGGCCATTATCAATGGCGTTTGCTTAGACCCTCGCATCGGAAATCACTACAACAACCCCTCATTTGGCTACGGAGGCTACTGTCTTCCCAAAGACACGAAGCAGCTGTTGGCCAACTATCAAGACGTGCCCGAGAACTTAATTCAGGCTATTGTTGAAAGCAACCGCACCCGAAAGGACTTCATTGCCGATCAGTGCTCAAGCGCGCGGGCTACTATAACTATAGCGAAGAGACCAATTATGCGCCCCACGACGAGCGAGAAGTCATCATTGGCGTCTACCGTCTGACGATGAAAAAGCCACTCAGACAACTTCCGTCAAAGCTCCATCCAGGGCATCATGAAGCGCATCAAAGCCAAAGGTGCCCGCGTAATCATCTACGAACCCACCCTCGACGATGGCACAACCTTCTTCGGAAGCCGCGTCGTCAACGACCTCTCGCAATTCAAATCCCAAGCCAACGCTATCATTGCCAACCGCTACGACAGCGCGTTAGACGACGTAAAAAAACGAAGGTTTACACTCGCGATTTGTTCAGAAGAGATTAGAAGGAGGAAACGATTAAACAAAAAAATACGATTCACTTAAAAGCAACACTTATGATTACATTTATGATTCAGGCGCGTGTTGGTTCGACACGATTGCCCAACAAAATTCTCTTGCCTTTTTATCAAAACAAGTGTATTCTGCAACTGTTGCTTGACAAGCTCAGGCAAGTTGATGGCACAAACATCGTTATTGCCACCTCGAAAGCTCCACAAAACGACGCCATTGAACGCTTAGCCAAGCAAGAGAACGTGCTGTGTTTCCGGGGTGAAGAGAACGATGTGTTGCAACGATTCATTGACGCTGCCCATGCTTTTGATGCAGAACGGCTCATTCGCATCTGCTCTGACAATCCCTTTTTAGAGCTTCATTCCATCAAAGAATTAGTGGAAAAGGCGCGGCAGAGCAACTGCGATTACATGAGTTTCAACATCAATGACACCCCATCCATCAAGACACACTATGGCTTTTGGACGGAATATGTAACGCGCAAAGCCTTGGAACGAGTGAAAGAGGCTACGCAAGAACCGCTTTATCACGAGCATGTCACCAACTATATTTACAGCCATCCCGACGATTTTTCTATCGAATGGATTGCCGGACCGGCTGTTTTGGCGACCCATACACACGTGAGATTGACCACCGACACGCCGTCTGATTTCGAGACAGCACAACAGGTTTATGGTGCACTCTGCAGCAAAAATCCCTACCCTTCCATTGAGGAGGTCATCGATTTCTTAGACCATCACCCCGCGCTCTACCAAGAAATGGAGGCGCAAATCAAGCAAAACAGCAAATAAACGCAACGATATGGAATCGACATATATAATAGGTGAGATTGGACAAAACCACAATGGATCGGTCGACATCGCCAAGTTGCTCACCGAGTTAGTGGCACGTCCCATCAAAGAAGATGATTTCGGCATTGACATTCAGCCCATCAATGCAGTGAAATTGACTAAGAGAGACCTATCAGAAGAGCTCTCTTCGTCGCAAATGAACCGCCCGTATGACAACCCAAACTCGTTTGGAAAGACCTACGGAGCGCACAGACAGTTCTTAGAACTCAGCGATGAAGCACACTTTGAGGTGTACAAATATGCCAAATCTTTTAGGGGTTAGACTTCGTCGAAACGCTATGTGCCAAAAGGCTGTTTGTCGATGCTTCGCCTCTTTACACCCGACAGATTAAAGGTGGCCAGCCGCGATTTAACCAACCTGCCGCTATTGGAAGCCCTGGCCGAAACGCACATACCAATCATTCTTTCAACGGGCATGGCGGGCAAAAAAGAATTGGATGAGGCATTAGCCGTCATCACAAAATACCACAACGACATTGCCATTCTGCATTGTGTGTCGCAATATCCCACCGAACCCGATAATCTTAATCTGCTCACTATCCGCTATTTTGCAAAAGCATTACGGCCAATATACCATTGGTTTTAGCGACCACACGATAGGCATTGCCGCACCGATTGTGGCCGTAGGGATGGGCGCAAAGATTATCGAGAAGCACATAACCATCGATCGTGGCATGAAAGGTACCGACCAAAAAGGCTCACTTGGCCCCGATGGTGTGCGCAGAATGGTGCGCGATATCCGCTTGGCCGAGCATTGGATGGGCACAGAAGACCTTTATATCGACCGCAGTGTTGCCGCCTCAAAGGTGAAACTTGAACGCTCCATTGCATCGAATAAAGATTTGGAAGTGGGGCACATCATCACCGAAGATGACATTCACATGCTTAGCCCCGGCGATGGTTTTCAAATGGTCAGAACGCACGCAACTCATCGGAAAGACGCTCAAAAACGGCCGTTCCCAAAAACGAAATTATTTATCCTAAGTATTTGGATTGATGACAAAGCTCCCCAAAAATTATCCTCACAGACATTGATGGTGTGTGGACCGATGGCGGCATGTACTACGACCAGACGGGCAATGAATGGAAACGATTCAACACTGCCGACAGTGCGGGCGTGCTGTTTTCTCACCGCCTTTCCATCCCCGTTGGCATCATCACAGGCGAAGATACCGAGATTGTTGCACGCAGAGCTAAGAAACTAAAGGTGGACTTCTCTATCAAGGCATCAGCGACAAATTGAAAGTGGTGCACGAGATTTTGCCACGAACTTCATATCACCCTTGCCGAAATCGCTTATATCGGCGATGATTTAGGCGACCTGTCCGTGCTCAAGGCCGTGCGCGATGCTGGGGAGTCACGGGCGTTCCGAGTAGCGCCTCGGCCTATATCCGCCCCTATGGCAGCATTGATTTAGAGAAAAAAAGGAGGCGAAGGTGTCTTCCGAGGTTTGTTGAACGCATCATTATGAATGCAAATCGTGAATTGCCATTGACATGAATACAACCGAGTTAGAAACTATTTTCGACGAACTTTGGCCTTTAAACCGAAGTCTTTCGGGCGAAGGTAACCGTCAGTCTTTTCGCCATTTTGAATCGCTATATGCCCTTCACTATGCGCGAAATTCCCAGCGGAACAACCTGCTTTGATTGGACTATTCCTCCCGAATGGAACGTAACCGAGGCATGGATTAAGAACGATAAAGGAGAAAAAAAGTTATCGATTTCAAAGACAATAACCTGCATCTTTTTAGGCTATTCTATACCGATTCACGAGACAATGTCATTCGAATCGCTGCGCAATCACCTCTATACTTTGCCCGATTTCCCGACGCTATTCCCTATCGCACATCCTATTATGCACGGCGATGGGGCTTTTGTCTGTCGCAAAATCAGTTTGACAAGCTCGACAAAGACGCCCAGTATGAGGTGTTCATCGACAGCCGTTTAGACGAAAAAGGCAGCATGACTGTGGGCGAGGCCACCTTAAAGGGCGACTCGGAGCAATGCGTTTACCTCACCTCTTACATCTGTCATCCCTCCATGGCCAACAATGAATTGTCGGGACCGCTGCTGCTTTTGGAACTCTATCAGCGCCTAAAGCGAAAGCATCTGCGCTACACCTATAAGTTTTTGCTCATGCCCGAGACCATCGGAAGCATTTGGTATCTCTCTGAACACTATCGGGAGATGCAGCAAAACACGCTTGCAGGCATCGTTCTTACCTGCGTAGGCGACCGCGGAAACTTCTCGTTGAAGAAGTCACGAATAGGCGATTCCGACATCGACCGCATCGCAAGCTATTACATTCAGCAAACAAAAGGCACGCTTATCGACTTCTTTCCTTCAGGCGGAAGCGACGAACGACAATATTGTTCGCCCGGCATCAACCTTCCTTTCTGCTCCATCACACGGACGATGTATGAGCAATACAAAGAATATCACACGTCAAAAGACGACAAATCTTTCATCTCCTTTGATGCTATTTTTGGGCTCAGCCGACCTGCTTGAACGCATCATCGACACCCTCGAGAACAACGAAACGTTTGTCAATCTCATGCCCTATTGCGAAGTGCAATTAGGCAAACGAGGGCTCTATCCCACGTTGAGTGCCGTGGGAAACAAGTCGGATGAATTAAAAAGCTATGATGTGGTTGCTCAACTATTCGGACGGCAAACACACCCTTTTCGACATCATTCAAAAGTCAAATATCGACCTTGAGAGCTTTCTTGCAGCACGCAATCGCCTGTTGGAACATCACATTATTGAACGGAAATCATGACGCAACCCTTTCAACAGTCAACGCCATCTATCTTCGTTGTCACCTCCCTTTTTCAAGCGCTTTGTGCATTTAATGCCATCAAAGCATTTGAAATCACCGACTATCGCTTCTACTTAGCACTCATAGAAGACATTCGTAATGAGCAACTCTTTACGCTTTTTCCAACAGCAAGGCATTGCTTATGAGGTCGTAAACATCGAAAATTTAACAAGATCAGACCGCTTACAGTTCCTTTTTACCCCATTTCTCAAAATACAAAAAGATTGTTTTATTGGCGACGCACGCAACATCTCTCAATACTTCATTGGCATGTCGAAAGTGAGCAATGGCGGCTGCATGGTCTATTTAGATGATGGCAACGACAACATCTTTCTGCTGAAAGGACATCAGCCCGAGGTAGAGAAACGGGTGCAGTTATTCCAATCTTTATTCGCATGGGCATGCAAAGTGCGGGGCATTAACAACCACAACAACATCTACACCGTCTATGGAGATATTCCCAATCCTGCCTTCCATATTCAGCAAAACGATTTCCAACAGGTAGCCCATCAGCAGAATCATGGCGACTTGCGCAACGTCTTTTTCATCGGAACCAACTACGATCGCTTTTTGCGAACCGGGCAATTTACCACTCGATGGGGTGATGCACAACTTAGAAACCACTTTCAAGACGTTGCAAGAACAATATGGAGACCGCCACACCATCTATTATATTCCCCACGGAAGAGACACCCACGACTTGCCCAAAACACTTTGCAAAAAGTACAATGTGCAATATGTGCGCCCCAAAGTAACGGTGGAACTCTTCCTCGCTAACCTCGGTTACCAGCCCTTTTACGTGTTGGGCTACACCTCAACGGCGCTCTATAACATCAAATTGTTGTTTCCACAGACCCGCATTGAGAACGTGGTTTTCAACGTAGAGGCTACCAATGACTTCATCAAACAAATTGAAGTTGTCACCGATTACTACGAACATCATGGCATCAAAACCATCTATGCTGAAGAGAAATAGATTAAGAAGTAAAGCATGATATTCCTTTCTCAACTACGATTAGCGAAAAGTCGCCTCCTAAAATGGTGGTACACACGCCGAGCGAAGCGCATGTTAGGTGGTTATGGTGAGGGCCTTGAGGTGAATAAAAAATGCTTGTTTACGCAACAAACCATTGTAAACGAGCACTGTTGCTTCAATGGTATGCAGATTCTTGGTGGCGGAAAAGTTCGCATTGGCCGCTATTTTCATTCAGGCATAGAATGTATGCTGCTCACCAGAAACCACAACTACGAAGGCAGTCAAATACCTTATGACAGCACTTATATAGACAAAGACATCGCGATTGGCGACTTTGTGTGGCTCGGAAACCGCGTCATCATCATGGGAGGAGTGAGCATTGGCGAAGGAGCTATCATCGCTGCGGGAGCTGTTGTCACACGAGATGTGCCACGATGTGCCATTGTTGGCGGCAATCCTGCACAAATAATCAAATATAGAGACATCGCTCATTTTGACCAACTCAAACAAGAGCAAAAGTTTCATTAAGCCCCTTTAAATGACTATCAAGTCTCTCTTTCAACGCGTTAGCGGCAACAAGACTTTTGGTGAATGGCTCGCTCTACTCACTTTTTTCATTTTTAGGGCAAGGCTGTAACTTCCTCATTCTCATCTTAGTAGCAGGCTATATCCTGCCCGCTGATTACGGAAAGCTCAGCATTTTCAGTACGATTGCCACCTTTATGGGCTATTTCATCGGCCTTTCCACCTATGGTTATGTGTCGATATCCTACTTTCGCGAGACCTATTCCGTATTCAAAAAGGATTTCACCGCCATCATCTTCATCCATATTCTGTCTTTCTTGGTGTTCGCTTTGGTGGCCATCCTGCTCACCGACAATATGGTGAAGGCATTAGAAACAACACGTTCATTGCTCTTCTATGCACTGATCATCTCCTTCGGCAACATCCTTTTTCAACATCCATCAAGACTATCTTCGCATTCAAGAACGGCTGAAAAAGCTATGGCATTTGGAGCATTACGAATGTTTTATTGAACTTCGTTCTCACGCTAACGTTTGTGATTCTGCTCAAACAAGGATGGCTCGGACGCATCGATGCACAGCTGATTGGCATGCTCATCTTAGGTCTTTTTGGCCGTCATTTCATTTTTGGCATAGCAAACTCTTCAGCATCGATTTCTCCTGGAAGCGCTATAAATCGATACTCCTTTTCGGTCTGCCAATGATTCCACATTTGGCTACAATATGGATAAAACAAGGCTTAGACCGCTACATCATCAATTATCATTACACCACATACGAAGTGGGAATTTTCAGCTTTGCCATCAGTTTGGTCACTGTGATTGTCATGATTGGGTCGGCATTCAATGCTACTAATTCCGTAACACTCTATCAGATTTTGGGCAACAAAACAACTTCAAACGTAGAGAAGCACATGGCGTTGCGCCGGCAAACCAAGACGATTGCCCTCGTTTATATTGCAGCAAGTGCGGCTTATGTGCTATGCATTGTCCCCATTTGCTATCTGGCGCTGCCCAAATACACGCCAGCCATCCCCTATTTTCTTATTCTTTGCGGCTACGGACTCTTGCAATGTTTCTATTTTCTCTATTGCAACTACATGTTTTTTTCTATAAAGAAACAAAGCAACTGATGTATATCACCTTTGGCTCATCCCTGCTGCATCTCGCACTATCTCTGCTGCTTACGCAATATTCGCTCTATTTAACGGCCATTATCTACGTGCTGGTTCAAGCCGTCATCTTAGTGCTCGTGAGACACTATGCACGCCGAATTTTGCAACAAAAATCTGCCACTTTCTGTGCAGTAACATTCATAAAAAAACTCATCAAACAGCATGTCTTTAGCCATCTGCGTCATCTGTTATAATCGCATAGCACCCTTAAAACGCGTGCTGAAATCGTTGGAAGCGGCGCATTATGATGCCCCCATTCCACTCATCATCAGCATTGACAAGAGCGAAACGACGACCATTGAAGACTTCGTTGAGACCTACCATTGGCCACATGGAACGCTCAAAAGCCATCAAGCATCCACACAATTTAGGGCCCGAGCACACGTCTTGAGGTGGGAAAAACTGCTGAATGATTATGACGCGCTCATTGTTTTAGAAGACGACATCACCGTTTCGCCCTATTATTATCTATATGCTTTGCCAAACCATTGCCCAGTATCAGGATGATGAAAGGATAGCGGGTATCAGCCTATACAACTTCCCTGTGGACTATCAAAATGGTCTTCCGTTCACACCTTTGCAGGCAGATGCCGATGTTTATTTCATGAATTGTGCACAATCGTGGGGGCAAATTTGGCTGAAAAAAAGCAATGGCAAACCTTCATGACCTGGTATGAAACGCATCACGATGAATTTCAACTCGATTACCTTCCACAGGCACTTAACGACTGGCCCAAGAGCTCTTGGCTGAAATATCACACGCGCTATTGCATCGAAGAAAATAAATATTTTGTCTATCCCTACCAAGCATTGTCCTCCAATAACAATGATGCAGGCACACATGTGGCACAAGGAGAAACCAATATTTTTGCCAGTTCGCTGCAGGTTTTGCCCCAAAAGGCCTACCGATTGCCTGCGCTTGATGAGGGCATAGTGAAATATGATGGTTTCTTTTCACCTACTTTTTTTAGCCCACTATCTCCAGCTTTCAGAAGACGATTTGACAGTAGATTTCTGGGGGAAAACGCAAACTCCAGCACGTCAAGCGCTATCTTTTAACCACCCGGTCACTTCCTTTTAAGGTCGTCAACAGCTTTTGGTTTGCGCTATTATCCGATGGAAACGAACATCATGCTGCAAGAGAAAGGGCAAGAAATCTACCTTTACGACACGCACATCAAAGGTCGAAAGTCGAAAAGCGATAAACCCCATTACGTTGCTGCAATACAGCTATCGGCTCAAGATACTATCCTTATTGAAGGCCATAGGCATCGCCAATCTCGTCATGATGGTGTGCAAACGATGGTGTAAAAACTCATAAAATGATACATTGCGGGATAAAACAGTTGCTCAAACGATGGGTTCTCCGTCTGAAAATGGCACGGGAAACTTCAGTTTGAACAGGGTTTGCGACATTGCTTTTACAGGCTAAATTCGAAGGCATGAATAAGATTTATAGCCACAGTTCCTTTGGCGGAATCTCGGCTATGGCTCGTATATTGGCCATCATTCGAGCCTAACGGGCAAAAATAGGTCGCTTTTGTTCCATCTCCAACCATGTGATTTTGCAACGCCGGCATCCACCCTTTCCAAGGACCTTTCGCCACCACTTCGCCTTGCTTTTTCTCCTTCGTAAGCAAAACGGAGCCACCTTCGCTACCCAACAAATGTTGAACGAAATCAAAACCACAGACAACGAAGGCGCGTTTGATTGCGAGATAGGGAATGATGTATGGATATGCGAGGGGTATTCATCAATGGTGGCATTCATATTGCCGACGGAGCGGTGGTACTTGCCCACGCCGTTGTCACGAAAGATGTGCCACCCTATGCCATCGTGGGCGGTGTTCCTGCTAAAATCATCGGCTACCGCTATGACGAAGCAACGATAAAATGGCTGCTCAACGTGCAATGGTGGAACAATCCCTATTGCCTGGTTTAGAGCGCATTGGTCACTGCTTTGCGACATCGATAAGCTCAAAAGCTTATTACAATAAAAGCATAAAAGGCCGCATGGATGATGGTATACATTCCATAAAGGTGATACTACCTGCAAAGTAATTCACGCATAATCATCACGCTTTATCCTATAAATTGCCTGCAAATAGAATAGCTTTTATGTATCAATTCACACGCTTTTTCCAACTGAGACGCAAGATGATGCAAATACTGATGTTACGCATCAATCCCATCAAGTTCGCCCTTTATGGCATCAAATTGGGTAAGCAGCCACGCATCTGCAACCATGTCTCACCTGCATGTGCACCCCAAAAAGCAGCGTGACGATAGGCGATTCGTTCACGATGACGAGTGGGGAAAAACTTCAATCCGCTATGCCGAAACATCCAAAGGCACCATCTATGCGGAACGCGAAGACACAGTGATTAAGATTGGAAATCACGTGGGAATGTCGTCAACTTGCCTGTGGGCAAAGCGCGAAATCATCATCGATGACCACGTGAACATCGGTGGCGACTGCATCATTATGGATAGTGATGGCCACAATCTCGACTGGCACGTGCGCGATTCGGGCGAAATGTTCGATGCAACCACCACGATGGATGTGCACACAGCTGCTTGTAAACCCATCCACATCGGTAGCCATGTGCTCATCGGTGCACGCTGCATCATCCTCAAAGGTGTTACCATTGGACGCGGAAGTGTGATTGCTGCTGGCAGTGTGGTGACCAAAAAGCATTCCCGAAAAACGTCATTGCGGGTGGCAATCCATGCCAGGTGATTAAGCCGTTGGACGTATAATCTACAAAAAGACACACAAAAAAGCAGCGGAACCAACGATGTTATTACGTAAAATTAAAGCCAACTGGCTCTATATTTTGGTGTTTAGCACCTTCTGCTATAGCTCCATAGAACTTGGCGTTTTGCTGCTGACGCTGCTTTATCTCATTCGCCATTCGCTGGTGAAAGCGCCCCATGTGCTGGTTTATCTAACGCTGTTCTTTGCCTATTCTGTCGTGGTGGCAACCACCATCTTAGGCTATCCTATGAGCAAGGGCTTGCAACAATATGGGCTACTCACCCTCTACATCTTGATTTATTATAGTCTCTTGTCACAGCAAAAAGCCAATATCGAGGGACTATTCATCGTCTATTTGAAGGTAGCCAAGGTGGTTGGGCTGCTCGGTTTCATCGAACTTTGTGCCTATGCTGCCACACATATCGACATTTTCTCGTTCACCTTGTGGGCAAAAACCAATACCGAGGTGGCATCACACATCATTCGTGTGCATAGCACCTTAGCCGAAGGCGGTTATTATGGCACCATTCTAAGCCCATTTATCGCCTATATCATCCTCTATAAAGATAAATTCCATCTTTTCAAACGGTGGCAATTGGTGCTCATCTTCACGAGTTTAGCATGCTCTTTATCGACCATTGCATTCATTACAGCTGCCATTTGCCTGTTCAAATGGTTCTACCGACGGGTGAACAAAGGCATTTTGTTCAAGATGATTGGTGCTTGTGCTATAGGAATCGTCATCTTCTTTGTTTCAACAACAAAGCAAAGCGATTCTGAAAAAAGGGTTTAGTGGCATCATGCTTAGGTTTCAACAAACAGCCACAGCCTTGTCGAGTTTGAACAACATTTATGTCATAGAGAGTTTGAATAACTCGCCGTATGCCCTCTTAGCCAATACCTATGTGGCCACACATGCACCGCTGCGATGGACGGGAACAGGCTTAGGTACGCACAAACTCAACTACCATGCGGTGTATCAATCCAACAGACCACTCTATGGACTCAACGATGAGGATGGCTATTCGCTGTTCAATCGCTTGCTATCGGAGACGGGGGATTCTCGGACTCCCTCGTGTATATCGTGTTCCTATTCAAATGCAGGAGCAAGCAATCTATGGTCAACACCTGCGTGCTCTTCTATCTGTTGGGGCACCTTTTATCCGTGGAGGAAACTACTTTGTTTATGGCATGATTTTTACAATATGCTTTTATTATTTCTCCTATAAAGAAGCCAAAATAACACAAACGATTACGACTAAGAAACGAAAAGAAATGAGTCCTAAGATTTCAATTATCATTGCAACTTACAACGCAGGCAAAACGCTTGCGCGCTGTTTGCAAAGCATTCGCGAAGAAAAAGACCAACGAGATTGAGCTCCTTGTGATAGATGAGGGTCGAAAGATATACCCTCGACATCATCAACACCTATCAAGACACCATCGATTATAGCTGCTCCGAGCCCGACAAAGGTATTTATGATGCTTGGAACAAGGGCATTGCCCATGCCAAAGGCGATTGGATGATGTTTATTGGCGCCGACGATTATCTCGTAGGCAACGCGTTATCAGACTATCTTAACTTGCTTCAACAACAAGATTGTGCAGCTTACGACCTCATTTGCGCCAAGGAACTATTGGTAGATGCGTCGGGGAAAGTGCTCAAAACCATTGGAGAACCCTATCAATGGGACGATTTCCGCAAGCAATGCTGATAGCCCATGGGGCATCACTTCACAATAAAAAGCTCTTTCAAGATGTGGGCTTGTTTAGCTTACACTACTCCATCTGCGCCGATTATGAATTTCTTTTACGAAAGAAGCTCAAGAGTTTGTTTGTCAATGAGACCATCCTTTGCATGCAAGATGGCGGTGCAAGCACCACTTATCAAGCCGTTTGGCAGGCCTTTCAAGTGCGCAAGCTACACCATTCCCCTTTCGCTCCCACTCAACCTTTTCTATTTTTGTAAAAGGCATAGGAGCGATTATCCGTAACTCGATTGATGCACTAACGTTACGCCATCATGCAAGTAAAAAAATATCATTGTCTATAATGATTATGGACATATTTATGGGGGTGCGGGCAAAATCGCATTCGATAGCGCCTTTGCGTTGGCGCAGAAAGGCTATCATGTGGTGTTCTTTTGCGCCACAGGTCCCGTTGACTCGAAGCTCGAAGACGGCATTGAGGTGGTTTTCCTAAATCAAGCCGATGCCCTTTCCGATAAAAATAAAATGGCTTCTGCATGTAGAAACATTTGGAACAGCAAGGCCTATCGCGAGAGTCTCAAATGTTTAGCGCAATATAGTCCACAAGACACGGTGGTGATGGTGGCATGGTTATGTAAAGACTTTGTCGGCATCTATCTTCTCAACCTTTAGAAAACGGCAGTTCAAAACCATTCTGACCTTGCACGATTACTTCACGGCTTGCCCCAATGGTGGGTTCTTTAACTACCAAAAGAATGCATGTTGCACCTGCAAAGCCATGTCCGCTCGCTGCGTGTTAACCCATTGTGATTCGCGCAATTACGCCTATAAGCTCTATCGATGTGTGCGCCAAAAGCGTGTTAAACCATTGCTCACGCCGTGCGAAAAATATATCCATGCCTACGCTGTTTTCGAAGTTATGCAAAGAAAAAAATTGCGCCCCTATGTAACGCAGTTTGCCACGAAAAGCGGCGTGCTCTATAACCCTATAGAGATTATCACAAATGAAAAGATTGATATAACGCACAACGATGCTTTCCTATACAGTTGAGCGATTGTCTGAAAGAAAAGGGGCATCCATGACTTTTGTAAAGTGGTGACCGAACTGCAATTAAAGGGTATTGTCTTGGGCGATGGCTATTTGCTTGAGGACTTAAAACATCAATATCCCAACATCACCTTTGCAGGTTGGATGAATGGAAGTGACAAGATGGCCTATATAAAACAAGCCAAATGCCTCATCTTTCCGTCAAAAGTGAACGAGACTTTTGGGCTGAGCGTGGCCGAAATGCTGTCGATTGGGGTGCCGTGCATTGTGCCTTTAGGTTGTGGTGCAACTGAATTAATTCAGCCACATGGCAATGGATTGACCCTATAAATGGGCGATTATGATGGCTTAAAGACAGCCGTTGAACAATTTAATCAAACCGAAATAGCCACATGGGCCGCACGAATGGCAACACAACAGCTGCCCGATTTCTCGATGGCAACCTACCTTTTAAAACGTAGAACGTATCTTCAACACGCTATAAACACCTGTTCCTCATGATCACAGTATCTATCGTTACCTTCCACACCGCAATAGAAGAGCTTCAAAAATGCTTGCAATCGCTTACATCTTCGCACATTGAATGCATCTTCATCATTGACAATTGCAGGAAGATTATATTCGAACATTCTGCGCAACGCAGCCCAAAGTTGAATATATCCCGCAAGACAACATCGGTTATGGTGCCGCACATAACATCGCCATTGCAAAGTCCATTGCACGCCATGCCACCCTATCATTTGGTGCTCAACAGCGATGTTTATTTTGCACCCGATAGTATTAACGCCATCGAAAGCTATATGGATGAGCATCCCGATGTGGGACAATTGATTCCCAACACCATTTATCCCGATGGACAATTGCAACATGTTGTGCGGTTGTTACCCACACCTGCAATACAAATCTTACGGCGATTCCTGCCTAAGACATGGTTTTCAAAAGCAGAACAACCAATTCCTTTTTAAGAGATTGAAGCATGACAAACCGCTCAATGTGCCGTTTCACATGGGCTGTTTCATGTTTTTCGCAACACCATATTGCAAGAAGTGGGTGGCTTTGACGAACGCTTTTTCATGTATATGGAAGATATTGACCTCACCAGGAGGGTGCATCGAAAGGCCAAAACACTCTTTTGGCCAGCGATAACCATTGTGCACAATCACCAAAGAGCATCGTATAAGAATCGCAGACTGCTCAAAAATTCATATTCAAAGTGCCATCCGTTACTTCAATAAATGGGGGTGGTTGGTGGACAAAGAACGCACAAAATGGAATCAAATGGTTATGAAAGAAAATCAATAAACAATAAATCATTTTATAAATAACAGCATCATTATGACACTCGACAAAGACAGTAAAATATACATTGCAGGGGCACAAAGGGGCTCGGGGTTCGGCCATTTTAGCGCAAATAGTTAGTGCTAATTTATATATAAAGTGAGGCGTATAACTCAAAGGCTATTTAGAAAATGAGTTATACGCCTATATTGTATAAGTCTGAAATCAATGCAGAGAATTAGTATTCTTCGTCATCACTCATTTCAGATGCTTCTAAATCAAGTGATTCTGGATCTTCATCGTATGTTGTGCGATAGCTTTCTTCCGTCAGTTTATCTTCATCGAAAGCATCATCTTCTTCTTCAGGATCATTATAATGGTCGTCAACAACTACGTCCTCTTCCTCATCTTCTCGTGACACGGGAGATTCTTCGGGCAATTGTTCTGTAGATTCATATTTCATCTTTGCATGATATAATTCTGGTCTTTCCTTAGCAAAGATAGCCTCAACCCACGTTCCTTTCTCAATTTCGAGAACCTCATATCCATCGTTAATTTTCTTTTCATACATGCCACCTGGCTTGTGAAGACGATCTTTAGGGAGGGTCGTTGTGCTGATGTCAAAGCCGCGTTCGATGATATCTTGAATACTTTGAGAAAGGCTATCCCAACCTCCTCCGAAGTTACGTTCTATAACTTCGAGCAGCTTTGATGCTGAAATGTGGTGAATGTTTTCATAAGTGAGGTCAGTGACACGTAGGATAGGGCGCTTCTTGATGGCCCATTTCACTTTCGTGTTGTCGTCAATCTTAACAAAGCCAACCTTGAAGCCACGTTCTTCATATTTAGCGATGACTTCCGGTCTATCAACTTTTACTTCTTCGATTTCAAAAGCACTGCGGATGATATCAACATAATGACGTGCATTGTCTTTGAGGTCAGCTTCTTTTTCAGCAGTTTCCCACATTCTAAAAACGTCATTCTCCTGAATATCCCAAACATTACTTTTGTTTAGGGTCTTTAGTGTTAGAACTTTTTGTTGTCTCATATATACCTTGTTTCTTTGTTGCAAAAGTATATACTTTGCATCATATTCACAAACTTTTAGCATATATTTTTTTGCCATATCATGTGAAATAATTATTTTTGCAACAACTATGAGTGAACCTTTAGCAGAAAGAATGCGCCCACATTCGCTCGATGAATATGTTGGTCAGCAGCATTTAGTTGGACGAGGTGCCGTTTTGCGCCAAATGATTGATGCAGGACGCATTTCTTCTTTTATATTATGGGGACCGCCAGGAGTTGGAAAAACCACTTTAGCTCAGATTATTGCACATAAGTTGGAGACACCTTTCTATACGCTTAGTGCTGTGACAAGCGGGGTAAAAGATGTTCGTGATGTTATCGAAAAAGCAAAGAACAATAGGTTTTTCAATTCAGCTTCACCAATCCTTTTCATTGACGAGATTCATCGTTTCAGCAAGTCTCAACAAGATTCATTGTTGGGAGCCGTTGAGCGTGGTGTTGTAACATTGATTGGGGCAACAACAGAAAAATCCATCTTTTGAAGTGATTCGCCCTTTGCTTTCACGTTGTCAACTTTATGTTTTAAAGCCTCTTGACAAAGAAGACTTGTTGCAATTGGTCAAGCGGGCTATTACTACCGACGTTGAATTGAAGAAAAAGCACATCACACTCCAAGAGAGTGGGGCGCTGCTTCGGTTTAGTGGTGGTGATGCACGGAAGTTATTAAACATCCTCGATCTTGTTATTGAAGCTACTGGTGATGAGGTTGTGATTACAGACGAACTTGTTGAAAGCATATTGCAATCGAATCCTTTGGCCTATGATAAGAATGGAGAAATGCATTATGATATTATCTCGGCTTTCATCAAGAGCATCCGAGGGAGTGATCCTGATGCAGCTTTGTATTGGTTGGCTCGAATGATTGAAGGTGGAGAAGATCCGCAGTTCATAGCGCGACGATTGGTAATCAGTGCATCTGAAGATATTGGCTTAGCCAATCCCAATGCGTTGTTGATGGCAAATGCAGCCTTCGATGCCGTGATGAAGATTGGTTGGCCCTGAAGGAAGAATCTCTTTGGCAGAGGCTACGGTCTATTTGGCTACGAGTCAGAAAAAGCAATTCTGCCTATCTTGCCATTGATGACGCGTTGGCAAAGGTACGCGAAACAGGGAATCTTCCAGTTCCACTTCCTTTGCGAAATGCCCCAACCAAACTCATGGCCGAGCTTGGTTATCACGATGGATATAAGAATCCCCATCATTATCCAACGCATTTTCGCCGAACAAACTTACCTGCCTGAAGAGTTGAAAGCATACTCGCTTTTGGCATGGACAACATAGTGCAGCTGAAGAAAAGCTGAATAAGCAGATGGAAAAACTGCTGGGGAGACAGGTTCAAAGATTAAGAACAAAATGATTAAAGACATGAAGATAGTTGAATTAGATGGTTACGCTGCAAATCCCTGGCGATTTATCTTGGGAAACAATACAGGCTCTTGGTGAGTTCCAGCTCTATGATCGTACCGCACCGAAAGACATTGGCAATCGGGCTAAAGATGCTGAGATTATACTTGTAAATAAGGTAAATATCACGAAAGAGATTATCGAGCAGCTGCCGAAAACTAAAATATATTGGTGTATTGGCCACCGGATATAATGTTGTTGACATCGATGCAGCCAAAGCACATGGCATTGTTGTAACAAATATCCCTGCCTATAGTACAGATAGTGTTGCGCAGATGACTTTTGCACACATCTTGAATCTAACCAATCGTGTGGAGCACTATGCGCAACTCAATCGTGAGGGAAAAATGGAGTCGTAATCTTGATTTTCTGTTACTGGGATACTCCTTTACTTGAAATAAGTGGTAAAACTTTGGGCATCGTAGGCTTAGGGAAACATTGGATGCAAAGTTGCTAAGATTGCGCGCGATTTCGGCATGGATGTCTTTGCTTTCACCAGCAAAAAAATTCGGCTGATTTGCCTGAAGGAATCCAGAAAACCACGCTCGAAGGTCTGTTTGCCGTGAGTGATATCCTCTTTGCACTGTCCTTTGACAGCCGACACCTTTGAGATGATAAACAAAGCAACGCTGAACAAGATGAAAAAAAGGGTGCTTTGTTGATAAACACTGGGCGTGGACAACTCATTAATGAAGCTGATGTGGCTGAGGCCTTTGGAGAATGGACAGTTAGGCGGATATGGTGCCGATGTGATGTGTGCAGAACCACCTTCTGAAGATAATCCTCTTTGCGCAACCCAATGCGTTTATCACGCCACACATTGCTTGGGCTACGAAGGAGGCGCGTGCAAGATTGTTGGCTATTTGTGCCGACAATATCAAAGCTTTCATCGAAGGTCATCCACAAAAACGTTGTCAATCCTTAAACTCCAACTATGATTGCCCCTAATCCACAAGTAGCATACACAGTGCTTCTCATCATCGAGTTTATTGGTACGTTTGCTTTTGCCATCTCGGGTATTCGTATGGCGGCGGCGAAGCATTTTGACTGGTTCGGTGGCTTTGTGTGTGGCTTTGCGGTCGCTATCGGCGGCGGAACCATTCGTGACGTGATGTTGGGAGTAACTCCCTTTTGGATGACTTCGAGCATCTATTTCACCTGCACAATCATCGCCTTGCTCGTTGGAATCCTTTTTTCTAAAAAACTCAGTCGCATGGAGAACGCATGGCTCATCACCGACACTTTTGGGCCTTGCAATGTTCACCATCGCCGGATTTACAGAAGACATTGCAATATGGCCATCCGTTCTGGGTTGCTATCGTCATGGGATGCATCACTGGAGTTGCGGGCGGAGTCATTCGAGATGTGCTCTTAAATCAAGAACCCATCATTTTTCAGAAAGACATTTATGCCATGGCAAGTGTTGCCGGAGGTCTAATCTATTGGCTGTTGGCAGCCCTCGGTATAAACATTGGTATAACCTCTATAGTAACGTTTCTCGTGATTTGCCTCGTCAGATATGTGGCTGTAAGATATCATATCTCTCTGCCTTTGCTTAGGGAGAGAATGATGAGTAGAAATTAAAAAGGTCTAATCTTTGTTTTTTTAAGCACCAACATCTTTTGTTGTATCAGTTATTTGTTGTTCTAAGTATAAAAAAACTTAGTAGACAAATAAAAAGGTGTGGATTGAAGGTGTTATAACATGCTCTTGGTGCAATGATGTGTAGATACACATGTAGTTAAACATTGTAAATGCATGTTATTTCTGTCTTTTTGTTTAATTTTGTACGCAGATAATTAGAGAGTTAAAAAAATAAGTCATATACCAATTGGTATTAATACTATTAAAATGAAAAAGTATTCTTTTTGTCAGCCGTGTGCATGGCTATGGCAATTATCACCACATCTTGTTCTTCTGACCCTACCGATTATTTGGAAGATGATGCCAATGAGGAAAAGCTGACTCTTACTGTAACGGCTGAATCAGAATTTACGCTAAATATATTGCCTGATGAGCATAATGCTAAAAGTTATAGGAAGTGGGAGAGTGGCGATAAACTGCTGCTCGTAACGACGAATGGTTCAAGGATGAAAGTCTCAATACTTACATTGACGTCTACTAAACGTGATGGTGTTAGTGGCGAGTTTACTGGATCAATTCCTATAAGTCGAATCGTCAGTGGAAACGTCTATCGTTTCTTCTATATGGGTAAGAACACTATCAGCAAAGAGGAATTAGCTGCTGGTAAGCTTAACATCGACCTCTCCAAACAGCCGGGTAGTATAAATGGTTTAAAGAATAATTGTGTATGGTCGGGCTTGGGCAAGATTGTCGTTTCGGGTTCTAATGCCAACGTTGAAGATAGTATCACATTGGAAAATGCGTTTTCTGTTGTTCATTTTTGCAATGTCGACGGATGATGGAACTGGAATCACGCGAGTCGGAATGCGAGGCGAGGGCGTTTACACTGCTGCAACTGTTGACTTAACGCCGGGAAAGGCCACAGGAACAGCAGCAACAAGTGCAGAGGTAGACCCTGAAGAGAATGTGTTCTTTGATGAGGGGGCGACAAACTTCTGTGCTATCCTTGTACCTGGTAGAACTTCTCTAATTTTCGATGCCTATTATGATGGCTCATATAGCGATGTGGTAACAAAGGTTCCCAAGGCACGGAGCTATCCTGAAGCTGAGTCTTTTGTTTATTACAATGGACATAAAGCTGCTTTCTCAGTCAGCAGTATGCAGAAAGTTGCCATCACTAATGGTAACATGCAGTATGTGATGCCTTTGGTAACCTATAACACACGCATGATGGCAAAAACTATGAATGCAAATACTCTTATCCAATCGAAAAATGATAAGCCTTTCAAAATTACTGGTAGATATACCATACATCCTGGTTATTATCGTTTAGCTCCTGAACAATGGGAGATGGCTATGCCAAAGAATAAAAGGAGAGATAATGGCACTTACACCTATGAAACCGTCAAGAAGGAGGGCAAGGAGTATCTTTCACCAAAGACTTATCGTTATTTTGACCTTCCTTCATGGGGAATGATAGATAATCCGACATTACTTTCAGCAACTGAATACTTTAAGCCCGGTGGCTCTGCAAATGGCATAGAAACTCAGTATGATTTCGGTAATAAGTTATATGTAGGTACTGAAAAAACACGCACAATGACCTCTGATGAGTGGGATTATCTGTTGCCTAAAACTACAACTACAGTGACCGATCGTATTTGGGTGAGTGGTTCAACCAGAATTCCCAAATGGGCACAATGTTATATTGATGAAGATGGAAAAAGGAACGCGAAATCCTGAGAGCAACGTGGTTATATTGTCTTCCCCGACGAGATGACGCTTGACAAAGCCAAAAAAGGTGTTCACTTCATCAAATCCTATTTTTTTGGAACGGGAGCGCATATGACTAAAAATGCAACGACATATGATAAAAATAAAGAATAGTGGCGTGGTATTTATTCCGTTGTCAGCCTATAGGTCGCCTGGTAATAGAACGCTTACTCAATGGGGAAATCATGGAAACTATTTCACCTCTTCATACCAAGGCACTGGAATCATACATGTTAGATTAGTACAGGGCACGTATGTCAACCCCGACGCTTCTGAGGCAGATCAGGGTTGTATGAGTCGCTTGGTGCAGAACATTAACTAATGATTTTATCGTTGCTATCCTTCTGATTGAAACATAACTATTCATTCAATCTACGGGATAGTTACTGAATTAAATAGAGAAGGGCATTTGGCGATTCTGCTAAAATGCCCTTCTTGTTTATAGGAATCATCCCATACGGGGGCTTACTTTCTCGTTTGTAGTGAGATTGTGTGAGTGTGCGAACGCATGCAGGAATCCTGCAAAAGACTCTGTTGGCGCCTCCCTCCTTGAGAGGGGTGGGGTGAGGCTTTAATGCTTCGGTTTTATTCCAAACTCGTTTTTCCTTTGGTTCAGCCTTCTTTTCCGCATTTTCCACCAAACTGAGCGAGCCATCTTTGGCCATGACCACCCAAATTGTGGCAGGTTTGCCGTCAGCGCCTTTGCGGTCTTTTATGGCAAGTTCATATTGGCGTTTCATGCCTGCGCCCTTGCCTTTACCCGTGTAGGTGAGCGCCCTCGTCATAGCCTGCCTTTTTCTGCAAAGGCCGGGATGGCTGCTTTGAGCTTTTCTTCGCGTTCTTTTCACTGCCGGTGAAGGCTTTTTCTGCGCCGCACTCTGTTTATAGGCCGTTTTGAAGTGGTCTACCTCTGATTAATTTGGTCCACCAAACGCTCAATCGGCGGTCGGTCGTCTTCGGTCGCTGCGAGCAGATAGCTGGCCTCAACATAGTGGCACACGGCATTGAAAAACGGCGTCGGTTTGGGGGCGAACCTCAGCCAGTGGGGGTAATTTTGCATCAACCACCTTCACTTGGCGTTCGTTGTAGACGGTTTGAAACTTTTTCGTTCACGGCCTTTAACTCTGCCGTGACAGGCGCAAGACCCAAGGCGGTCATCTCGGCTGAAAAACGCTCCAAATCTTTTTCAACAATCCGCGTACTTTCGGCCGTTTCGGCATCAGCCGCCTTACTTTGAATGCCTGCGTAGACTCCGAGCGCCTTGTCGAGCTTTTGGGCAGCCTCTTTAACGGCTTGCACAGGTGATTTCAGTTGCACACGAACAATCCCAAAGAGGTTGGTCAGCAGCGTGTCACGCTGTCGGTCGAGTGCTGCCATCTGTTCGGTGTGCACCGTGGCCGTGGCCTGCTTGTTTAGTTCCGTTTCTAACTCGATGCAGTCGTTCCAGCTCTTGAGCAGTTCGTCGGTGAGGTGCAACTTCACTTTGTCGCCAGCTTACCAACGATGAGGACGTTGAACATGAATTGGAGGTGATGAGAATTGGTGTAAGGCACAATGACTGCCGCTTACTAACGCCATTTTAGGAATCTTAATCTCAAATTTTTCCATTTGTATTATATTAAAGTAAAAATTATAAAGATGGTTTTTATGTACCACCTTCTTTTATTGTTTCTTAGTATTCTACACATTATTTTCTTTCATGATCTTCCGTTTAAGCCTTTTTCTGAAATGTTCAGAAGCGTGAAAAACTTCATTTTGGTCTTTTCTGAAACGTTCAGAAGCATGAAAAACTTCATTTTGGCCTTTCTGAAATGTTCAGAAGCGTGAAAAATCATTTTGGCCTTTCTGAAATGTTCAGAAGCACGAAAAACTTTATTTTGGCCTTTTTCTGAAATGTTCAGAAGCATGAAAAACTTCATTTTGGCCTTTCTGAAATGTTCAGAAGCGTGAAAAACTTCATTTTGGCCTTTCTGAAATGTTCAGAAGCATGAAAAACTTCTTTTTGGTCTTTCTGAAATGTTCAGGAGCACGAAAAACTTCATTTTGGCCTTTCTGAAATGTTCAGGAGCACGAAAAACTTCTTTTGGTCTTTCTGAAATGTTCAGAAGCACGAAAAATCAGTGTGTGATTTATTTTTCTGCGTGAGATAGAAGCATGTTTTTATGTGGTGTTGTTCATGATTTGTGGTTTTTATTGTTTAAAGGTTTTTCAGTTGCTTGCAAAGATAATGAATTTGTTGATTAAAAAGAAACAATCATTCGCTGATATATAATTTAATCTTTTGGTAAGCTTCATTGCCTTTTGCATTGGCGGTCTCACCTCCCCTAGCAGGGGGCTGGCTTTTTCAAGGGTTAGATTTTTTTCCTTGTCGTTATCCTTATTGGGGTTCGTTGGGTTCTGAGGCACATCTTCATTAGCACAGGATGCAAAAGCCAAGGCTATGCCAAATACAACAGCCAAAGACTTTAGACGTGATAAGAATGAATGTTGTCTCATTGTTTGCTTCATCTTTTTGACTTTGTTCGTTTTCGTTAATTACTCGCTGTTAGTTGTCCCATGAAGATGTGCTTTTCAACTTCTAAGTTTTCATCATTCCATAAGCCTGCTGATTTGGCAGGAGCCGTTGGACCAGTGCGATGGTTTGCCTTGTTGTGCTGGCTGGGGAAAAGACGTATCCATGAGATAAGTTGTTTCGCTGACTTGAATTGTCACGCACGCTGGTGCAGAATAACTATTCTTTACTTGCTTTTTACTCATTACTTATTGATTAAAAATAATTGTTATTTCATTCTTATTTTGCTCAAACAGAGTTCACAAAAGGGCATAAAAAGCGAACAAAGGAAACCCCTAAAAGTTCTTTGTTTGACAGGGGCTACGGCCGCTTTCGCGCGCGTATGCGAAAAAGAAAAATGTCTTAGTGACGCTAGGTGCCAGTGTGTTAGCAAATTATTTGATTGACCAAAGATAAAGTGTAAAAGATGCAAAGAATGAGAGATTCTTTGCAGTACTTCATTCACTTGATATGCCATTGCTAATTGTTTCACGGCGGCAAGGTAAGAAGAAAAATTAAAGGGCAAACTAAACAAGCAGATAATGTTTTTCTATGCTTTTGCGAGCCAGTCGTCAAGAATTTGCCTTGCAATGCTGAGTTTTTCGGGTATTTCGGGCAAATTATCCTTTGTAAACCATGCGCCACGTGAGAGTTCTTCGCGTTGCGATGGATGTCGCCACTGACATAGTCGGCCGTGAAGCCCACCATCAGGCCACCTCGGATAGGGCCAGGGCTGACTGCCGAAATAGCGTAGGTTTGTGATTGAGTCCGGTTTCTTCCATCACCTCGATGCACAGCCTCTTCTAAAGTTTCACCGGTTTCAACAAAGCCAGCCACAAGACCAGAATGCCTTTGAAATTGCGCGCATGAACGAGCAACACCTCGCCGCCACGATGAATGAGCACGATGATGGCGGTGGCTACAGTGGGCCAAACCTCCTTGCCACAATTCGGACAACGTTTGCTGATGTCGGTGTGCATCTTCATCGGAAAGCCACACACGCCACAATATTTTTGTGTTCTGGTCCCAGTAGATTAGCTCACGACATGTACCCGCTTTTTAGATAGAGGTCGGTGGGAAGATGATAGAAACTCGGAGACCACACATTTTCATAGCGTGGATTGTTGGTGACGGGTTCGCTGATGAGAAAGCTTACCTCATCGCCATTGTGCTGGGTGAGACATCGAGCACATGCGTCCAATCCTTTTGCTGCATTAGGCGGTTGGGTGTTTCAGGAATCGAAAAGCTCCCGTTAGGGAAAGCTTCTCGAGCATCAGGTCGCCTCGCAAAAAGATAAAACCAAAGGTGTTTCATTATTTTTCGTCTTTAGGATTGGTGCCGGTGGTGAACAATAGCAGGCTGTCGCGTGTTGCAGCAGGTTTTGTCCAATTCTCGGGAATGAATTTCCAGTTGTTGTTGGCTTTCGGCGCAACCGTTCCCATCTTTTCGATTTCGTATGAGGGCAGTACGCTGGTCGCGTGGGCTACGATAGATGATTCGCTGTTCAGACTGTCTTTGGGGATGCCTGCCCCTTTGTGAGCAGCTCGCCGCCGCCGTTTCACGATAGCCGTTGATGGCTACAGTGTACCATTTATGCTCATCGAAGGGCTGTCCGTTTGACATGCGTAGATTTTTACCTTCCGCCCATCGGGTTTGGCTACATCGACCACATAATCAATGCCAGCAGCAGAGTCAGTTGAATGAAGTTTCTGAATCCCAAACGCTGTGCATCACCGCGTGTCGGCCAAGAGCAACAGATGATCGTTGGGCGACTTCATTGTGTTGACCCATATTGATCGTAGCTCATTTCAAGATGTTTGATTTCCGCCCGTCATACTGCATGACGTAGAGTTGATTTTCAAATCGATAGAGATTGAACATGTCGGCAACTCCTCACCGGACCAGCTTTGATAGATGCATCAAACTGGAGTGGAGCGTTAAAAGGCTATGTCGCCTTTTGGTGATTTGCAATTCAAGATTGAGAATGAAGTCATTGAATGCGCTTGAGCCGAAATAATCGTCACGTGTGTATATGAGGTTCTCAATGTTGCCGATGATGCGTCAACATATTGATTTACTTTCTCGATTTTCGGGCCTGAAATGTGCCATATACCTCGTCAATTGGGGAGTTTGGTGACATCAACAAGCGTTCTGCAACTTGCTTGTTTGTAACTTGCCATTCTTGAGCGTAAGCGTGAGGTCGGCCTGTGCTACCGTCATTGCATTGTTTGTCAGGTCTATGCCAGCACTTTTGCCTTCTGATATTCTCGATTTTTGATTGGAAGCGTGTGATCGTGGCCAAACATGATGATGTCGAAGCCTCGGCACTTGCGGGAGCAACGACACAACTTGCATCTTCTTCATAGTCTTTCGTTTTTGATGCCGCCTTCATGTCCGCTGTGAAAAAGTCCAACGACAACATCGGGGTGTCTTCTTGAATGATCTGTCAACCATTTTCGCTCGATTTCACCATGTCGTCAGCGAGTCCTCCCAAATGTTCTCCCTGTCAGCCAGTTGGGAATAATGTGAGCATGTCAACACGGCATCTTGATGCCATTGCGCTTGATGATTGCATAAGGATGCGTGTAAGGCTGTCCGGTCTTTACGTTAACAACGCTGCGTAACGTGCGTTAATGGGGCATTTCACCCTTTTATCCACTCTGTCAAACAGCATGGCTGGTTCGATGTCATGATTGCCGATAGTTTCAGCATCATAGCCTAAATAATTGATTACTGCTTGGGCTGCAATGTTAGGGCCTGTTTGTAGCCACATAATTATAGAAATAGCTTGTGGCTGTCCCCTTTGAAGTATATCTCCATTGTCAAGCCAAGACAACGTTGTTGCTATATTGTTTGCGCAGTTGTTTTACATAACTGCTGATGTGTGCCATTGAACCGACCCTTTGGTTTGCAGGTTCGTGAAATCGCAGGGAAGAAACTTCCGCACATCGCTTGTTTCAATAAAGCGGAGTGATTTCTTTTCAGTGCATTACGAAAGCGTCAATGCAGTCAAAAGCATAAAAGAAATGAGTCCTTTTCATAAATATAATGTTTATCAGGAAAAAGCCGAGACATCTGATGTGGTCTTGGCTTTATTGAATTGTTTTTATAATGCTTCGTCTTCGGGTTTTTCGCGCGACCTCTTAATCTTAGTGATGCTGCTCTGCAGCCATTGCTGCTTACGCTCTTCGTAACTCTCGCGCTGGCGTGCTAGTGAGTTGTCTGCCATAGAAATAGGGCGTACCGAACTTTCGCTATAGATGACTGAGAGCTTGAGAGGCGTGTCCGCCAACAATTTCACGTCACCGACATGCCATTGTATACTCAAGAATAGGTTGAAGAATAGCTTCCTGTTTTGAATGGTCATGCCTGTTGTAGTCACAGGAACAATGACAACCTTATTCCAATCAGTCGATGCAGTTCCATCTTTTGTTTTCATACATTGAGCGAATCAACGAACTAATGTCATTGAAAGTGTAACCATTTTTGGCTGAAGTTTGCCACGAAAAGAATTTTATAATTCATGATGTTATGATGTGCAAAAGAAGGTTTGATGCTATCTTTGGAAATCATCAATACCCTGTTTTGGCGCTGTAATGCATAAGGACTTGTCGAAACGTTGTTGGATGCGTTGTAACGCAATCTTTTGCGCTATTGATACTGTCTTTTCGTGGCCTGCAACAATGTTATCTCACAGGAAGCGTCATCTCAGTGAATATTCCAGCTGGTGTTTTGAGATAGGTTCCAGAGTTTTGATTTATCAATTGTTGTATAGCTCGTTGGTCATTGACAAGTGTGTGGCTTGCAAACACTTTTGCGTACCGCTGAATGATGCAATTCTGTTATAGACTTTGCCATTGTATTGAATGCGAAGTAAACAAACATGATAGTATTGAAAACTCTTCCGATAGAACCCGAGCCTCCAAACTGACTTGAAATAGAAGCTGGGGAATGACGTTATTTATCAGTGTGATGATCATGCTAAAGTCAGATGGTTTGCTGTAATACTTTCTGCAAGAGATACGTGCCATAGTCTTGTATGTCACCCATCTTTATCGGTGTAAGGTTTATTTCATTGAGATTTTGATGCTCGGACTATAATTCTTTTCAGCCTTTCTTTTTCGCATCAGTTGTCAGATCGCACAGCGTATATGCCTTTCTTCATTTCAAAACCCTCCGCCATGGAGATAGTTGCTTAATCATCGTTTGAGTTTTGTATATAACGCTGCAGCATCAGTTAAGGCTTGCTTTAATTCATACATCTTCAAATGCATCAGTGCCGTTGAATCACCTGGCACAACATCGTCATAATAAAAGTCTGATTTCACAAGAGTCTGCGTAATGACTTTGCATTATCCTTCGACACAATGTTCTCATAGAAGATTTGAAAGTCTTCAAGAACGCCAAACCGTGCCGCGAAGTCAGCCGTGATATACGAGCTGTCCAGGTCTCTTGAACTGGCCCAAGATATCCGTTGATGTTTCTTGAAAGGATACTGCCAGCTGCAATCGATTTTGTGGTGACATTAAAAGAGTCGGTTTTAATTTCCAACTTATCCATGTCGCTCGTGATTGACGCACCAATAGCGTTCCGGCAGAGTCGTCACACGACGATATCTATTAGGGGTTACAGTAGTGCACTTGCAAGAGTTTTCAGTTTCATGTAATAATTCGATTTCTGTGATTATTCTTCACTTGTTGACAAATCTTATCATAGAAATCTACATACGATCTGATAAAAGTCTTCCCGATATTTAAGAATCGGCAAACTTTTCAGCTGCATAGTCTAATAATTCCTTTATTTACTGTTGGGCGAGCCTCAATGATTCCATCACTATAATCATGCAAGCTTCCTAATTCAACGAAATCGAACTTCGTTGTAGCCAGAAACAAGTTCTTCTTGGCATCTCTGAAAGCAACAATAGACTCTGACTTTGCTTCCAAATCCCCCTTGAGTTGCTCTGAAAAGAGTGAGGTTACACTCTAGTGTTTGCAAAAGAAGGCTCTCGTGGTAAGCTTTTCTGACGTAGAAAGGCACAACAGCACTCATCCAGCCTCTGACAATGGATGATATCTGGCGTCCATCTTAGTTTTTTACAGTCTCTAAGACCTCGAGCAAAAGAAGATTGCATCGCTCTGTTGTCTGCATACTTCACCTGCCTCATCTTGTTGTCATTTGTCGCTTGGTAAAGTAGTCATCATTGTCTATAAAGTAACCTGAATCCTTGATTGTGGGATTGAAAGCAACCCTTTGATGAATGAGAGGGTGGTCGGTATCATCAATGATGAGATTCATGCCAGATAGTCGGATGACTTCACGCAGTTGGTCGCGCCGTTCATTGATATTTCCACTTAGGCATAAACGTTCTGATTTTCGAGACCAGCCTCTGCACCTTCTGTGGCAAGTCTCTTCCCATGACAGACATATTCGTCTCGGGGACATATGGGGCAAACCCTTCGATTGATGAATACTTTCACTGCCATGTCTTCGAAATTTGAGCCACAAAGGTATACACGAAATAAATTGTGAAAATTGGTTCATAAAGGCTCAAAATGCGCTTATTAATTCGCATAGTTTTTATAATTATTCTGTTTCTTATTTAAGAAAAGTTGTTATTTTGTGGCCCTGATTTGGATAAAGAAAATGAGTCGAAAAGATTGTTGAACTTCAAAACGAACTCAATGCCGCGGGCGAAATGCAGGCAAGAGTATAGGTTTTGTGCCCACGATGGGGGCTTTACACGAGGGACATGCCTCGCTGATTAAAACGCAGTGTACAAGACAATGACATTACTGTTGTCTCGGTGTTCCTTAATCCCACTCAGTTTAATGATAAAGCTGACCTGAACGTTACCCCAAAACATTGGATGAAGACGTTGTTTGGCTGAAGCTTGTAGGTGCAGATTATGTTTTGCACCTGCCGTGAAGAGATTTATCCCGAGCCCGACACGCGTGTGTTTGAGTTCCTCCCGTTACAACGGTGATGGAAGGAGCAGCGCCGTCCAGGACATTTCAATGGGTGCTAGTGGTTAGTCGCTTATTTGCATTATCGAGTTCCTGATAACGCCTACTTGGTGAGAAAGATTGGCAGCAGATTGCGGTCATATCAAAACAACTGTAGATTATAGTCGAATAGCAATATAACGATTGTGGAAATGTCCGATAATTCGTGAAGCGGATGGTTTTGGCAAATGAGTAGCCGATAAGCTGCTGACGAAGGAAGAACGGCGTTGTTCAGCAATTTATCAAGCATTAAAAGATAGTTTGGATTATTCCAAGACTATTCTGTTGAGGAAAACGTACGATAAAGCTCGTAGCTGAAATAAAATGCGATTGACGGACTTGAGGTTGAATATTTTGAGATTGTAGATGGTAAAACGTTATTGGCGGTTGATGATTGGACGTCAGAACATGGGGGTTGTTGGATGTATACAGTCTATTGTGGAACTACCTCATACGTCCATTGACCATATAAGATATAGAAAGGGAAAATGAAATGATGATCGAAGTGTTGAAAAGTGAAAACCCATTGTGCCACGGTGTACAGAGCGGCAATCTAAATATATGGGGAGCACATACGATAGACGAAGATCTGATGGATGCGGGTAAATCTCATTGTGGGGGAAAAAGGTTCAGATTGTCAATAACTAATGGTGAGCGCTGAAAACGTATATCATCAAAAGGCAAACGAGGCTCGTGAGTTTGTTTGAATGGAGCTGCACATAAAGTTCGTTGGTGACGTGGTGATTATCATTGCTTATGCACTTTATGGATTTCAGAAGAAGCAAAAACTATAGTCCTATTGTTGTATTTCCCAAAGAAGGAAAGATAAGCTTTAACCCCTTTTCTTTTCTTTAAGGAGAGGTATACCATGCAGAGATGTGATGTTATAGCCCATGAAAAATGGGGGCCCCTGAGCGTCAGAGTGTTTAATAAGCTCTTTTTCTTTTCTATATCATATAAAAGCGTAGCTCTTTGCTTGAGCTATACTTTGATGCAAAAGTGGTCGTGGATTAAACTTGTTTTCACACGATGAAAATGACGCATATTGTGGTAAATGACAAAACACAATGTTAACTGATTGCTAATAAATCACAAAAACCTTAAAGTGAGATGAATAAAGACTGTGGAAAGGGCGAAATCCCTACACCTGAATCGAATCGCCTTTCACCTCTTTATAGTCAATAGAAAGTGTAATTAGACGCGATGTTTACTGGTTTTATGGTCTTATTTATACTCAAGTGTATCATGTTTTGGGTGTTTTGTTTTCGTGAATTAAACGAGAAAGAGTTATATACTTTCATATAAAATGATGAATGATATTTCTTTCAGGTTTAAGAATATTTACTTAACTTTGTCGAAAACTTTTAAGAATACAGTGCACGCATTTTGTGTGTACATATAGATTAAAGCTAACACCTATGAATATAGAACTTTTAAAAAGCAATTGCGTTCAGTCATTGAGTGGAAAGAATCAAGACATGAACATCCTGTTCCATCGAATGGCAAACTACTACCGATGAAATCAAAAACTCAAGTAAAACTTATTGTTGCACCAGGCTCAAGGTTGTAGTTTATGATGGAAAGGGTGAAGTCTGTACTAACAGAACAAGGCACGTATGAACTCTTTCAACTAGATAAATTATCCTGTTTACTCACCACGTTGCTCAATCTGCGCACAAAACCTTGAGAGGAGCACAAAATGCGGTTCATTTTCTTCCGCACAGCTGAATTGGTAAATGTACTTTTGGGGCACTAGCCACACCTGTAAAAACACATGGAACCCAATTATAATATCTTGCTGCTACTGGAGCTTGTGGTAACTTCTCTGTTAAGATTGGTGACGCTGAGACAATGTTCACAACGTTGTTGGGTCTGGTTTTCGACTATATGCATCACGGATGTGCAATTAGTCGTCTCACGTATCGTTGCACCACTAACTTCTTTTCGGCCGAAAAAGCTATCCTTATACTCGAAGTAGATAAACATTTGCTTGAATTATCAGCAGATTTAAAAGCGCGTACAACCGAAGAGTTAGAACGTTTGGGTTTTGTGTTGACCGATTTCCGCTATTGATTCAGTTACATTTGATGAGAATACACTTGAGCGAATCGGTAAGATTGCAGATATGACGGCAGAAAAACGTGCTGCGTCTGAAGTCGATTTAGATTATGCCGGCGTTCAAAAGTTGGGTTGCTTTTTACGCGATGCTGTGCGTACAGAAGGCGGCGGTCTTGCAGGAGCAGGTTTGCAAGTAGGTGTGCGCTCAGTTGGCAAAAAGAGTTCTTCAACACGAAGAGTGATGCTAATGTTTCTGCAAGAGGTTGCTATGCCAGATGCGGCAACCTGTCTGACACAATAAAGCAACTTTTTGATGCCCAGTTAATTTCTGAAGAGGAAATCTATAAAGAAAAAGAATGAAATATTAGAGAAGTGAAAAGAATTTTTAATTATTTCTGTTATAATATTAGTCGCCAATCTTCTTGCGAATTACTGGATAACAGCTTATTCTACAAACGAATTTTCTCTTTACGAGCTTGGCAATAGTTCTCAATGGATTGCTGCTTGTTTGCTTTTATTCGTAGGAAATGTAGAGAGTACATCAATGTTTTGAACTTTAGGTTTTACTTTTTGCAGTGTTGGCGCTTTGAGTTCTGATTACAGGATTCTTGCCCCAGAACAAAGGGAAAATAACTGGCGGTGGTTGAGTGTAGTATTCTCAAACAGCCGTTCGCTCATTTTTGTTGTCTTGCAATTTATTACTCAAAAGAAGGCTTAGCACCTATGGCAAACACGAATAAAGCGGCTGAAATGTCCACAATGTGGTAGTGAGAAGCATGAACAATTAGACGAAAAGCGATATAGATGCTTAAATTGTGGGACTGAATTTTTCCTTGATGATGACGATATTAACGTTAATGTGAATCATCATACGATTTTCAGTCATCCAATGAATAATGATCTATCAACAGGCATCAAACTGCACATGGTGCGTAGTGGTGCCGTTGAGAGTAGTCTTTTGTTGTCGCAATTTTTCACGACTTCAAGCAGTGGAAGCTCATCGGACAGCAGCCTTCAACGACTGTTCGCGACCGGTATAACCCTCGTTTCACCGATGAACATAAAGGAAAACCTTGTGTTTTCATCTGGTTGAGCGATTTTAATACAAATTATGCTCAACGGGTCGAAAGTACAAATGGTTACTATAAGGGTTTCACGTGATGCAATTACTGGTAAGGTGCTCAAAGAACAGCTTTTTCATGCCCTGAAGACGATGCAGAGATGTAAACAGTCTATTAGCCCAACTTCAGACACACAGAACTAAGTTTATTTAAAGCAAGCTGCTAATTGGTATTTAGTCGGCAGTAGCCGCTTTGTGGTTTGACGAGGTTAATCCTGCATCGCTGACACAACAGATGTTTCTCAGTCATTCTTTGGCGGGTAAGCAGGCTATGAACACTGGCACAGCATCGATGTACATCTACTCATCAGCTGATGGAGAAGGTTTTGAAGGTGGAGAATAATATATGCGGAAAGCTACTATTATTTCCCTGCAACGAAACCAAGTTTGGTATACCGAAGAAGTTTTAATTATGCAGGCACCACCTCTTCAACTAAAATGGAGAAGCACGAGGATACATTGTACAGAAGCTGATTAAGTAAGTCACCAAACAATAACACAGACCGGAAAAGGACTTCTTGAGATTATGGAATATTCATGCTAAATACCACTTAGGAGACCCGTCAGACTTTGTGGTGATTGGTTTTATGGCACGTTTCCTTCAGATCGTGGGTGGAAGGTTTGTAAGTGCAAACAATGACCGATTACTGGTTTGGATTTGGACGAATGAGCAGATGATTTGCATGCAAGCATGGCATAGCATTGATATATTTTAATCCATCTTGGCATCTGACGCCTTGCTCATATGTTCAGATTGAAGTGATAAAACGGGGACTCCTTGACCTCGTGTTAGATCGCTTCTCAGAAGTGGTTGAGGAGATGCGTAGGCAATGTGATTTCGGATTATGTGGAAAGCGTAACTGCACGTAACACCTGTGATGAGATGCATGCTTATGGCTGTGATATCGGACAGGAAAATGGGAAAAAGGCGCAGAATTAATCAACTGAATATACCATCGACAGCGCAATGCGTATCATGCTGCTTTACGTTGCACAATGGTAGAGCAAAATGCAAGTGAGAATTCAATCATAAAGAAGCATCCATATTGCGTGCTTGATAGTTCATCAAGCTGTCGTATTATATTGCAAAGCAGATACATTTTGTGTGTAGATCTCCTTCATGTGTAATAGTAACCTTTACTGCCAAATAGCATAGAATCTGTAGATTTTAACTTCGTTTATGCATCGATCTAAATCAATTTAAGTAGCACGTGTGATTACGCATAAATATAATGTTAAATTAGGGCGTACTTAATCACCTTTGCATCAAACAAACAGATTAAATAGACATGTTCAAGATACTTTCTTTTCTGCTGTTGCTTGGTGTTGAATAGGGTATTTACTGCGTAATATTTCGTGGAATACAAAAAGGTAGATCACACCGCACATTATACCATAATAGTTCTTTCTTTTCATATTCGGTGCTCTTGATAGGTGCCAATCATGGACTCATTTCTAATATTGCTATTTTGGTTGGCAGGCTGTTATAGCTGTTTTAGGTATGATTGGCAGTTTTGGGAACAGCTTTATATGTTTAATCGCTCATTAATCACAAAGAACAAAATAACAATGAAAGAGACATCTCCCTATTGCTTGCGTTGATTGTTGAAATCGGAGTTGGAGCCTTGATATAGCTCCGGAGTGGTGCTACTCAATCCATCTTTTGCCTCTATGATTGTATTGTTCGCGCTAATTCATTCAGGCTGGAATTGGCGGGATTCTATGGACAATTTAGGGAAGATGTTACGTTCAATTAACTTTGAATGTTCCCGCTTACTCCGCCTGCTGTACTATAGTTGGACATTAGTCTACGGCTTTAGCGCTTTCCTCCTTCAATGTCACATGAGCTTCCTCAGATATAATGGCAATAGGAAGTGGTTTCGGTTATTATTCGTTGTCATCTGTATTGATTGCCAACAGCTAAAACACAACAGTAGTAAGCACAAGCAACACAATTGGCCACAATTGCATTGTTTACGAACGTTGCTCGCGAGCTACTTTCTTTGTTTGGGATGCCGTTTCTTTACTCTAAAAGCGAGGGAGAGTTTAGCGGTTGCATTTCGGACAGCAGGTATCAGCTCAATGGATGTTTGTCTGCTCTTTCAATTCTTACGTGCTCAGGTGATAAACGAATAATACCCGCTGCCATACTTTCATGGGTTGCACTCGAAGATAGCATCTCTATGTTGATAGCTTTATTTTGTTCTTAGATGCTGATTAACAAAGTTTTGCAAACACAACGGCTTTGGTTATGAACTTCATCTTTGGCAACCATATGAAGTACAACATTACCTCTTTCGAGTTGTTTTTGACAGAGTTCAACAACAAACTTGGCTGCAGTGTCAGAATTATCTTCAAGTTTCTTGCGTAAATAGCGTTCAGAACTCTAGAAACCTCTCTGGTGAAATAAGCCCAAACCATTCCCCTAAGTTCTGCTGAAGGAGCTACAGTTTTCTCCCCAAAGGTCGATAGCTCAGCCTTAGCTTTTGCTATGCCTCTCTGGCCACAATCTGTCTGTCAAAACACGATAACCATCTCTGTTCTTCGATGGCTTTCACAAATACGTTTTATCCTCAATTCTTTTCATAAAAGCAAAAGATACTAATTTAATATTAAAATGAGTTTTCTTGGCCCAGCCTCCTCCTAGAAATATATTTAACTTTGTAATTTTACAGTTACATTGTTAAGTGTGATAACAATGGAAAATAGAAAACAAGAAGCTTTAGTACAGGTTGCACTCGTCTATCGTTTGTTTTAATAAGGCGGTAATGGCGGTAGAAGTGCGAGATGGCCAGGTTTTCGGCATATAAAAGTTCGTACTTTTACCAATGATTCCATAGTTGCAAAGCATGAATGATGACGTGATTCGTCATACTGCTGACGACTTTTACGGTGGTCAATACTACGTCACTCTGCCAAAGATGTTACAGGCTATGGTGAAATGTTCCTTAGAGATTTATATTATAACAGGATCTCATGCAATCACTGCACTGAAAAACCATGAGACTCCCGACTCTTTAATGAGGCAAGTTAGACTCAAGCTTTCAGCTTGGAAATGGCAAGACAATTGATCAGGGCATGAACAGTTGAAAGAGTTGACGTCGTTGGGCGGTGCAACCTTCTCCTCAAGAGAGGTATTACTGGTAACGTGGAACGAGGTCTTCAATATGCTTCTCAAGCATGTATATGAGAAGAGTTTTCATCGAGAAAATGAATTCAATTCTGGAAACCAGTTGCAGGATTAATTGTGGTACTTATGGCCAAGCTACTGTGCCTTTGTTTCTATCAGCATAATAAGACTCCATCGAACGATTCAAATGATACTGAACGCCGGTGTACCTCTGGCTTTTGTGGCACTTTTATCTCTTTATTCTCTTATGGTGGTATAAGCATGTCTCAATGGCATAAACTTATGGCATTCAGGACTCCTGTGATGGTGTTGATTACGGCTTTCACTTTATCCCTCTTCGAAAGAAAACCATTATTGCAAACATTATCTCGCCCTTGGCAGGATCGCTTCCAAGAATTTACTTGGCAAAACCACAAACGCAGAAAATGGAAATGAAGGCTGAAACCGTGGAAAAGAGTTTGAGCGCTCGTGATATCTCGTGGCTGTTTTAACAATGATGATGTTACTCGGAATCGATTCTCACGCGATGGATTACGGAAAGTGTTCTCTGCGTTTATATTGCAGCAGCGCCTAAGCTACAGGCTGGTATTAGGCGTGATTGTAGCAGTCATTTTTCCGTCTTTTGTTCCCATCCTTATTGCAGACGTGTTTTGCCCAACAGGCAATATTTATTTAAAAATAGTTCGTAAAATCCAAGCCACGAAACCACGTTTGATTTGCTCTTGGACGTAGTGGCGTATATCTACACCAGTAATCGTTTAGAAGCTGTAAACGCCACATCACGAGGACCGAAGATGCCGAAGAACGTCTCAATATGATACACGAAACAGGCCGTTTTGGTGCGTTAGAAGAGGGAGCATCAGTGATAAAGAGTTCTGATTCAGCTTTCTGAAGAGGCAAAAGACCCAGCCTTCTGGAAACAGAATGGAAGCATGCTCGTTAGGATATGCCGGTTACATTTTTACCTCAACGTAGAATCTTGATTTATTGTTGCATTTGCGACAAAATGAAGATACGAACAGCCTTGGCCATGCAATACAAACCTCATTCATGAAGTCGTCGGGTTGATAGTAGTGATTTCGATGGAAAAGGGCAAGGGTATAATGTTGGTTTGATGACTTTATGAGTTATCAAATGAAACCTTGAAACCTTCTTATTGAAATTTTCGAATATATCCTCTGAAAAGGAGGATAAAAGGCAACAAGCTACTGTTTATTGAGGATAGTCCGCGCAATGTAGAAGCAAAGTTAAAAATTAGGACTCACACATAATCTTTAGCTATCAATGGACAAGATTGCGAAAGAAGGGATGCAATCTCATCTGAAAGAAGACTCTATTTTGATTATAAATCAATAAAAACGGAATTTATTGATAACAAATATTCTATCATTTGGATGTTCCTCACATCTGTTTAATCTTTGCACTCGCCAAAAGATAATAGATTGTTTAGGTTTTTGAGTTATTAGGTCTAAAGATTGTGATTGTCGAAATAGCACTAGTAGGTAAAATTAAAGATTGTGGATAACAAAGAGTGAGTAAATCACTCAACAATGAAATATCAAATCATAAGATACGCAGCTTTTGGAAGTGATTCTGGACCGCTCTTATCCCTTACTCATTGTTGCTATTTAGTCATGGTAAAGCTTTCATCCTCAACGTTTCTTTATAGCGTAAACAATATGCCTTTCTGTTGTTTCATGGTTTTATATAATGGAAAGTAGAAGTTTCATTCTTAGCCTTTTGTTTATCTTTTCTTGTTCTATGGTGGAGTTTTAGATTGGTATTGACTTGTAGAATGGAAAGCATTCTCGTGATAAACACTGCCATTTTAGCTCTGCAAACCATGCATTTCAAGAGGTAAAACCAGCTTCAGTTTATCAGCGTGACGGTAAGTCGTTTTATAAAACGAGTTAATTTTACTTTCATTTAATAATTTATAGGATAATGCTTTTATATTGATTATTAGTTACTATACCAACATTGAAAGCAAATTTTGTTTTTGCACCAATTTCAATACTACAGCCCTGCAATTCATTTGCAACCACCTCTCTTTCTCCTTCGTGACGTGAAAACATTTAGTGTTTTATTCTGGGACTCTACAAAGAAAAATTCGTACTTTTAATAATAATGTCAAATCAATAACAAAAATGATAGATATTATCAGCGAAGTATTTCCTCGATCTCACCGATTTGCAGCTACCAATATGATGATGACTTACGTAATATCGTGATTGAACAGCAAGATAAATGGATTTATGCAGATATCGACTGTAATTTGTATGAACATCACGTGTCATGGCCCTTAGCACTGTGCAAAGGTTTTACGCTTTCAAACCAAGTACAGTAGATTTTGACGTTTGGTACAGGTGGTGGGTTCCTGGCATTCCATTAGCAATCATGCTCCTCAACGTAGGTTCCAGCCTAATTGATGGTGGTTAGGAAGAAAATACGCGTTGCAAATCCGAGATTTCTAAGGCAATCGGTCTTACGAATGTAGAGGCGTTACATGCGTGGGGAGAGGAGGAAACACGTAAATTTGATTTTGTTGTGAGTCGTGCAGTGATGCCTTTACCTGATTTAATGAAGTTAATTGCAAGAACATTCGAGTAAGGAACAACACAATGCTTTGCCCAACGGACCGTTAGGTTTAAAGCGAGTGATCTTCATGAAGAACTCAAACCATTTAAGAATATTGTTGAAGTTTACCTTTTTAAATGATTTCTTTGATGAAGAATGGTACCGTGAAAATAAAGAAAATTATTTATGTTCCAATAGGATAATATGCTTAGAATCAAACGATTTATACTGCAACATGTTGCAGGAAAACTGTTATGTATGTTAGCGTGATGAAACCAATGAATCAGTCACTCACAGATTGTGGTGCAATGGATGAAGAAGGAAATGTCTCTCTTATTCGGGATCATATTGTTAGTGAGGATTGCTCCTGTTCATTCTGCTGGCTGCTATGGCCATGGCTGATCATACCTTTTGGCAATGCAATGGTTTATAGGAATATGGACTGAAAGTTAGCGTGCGCTTAGAGAATGACAAGTCTTTTAATGGCTAAGTTGGCACAGCAGGCACTTCACGACAGCGTTAAGCTTCAAGACGATTTTTCCTTCCTGGTAGTAGAAAATATCTTCATGCACGATAAAAGTGTCTTTTGGATGCTCATGCCTTTACAGTGATAGAGACTCCTAGTCATTCCTGATGGTATCGTATACATGAGCGAAAGAAGAGTACGTGGGCTCTCTTCTGCAGAGATACTCTTTTTCAGCGTTCTATAGGCAAGAACAGACTTTGAGAGGAGAGCCTCAATGTTTCCAGATGATTCAAAGCTTCTCTCACGCTGATTTGTGGCTTCAGCTTCCTGACACGAACAAGAGTATACCCCGGACCCTTGGCTCCAGAGACCCTTAATTGGACCATGAACTTGCAAGTAGTCCTTATTTAGATCGTCAGCCTATGCTTGATTCAGAAGACAGAAAAGGTCCTCTTGAGGCACAGACCCTGGCACGAGATCTTATGCATGGGTATACATGTGTGTGCGATGAAATGAGGCGGAAGATGCAGGCAATGTAATGTGCGCAAAACTGCCATTGTGACCCTTATTTCAGCGTCTTGATCACTTGTCCTTTGAGACGTCACGTCTGACAGGACCAATGAATCTGTCCTGATGAATTAGCTGGAAGCTCCTGGTAAGAATGTGCAATCACGCTAAAAGCTTGGACGTGCTCCAGAGTGGCTAGTGCAGCTGCAGTCCACCGAGATATCCTATTCATGAATATGCCCGGTATAGTGCTCAAGATGGCTGGGCACGGGACAAGGACAATCTTTCTAAGGAACAGGTGGCTGGAATGTTACAGCGGTGTTTGGAATCTCAAGAGTGCAGGAGATGCCACGATTTATGGATGCAACCGATGCGCTTAAGGCTGCACTGTATTGCCATTTTCTTTCAGATGGGAAAGCCGAGAAGTAATGCGCGACATTATAGTAGCTGGAAAGACTTTGTAATGAAGAACCAGCAGTCATGCAACAAAGCCTTTCTCAAGCCGATTGCATAGCTTTCGATTGGAGACACTGCAAAATAGGGATAGCCGCAACGATACTTAACTACTGTGAACGAACAACGAGATACAAAATGGTAAAGAAGAACTAAAAGCAGCTTTTGCTTTGATTTAGGATGAGTGTAGTTTAATACAGGCTCAATATACGATATTCTTGGAAGTCACAATTTAAGGATGTATCATCCTGAACTCCCTGGAACAGAGGAATCAAATAAAGGGATGACACTCGTCGAAAATATATGACAAGTATTTCTGCAAACAGGACAGAAGAACACGCTACGATAACCGCAAAACTAAATGAATAATGAAGTCCATGCATTTTGGGTTCATGGAAGGCTTTGTTGATTTCGTAACGAGATCTTAGGAGGAACAATGGGGTGAAGACAGCCGTTGTAACCAGTAGTGGTAAGGCAGATGGAGAATGTTCATGCTAAAGTTCCTAGCATTTAAGAATTTGTTTGATTGCATTTTGACGAGCGAAGACTTCACAGAAGGTAGCCCTAATCCTGCACCTTATTTGAAAGGTGCGCGAAGCTTTTGGTCTAATACCATCCCAATGCGTAGGTTTCGGAAATGACAGTTTCAACGCATGCAAAAGCTGTTCGTGGGGCGAGGAGAGTTCACATGTAGACCATCTACAACCAATCCAGAAACAGCCATAGCGCTTATGCGTGATAGTAATACCTACTATGTGGGCTGCAATTATCAGTGGTTAAACGCCGAATTTGATAAACATTAATTTATATGACGTGTCTTTTGATGTGCTGGCAAGCTGTAATAAATAACAATCATGGGATACTTAGCTACAGAGAAGAAAAGATTACTTTCAAGAACATTTGCGGAAATGAAAGCAGCTGGTGAGATAATAGTGCTCACTGGCGCATAGATTACACCACAAGCATCATATTATAGACACGCAGGCATTGATGGAATCTATGGGGACTCGCCTCTAATGTCATGGCAGGAAATTCAGATACTCTCATCACCATGGAGTGAAATGACTTTATTATGCTCGCAGGTGTTGTTCGCGCATGTAATCATTGTTTGGTGGTCTGTGATATGCCTTCTTTAGATAGTCATGTTAGTCGTGAAGAAGGGGTTAAGAACGCCGATAAGGATAATGAAAGAAAGCAGGTGTTGATGCACTAAAGATGGAGGTGAAAGCAGAGATTGGTTGCTACCGTTAAAAGTGTGTTATTGATGCAGGAATTCCTGTAATGGGACATTTAGGATTAACTCCGGCAGAGCAGACACAAGCTTCGAGGCACATGGACTTCTGTGCCAAGGAGGAGTGCTGCCAGCAGGAAACTTCCTCAATGATGTACTCGGTTGTTAGATGAGGCCGGATGTTTTGTATTACATTGGAGTGCCTGCTATCTCAGCAGAAGAGGGTGACACGCAATGTTCGTTGCCAGCCACTTGATAGGTATTGGTGCTGGTCGTGGAACAGATGGACAGATTTTTGGTTTATGCTGATGCTTTGATGACTCAGCAAGGGTTTTAAGCCTAAGTTCTTGTGCGCCATTTTGTATGATGGCAGAACAAGTAGATTCATGACGCTGGTGTTCGTGGCCCATATTCAAGCTGAGATACATGTCCTTTCCCCAATATAGACGAAAGTTATTGACTGAATGGGATACTCAGAACACTGCCCGTACATACTAATCTGCTGGCATCATGGGTTTTGGATGCCGTCGCCATCCATCTCTTTCTGTAATAGAGCTGTATATATAGTTTGATTCCAGTTAGTGCCCTGGACGTTAATCAAAAGTACAGCATATTACACATTGGCATAGTGGCACTTGCCTTTTGCTTCTTTAATGGTGTAGGGCTGTTTCTCTTGTGGAGTTTTGTCGATATCTGTGTGAGAAATATCATTCGCAATCGACGTCTGTAATGCTGTATATAGAGCATAGTTATGGTCGGTGGATTTATGCTTTGAGTTTGTCAGGAAGTAGCATAGAAAGTGGCTGGTTGTTTTGGACAATAATTGGCCTGTGTTTTCTACTCGGTGCGACGTTCGGATTATCTCAAAAATGATTCTCTCAAGCACGGGCTGATTACTGATGTCTGTGGTCGATTTCGTCCGAACGGAAGCTAATTATGCAGCCTCTTGGTTTTTCTCGCTTTGCAGTATCGGCTTTTGGGCCAATTTTCGGATTGTTTACCAGCAGCATTCGGAGTATGAAGCGGCTTTTAGTCGCCGGTTCTGCATTGTGTTGTTTGGTTTCCAGTGGTTTTGATTTATGGGTGGTGAAATTCCTTTCAAAGCCCCTGAAGAAGGCCTATCCATATTTAGTTTCGCACAGGTTTTTCCTTCGCCGCGGTAAAATATTTGTTTCCATGAATCTCACTTTGGTTTCTATGGTTTTAGGGATCTTTCTGTCGCTTGTTCATTCAATCAAGCAGTCTCTGACGAATGATGCTGTGGGGTTCTTTTGCAGCATTATTGAGCAGCAAGTTATTGCTTTCATATGCTAACTTTAAGGTAGCAAACCATTGCGGACTTCTTACACCGTATATGGCAATCCTTATGTTTTTAACGCGGTAAGGATTCGTCAGTCCATCTACTGATTCTCGCTTTTATAGGTTTTTGCGAGTTTAATTGCCTCGCTCGTTTCCAATTGTATTAGGTTAGTATGCTTGCTGTCAAACGTGGAACATCACAAAGTAGTTATTTCCTTGCCTCAGAGTTATAGGACTATCAATAGGTTTGTCGTCAAAAGAAGGTCACACCTCTCTTAACAAAGAGCTTTATGGCATTGTGGGTTATGTTTGCATTAGTTTTAATGGCATTCTCATCTATTATAATTGTTTTGTACATCATTGGTATATGGGAAAATAAAAATCGTTGATTTACGTTATAATATTAATGAAACGATTTTTATCGAAACTCCTTTTGATAGGTGCTTTTCTTATACTTTCTTCCAGCAAACAATGAAGAATCATTCTCTTTGTCTCAAGGATACTCGGTTGGTATTTTCTACGCACCTCCAGCTTTAGATACATGCTCTGTCATGCTTCGCTCCTTCAACAGTATGAGTTTTGGTAGCTTTTATAATAGGAACACAGCGGGTGTGAGACTCGCGAGCGTAAAGTTAGCAAATGGCAATCAGAAAGGTTTTAGAGTCAATGTGGAATAGGATTCACTTAGTAATGGCTGGTCGTGGGTTCCATGTGAATGATATTCCTGTCTCATCATGGAGATGGTTTATGTGTATGTTTGTTGAAGCAACTGCAACCATCTTTTGGATGTGATTAAGCCGCAAGAATTTGATGACGAGCTGGAAAAGCTTACTAGTGGGTAGAACAACAGGTGAAGTTAAGAGACTTTAGTCTTGGCAAAGCTACACATACTACTGTTTAGAGGTGACGAACGATACCATTATAGGTAGTCCTCAGCGCCCAATATTATGCTCACGAGGAATCAAAATACATGAAAGATGCAACATTAACAATAAAGAGGTGAGTCGACCATTTCACTTTTAATCATGATGCCGGAATAGATGTTTTGGGACGATTGTTTACAAATGGTGAACCCTAAGAAAAAGTACTTTTACGTGATAGTAGATTGAATAAAGAGAGAGTCAAATCTGCCTTATGGACCGTGCAAGTGGTCAGCAAGCGAGGTCTCACATTTCCCTTTATGGCCTCTTTCTTATCAAAAATACCTTGTCGTACAAGTTGACATTCGGCTGTATTTAATGGCATTGTTCGTGCAGTAGTAGTGATATAAATAGAGAAAAGATGAAGCTCGAGACAGCTTCCACTATACATAATTGTCAGAGCTCAAGTGGTGTTGAGTATGTAGTAAATTGTAAGCCGAACTAATTAATACGCAATTATCTCAACACTTTGCATACCTGTTTGTCCAGTGGAGACCGGAATGATGCTTTTGAATGCTTTGCACATTGGCACAATATCTGTATCATACAAATGATAGTGAGGAGAAGCACTCCATATTTATCTCAATATCGACCAATCTCATTTGGTCGGTCTCTAAAGCAGTATTGTAACGAGAGTTTTGCTGATGAGCGAGATGAAAATTGCCATCAAATAAAGGGTAGTTCAACTCTATCCCATCAATTTTTGAATAGTCTGTTACGCACAACAAAACCCAAGAGAAAAGACCTAATACATTATAAGGATGTTGTTTTTGAATCAGCCAAAGACACTATTAATATGGGGAAAAACTTATTTATAAAAGGTGGATAATGAGGCGTTAGACCTATGATTTTCATCTCAAAAATAAGGCTTTTGTTATCGGAAAGCAGATATAAAATTACAGTTTGCCTGACATGAATCATGATGGAATCGTGACGGAAGCTCAGTCCCAGATATGTGGAGCTTTTGAGCATCATTGACGAGATAAGGTGAATATGATTAAATAAAAAGAGAAAGTAAAGTCTTTATAAAAACAACTTTCTCTCATTTATTCATCAACAAAATTCTGGACGCCACTAGCCTACAAGCAAATATTCCAGATTAATACGCTTTTCAGCCAGGCTCTCCTTCGTTTGGTCTCTTTGTAGAGTGAAGGCAAATCATGACTCCAGTCTGTTTCATTACGTTTTACCACTCTATCAGAAACTCACACGAGCGACTGCATCACCAAAAGATGCGTGTTGAAGCCGGAGCATCAAGTGCGCGTGTGGCGGCAAAGAAAGGCGTTACGCTCTGATGCAAAGGGATTTGAACCACAGCTGAGAAACAGTTCGCATGTCATGTACCCAAGCGATGTTCTAATCCCATTTCAGCGGAATATTCAATCTGGGTGGGCTTCCACCAAAAGGGCGTGATAGTTGCTGCTGACGTGCAGTGGCACAGAGCAACACCAATCTTCTCCTTGGCATCCAAACCTCCGGCACCACTAATAGATGCATTCACCTTTACGATATTTCCGACAGTCCCGCAGTAGCAAGTGCTCGGATAATACGTTCGTTACCGAAGTTATGTGCTTTATAAAGGTGGTATAGAAACGGCTGGAACCACACCACAGGCTCCACAAAGATTTGAGTGCCGCAACGACAGTTCGATGTACTGTTCTCACGCCACCACTGCTAAGGCATATGAACAACAAGCCTCTACTTGTAATGAAGGCTTTGTATCCAGCAGCCTACGTATATGACCTAGTCTTTCGAAGGTGTAATGGCGGAAGTACGCGGCCTCTTCATGTACTAGCCTGACCTCACGCTTTGTTTTCATAATCGTCCCATACTTGATACAGATATTTCGTTATATCTATCACCTCGAAGGCGTTTCCAAACATAATTCCCAATAATCGCGTCCATTCGTCATTACACCACCGCACAATGTCATGGAGTGAGTTAGAGAGGATAGACCCTCTTTAGTAGAAAAGAAGTCACCTGAAACCTTGCCTTCAGACAGGTGCTCCACCTCAATGCTATAGACAGTCCATTCTTCTGTGGGTTCTTCTTTATCATTCAAAGCTATAAATTTCTATGCCGCTTTTGGATGGAAAGGAAGAAACGTTTGAGATTTGCCGAATAGATAATCTCAACAGGTGCTGTTGATTGGCATAACTTCTCTCTATAGCGGTGTCTGTCATGTCCTCACCCATGTAAGCAGCCAGCGGAAGCCATGCTGAAAGATTACTTGGAAAAGAGGTGGCGTCTGGATGGTCCCTGTGAAGATTTTTGCTGCTCTTTGTGGTCCCATTGTGTGTGACTGCTTGGAAGGACCTTTTCCTATCTTGAAGGATTCCTTTAATCGATCTCCATAAGTATATCTATTATAGTAAAAAGCCCCACAAATCAATGATTTGCAGGACTTCCTTTGTAGTCGGTACGAGAATCGAACTGTATGCTAAGATTGAGAATCTTGTATCTAACCGTTAGATGAACCGACCAGTTGGCTAATATTCTCTTAGAATATTGCCTGCGGAAGGAGATTCGAACCCCGGTACGAGAACTCACGTACGGCAGTTTAGCAAAACTGCTGTTTCAGCCACTCACCCATCCTTCCATTGATGGATTGTATCCGATTCGCCAAGCATTATTCTTTAAATGGTGCAAAGGTATAAAACATTTTTGATTTGTCCAAGACTTTTTCATTCTCGAAACATTTTATGCATCAAATTTATTCAAAAAGATACTTGACAATGAATCTTGTTTTGAGTAGAAAAGAAAAAAGCAGGAGTATTGTTTTCGACAATTTATCCCCTGCTTTATGTCATATCATCTGTTAATCGTGATAGAATAACAACGTTTTATGATGATGTTATTTTCTTATTTAAGATTATCATTAAAACCAATTGGTAATCTGTCGAGCAAATGTGTTCTCGTGATTTCCTCCATAGATACTATGATTTCGATTCGTATAGAAGTTCTCCTTAAAGTCCTTATCTGCTTGCACTAGCTAGAACTCACCCATAGTATTTTCAGGTTGTACATTGTCATCTGCCATACCATGACAAATTAACAGTGCTGTGCAGTGAATTTGCGTTTGATTGTGCGTTTAGCGCTTCCATTCTCTTTGGTGCGCATATAACGTTCTATGTATGGTGTCATAATATCTCCAGTTCGTTGATAGGGCAACCGCAACGCGCTTTGAATACTGGACAGCCTTCGCTCATGCTCATCAATGTGTGAAGCCACCAAAACTCCCATCCCCAAATACCAATTCTATTTTTATCAACATAGCTGATTACCCAACCAAAGGGCGGTTTCTACTTGATCACGTGATTCTAATTCACCAAGTTTCAGATAGTACACTTCAAACATTACACCTCGGCCTCCTGTTCCTCGTCCATCAACACAAACCACGATGTAACCTTGCTGAGAAAGATAATAATCAAAGGCTCCTCCGTTGCCCATAGAACCAGCACTCCATGCGTCAGTTACTTGCTGACTACCAGGTCCACTGTATTGAAAGAGAGTACAGGGTACTTTTTTGTGGGTTGAAAATCAGCAGGTTTAACCATCCAACCATCAAGTTTTATACCTTCTGATGTTGTAAAGGAGAATGTTCTTCTACCATGAAAAACCAAATGATTTGATTTTCTCTTTTAGTTCCTTATTGTCAACAGGAGTTGAAAGCACTTTCGCTGTTATCACGAATCGTAAAACATAGAGTGTTATAGTTGCTCCATGTATTCAAGAAAATACTTATAATCCCCTGAGAGCATAGCTGTATTCCAGCTTCATTTGCATCAGTTAAGTGCTCAGTTTTGCTATTTTATGGCTGACAAAAATCTGTCTGTCGTGTTGGATTGACTGAAGGCTGTTTGATAATATACGTCTCCTGAGGCCCCATCATAGCCATAAACATTAGTTATACTACAGTTCCTCCACCAATTTTGACGAATCAAACTACCATTCATATTATATAGGTAGAGGTGCATAAACCCATCGCGATCGCTTGGTAGGAGAATGCTGTTCTGTCCGATTTTGATACACCTTCCATTGCTTCCTCTTTTTATATTTGTCAGCACTTTCCTTGATAATCAATTGGGAAAGTGTTGAATGAGGATTCACAGCGTATAGATTTACACACATCTTGGTGACGGTTCATGGTGTAGACAATGACTTTGTTGGATCATTTGTAGAACTTAATCCGTGGTATATAGCCATCAGCATCATGTACTTGTGAGTCTGTTTGTTTTATGACTTTGTATATCATAGGCCCAAACTGACACGATAGCATTGTCTCTCTCCAGCTTTAGGATACTGTCAAGCATATGCTCCAGGATAAACTTCATAAGCCTTCATTGCCGGATGACTGCCTACAAACATTTGTAGAGAATACTCTTTTTACCTTTCTCTCATCATATTTAATCCAACATATCATGCGGCTGTCTGTGAAACAGACGGACCGATTGGTCGAAAAGCTCTTCTTCATTAACCCAATCAGGCACACCATTGATAATCTCATTAAACTTACCATCCTTTGTAATTTGACTTTCCAGCATTGTCGTAAAGCAGTTTAACTAAGAAGATGTTATTGTCTCTTACAAAGGCAATTTGATTTCCATCTGGAGACCAAGTCGGTATTTGTTGAGGCCCACCTGACGAGAGTTTCTCTAATTTCCGACTTTGAATGGTATGCAGATATAATAGTCTGCCGTAGACGAACGCATGATAGAGTTATGCGTGTTGTCTGTATCATACATTCGCTTTTTCCATCAGGAGAAAGACTGTAACCATCAAACTGTTTTGAGCTTTCTCCTGTGTGTTGGCTACTGTCAAATAACACAGTGTTGGCTTTCCCGATTTGAAAGCATATTCTATAATCTGTTTGCCATCCTTACTGATACTTGCATATAGGTCTGTTCCTTGTATGGATCAACCCTGAAATATATTGAGGTGAAAAAGGTTTGTCCAGTGACATCTTTCAGTGTAATCTTATTGTCAGCCCTCATTTCTGACGTCATTAAAGTATTGTTACACATAGAAAAAGTTTTTCATATTGATTACCATTTTGTTTTATGTTTACAAAGTTACAAAAAGCCTTGATAATCATTTGTTGTTTTACCTGCTTTTTCCATAACTTTGCATCAATGGATGGTTTTTATAATGATTTCTCTTCGTGGATAAGGAAGAAATTTCCTCAGAGTACAGAAAAATAAGTATTGATGCAGGCTTTTCCTGTCCGAATCGTGATGGAAATGTCGGCGTAGGAGGATGTATTTATTGTAATAATCAGACTTTCAATCCTAATTATTGTGACCGGCATAAGTCTGTAACGGAACAAATGGAAGTGGGGTAAGTTTCTTTTCTCATAAGTATCCTGACATGAAATACTTAGCTTATTTCCAGGCCTATTCAAATACTTATGCTTTCACTTCAGCAGTTAAAGGCCTCTATGAAGAAGCCCTTCTGGTAGAAGATGTTGTAGGAATTGTTATTGGTACACGCCCGGATTACGTGCCAATGATGAGTGCTTGACTATCTTGTTGAACTACAAAAGCTATACGTTTGTGTTGGTGGAATATGGTATAGAGAGTGTCAATGATGATACGCTTAAGCGTATAAATCGTGGTCATGATTTTGCATGTGCCAACAAGCGATTATAAAAACTCACGCATGGACTCTTTGTGGTGGGCATATCATTCTTGGTTTGCCTGGTGAAGATGCAGGTAAAAGCATAAGACAGGGCAAAGATTATCTCTTCTTTACCTCTTGATATCCTTAAGATTCATCAGATGCAGATTATACGTGGCACGCGGTTAGCAGCTGAGTTTCGGGCTACTCCCTTTCATGTTTATTCGGTAGAAGAGTACATTCGGCTGGTTGCAGACTATATTTCTTATCTCCGACCAACACTTGTTTTAGAGCGTTTCGTTAGCCAATCTCCTGCCAATCTAATGATTGCACCAAAATGGGGGATTGAAGAATTATGAGTTTACTAACTTGCTTTGTCGTTATATGCAAGCTCATGGTATAAGGCAAGGAGCCTCATTTCATGGATGATTGAAGTTGAAAGAACTCTCCACCATGAGTGAGTTGTCTGAATGAAATTAATAATAATCAATCTTATGTTACACGATAGTAATGTTTTTATCTTTGCTTTTTATTGCCAATCACCTTTATCATTCTGTTGGCTATAATGATGTATATTCATAAATGGCAGCTGTTCAAATATATCTATTTGGGTAACATTTTTATGCCTAATAACAGCTGTGGTTTGTTATGTGTTTATAGACAGACATCCTGTTGGTCAGCCTTATTCTGCAAGTTGGATGAAGGCGATTCCTCTTTGTTTGGTTATTTACAATCTTCGGTGGTTACTTTGGTTTATTGCCTCAACGATTATTTTTGGTTGAAGTGTCACGACGAAATATGTTGGCAAAAAGTGTTGTGGTTTTATAATCTTATGTTTTGCGCTGCTCACACCTGGTCGTTATTCATGTTCTTTGAGGTATTTGGGTGTTGAGAGGAACGCATTAAACTTGCCTTTAGCATAGAGTTATCTTATAAGGGTAGGGGAATAATGGCGTGAATCTTCTGCTCTTTTTATAACGAGCCAAGCTGGATGAAGTAAATAGCTATAGATTATCGAATGATTTCTAATCAGTTTATGCATCAATATAAAGCATTTTACTGAGTAATTTGATACATATAATTTTTCATCTTACTTTCACTTGATATTATGATTTTTAATCAAATAGAAGTTTATGTTGTCAGTCTTTATTTCCTTATTAAATCAAAGAAGATGAGAATATAAAAAGGATATGCTTTTAAATGAAGCATATCCTTTTCCTTATATCGTAGTTATCACTTGTTATTCAATCACAACAAGTGGGTCTTCTTCAAGTACAGTTTGACCAACTTTCACGCAGATAGCTGTAATCTTACCATCTTTTTCTGCTTCAATATTATTAGCCATTTTCATTGCTTTCAAGCACTACAACAGCATCTCCAGCCTTAACCTCTTGTCCAACTTCAACGTTGATAGCTGTGATTGTGCCAGGGAGAGGTGCCTTAACAGCATTGTTTTGTGTTGACATTAGCTGATGGAGTAGCTTCTGTTTCCTCAGTTTGTGCAGGCTTACCAAGCACAACTTTCTTCTTCTCGGGTTCTGCTTCTTTCTCCATTTGGACTTTGAAGTCCTCGCCGTTTACATTTACAGATGCAATGTTATTCTCGTCAATTTCACCGATAGCAACCTTATATTCTTTTGCCATCAATTGTATATTTAAACTCTTTCATACTCTATTTTGGTTTCTTTGTTAATGACAAGAACTTGGCATTCCATAGCGTTGGACGCAAAAGCAATTGTGATTTTTCCAGGTTCATTGTCGTGAACGTTATTGCCTTCAAACTCATAGAGTGCCATGGCAATAGCTGCATATATATTTTTATCCATTGTTTTACGTTATTATTTCTCGTTTTCAACTTGGATTACATAGGCATGCAGGCATGCTTCTTAGCAGGAATATCCTGGCGCTTGGTAGCAAGTTGAGCTAATCCGCGGCAAATACGGAAACGTGTGTTGCGTGGTTCAATAACATCATCAATGTAGCCATATTGTGCAGCTTGATAAGGATTGGCAAATGTTTCGGTGTAGTCCTCTTCCTTTTCTGCAAGGAATGCTCTAACATCTCCACCTTCTTCCTTAATCTTTTTAGCTTCTTTGCACAAAGAATAGCAACAGCTCCACTTGCACCCATTACTGCAATCTCGGCTGAAGGCCATGCAAAAGTTGAGGTCTGAACGAAGTTGTTTGCAACCCATAACGATGTGAGAACCACCATAACTCTTACGGAGGTTGATCGTAATCTTTGGTACTGTTGCCTCACCATAAGCGTAAAGAAGTTGTGCTCCGTGAAGGATGACAGCATTATATTCCTGACCTGTTCCTGGCAAGAAACCTGGTACATCTACCAAACTAACGATTGGAATATTGAAGGCATCACAGAAACGCACGAAGCGTGCACCCTTTCTACTTGCATTTACATCAAGAACGCCTGCATAAGCAGCTGGTTGGTTGGCTACATACCCTACGCTGCTTTGACCATTGAAACGAGCAAAGCCAGTGATGATGTTCTTTGCAAAATTTTGGTTGGATTTCAAAGAATTCACCATTGTCAACGACTGCACCGATGACTTTTAGTACATGTCGTAAGCTTGATTAGGATCTTCTGGAATTATCTCGTTGAGAAGGTCTTCTTTACGATCAATTGGGTCGGTACATTCTACACGGGGAGCTGTTTCTGTGTTATTAGATGGGATATATGAAAGTAATGTTTTAATGAGTTCCATGCACTCCTCTTCGGTTTTTGCCGTGAAATGTGTAACACCACTCTTGCTTGCATGTACGCTTGCACCACCCAAGTGTTCTGCATCAATCTCTTCACCTGTAACGGTTTTTAACAACCTTCGGACCTGTAAGGAACATGTAAGAAGTGCCTTCGGTCATAATGGTAAAAGTCTGTTAGTGCGGGTGAATAGACTGCACCACCGGCACAAGGCCCCATGATTGCACTGATTTGTGGAACAACTCCACTGGCAAGAATGTTGCGTTCAAAGATCTCACCAAAAGCCAGCAAGTGCCGAGATTCCTTCTTGAATACGTGCACCACCTGAGTCATTCATGCCGATGACGGGAGCTCCCATACGCATTGCCATGTCCATAACCTTGCAAATCTTTTGTGCCATAGTTTCAGACAAAGAGCCACCATTAACGGTGAAATCCTGTGCATAAAGGTATACCAAGCGACCATCGATAGTTGCCGAACCAGCTACAACTCCATCACCTAAGTATTGTTTTTTTCTCCATGCCGAAGTTATGACAACGATGCAATTTGAACATATCATATTCTTCGAAACTACCTTCATCCACTAACATTTCAATACGTTCGCGTGCCGTGTACTTACCACGTTCGTGCTGCTTGTCGATAGCTTTCTGACCACCTCCCAGGCGAGCTTCTTCGCGTTTTTGCAATAAGCTGTTTGATCTTTTCTACTTGCTTACTCACAAGTTTTTATCAATTAAATCTTTTGTTGTCCTAATGTCAATTAGTAACCCATTTATGATTACACTATAGTTTCGGATGCAAAGATAGTAAAAATGAAAAAAGTGGGGAATGGAAAATGGTTAAAAAGCAAAAATACGAACTTTGTTGGATGCCATTTACTTCTCAAGGGTGGAAATACTCGTCTAAAGTGGTTCCCTTTGGCTCATTTAAGCTGCCCCTGTTGTAATCGTACAAAAGTGGCCCTATAGAATCATTAAAAGTGGTCCTGTTTTATTTTGTTTTTGAGTTTATCTTTTTGGTGTAAAAGCAGTATCTTTTATCTGTAAATCGTTTTTTTAAGGTTTTTTTGTTGCTTGCGGGCTTCCCGCAAATCACTTTTAAAGGATTTGATGCTTGCGGGCCTCCCTGCAACTCACTTTTTAAAGGATTTGATGCTTGCAGGGGCTCCGCAAATCACTTTTAAAGGTTTTGACGCTTGCGGGGCTCCCTGCAAATCACTTTTAAAGGTTTTGGCGCTTGCGAGCTTCCCGCAAATCACTTTTAAAGGTTTTGATGCTTGCGGGCCTCCCTGTAGACTACTTTTTAAAGGATTTGATGCTTGCGGGCCTCCGCAAATTACTTTTAAAGGTTTTGATGCTTGCGGGGCTCCCGCAAAATCACTTTTAAAAAGGTTTGGCATTTCGCGCATGGCGAAAGTCGTTTCCCGAATGGTTTGGCATTTCCGCGCTCGGCGAAAGTCATTTCCCGAATGGTTTTGGCATTTCCGCGCTCGGCGAAAGTCATTTCCCGAATGGTTTGGAGTTTCCGCGGTTGGCGAAAGTCATTTCCCGAAAGGTTTGGCATTTCCGCGCTCGGCGAATGTTATTTCCCGAAAGGTTTGGAGTTTCGCGCATGGCGAAAAATCATTTCATGAATCATTGGATAATCTTACACCCAAAGACGTATACTTAGGGCAAGGGGAGAAACTTAAAAAGATAAGAGAAATAATAAAACAAAATTCAATCAACAAAAAGAATTTTTTTGATAATAAAACAATGAAATATCAGAGTAAATAACTACATTTGCAGTTGTGCACTTTTTGTTTGACAACGTACAAGTTGCGGCTAAGGCGTTAACTCAAGCATCTAAGCAAGGGGTTAAGTCTGCTTCGGAGTTAGGTATTAAAGATGGAATGAAAACGACATCAACCAAAAGCTTTAGAGTTAGGGACAAGAATTCCTTGGGAAAGGCTACCGAGAAGTTGGTCCTGGTAGATATGTTTCAGCCGATGGAAAACGAGTGTTCCGCATGGGTGACAATGATATTTTAGGTAAACATGGAGGTGGACCTCATGTGAATTTTGAAACACTGAAGCCAAATCCCAACAAACCTGGAAAGATGATGGTTGATCAAAATTATCATGTTTTCATAACCGAATAATAGAATGAAAAAAGTCACATTAAATGTTCCGAATTATTCCCCTGATACCGGAGTGGCACTCAATTGGGAAGGTAATTTCACAATTAAGGTCTCCGATATAAATGGGAGCGTCTCAATTGAGGCTAATACCGAGGGATTAGTTTCTTTAGCAAATCACTTGCTAAATTTATCCCAATCATCGGTTCCTATAGGAACTCATCTTCATCTTGATGAGTACAACTCTCTTGAAGAAGGATCTTTAGATTTAATAATCGAAAAGATTTGATTCTGTACGTTGTCAAACAAAAAGTGCACAACTGGAACCTCAATTAAGTTTTGGGTTTTAGTTAGAATTATCAATAAAAAAGTATATTTGCACAATGACAACAAAAAAGAGTTTTTCAGTAAGTTCTCAGCATGGTTCTTCAGAATTCTTATTAAAGGATATTCGTCGTAACACTAAACGTATTTTCACTTCAGAACAAAAGGTTTTGATAGTAATGGAAGGAAACCGTGGCGAACAGAGTATTGCTGAACTCTGTCGTAAATATAGTATATCCGACAGCACTTACTACAAATGGAATAAGGAATTTATTGAGGCTGACAAAGCTCGCCTTGATGGTGATACCATTTGTGAAGCAACGAGTGATGAGGTAAAGGAACTTCGTCAGGAAAATATTCTGCTTAAAAGAAGTCCTTGCCGATTTGGTAGTTAGATATGACGTTGTAAAAAAAAGCTTGAAACTCATCGAATAAGTCCTATGCATGAATCGTATATACGTTATAGTGCGGAAGAGAAAGAGACTATAGTTCTCTCAGTAAAACGTTCAGAGTTAAGTATTTCATTATTTTTGTCCCTCTGAATTGGAAAAGGCTATCAACGAGTGGGTGAAAATATTATAATGAGAGAAGATTTCATGAATCGTTGGATAATCTCACACCCAAAGACGTATATTTAGGACAAGGGAGAAAAATTAAAAAGATAAGAGAAATTATAAAGCAAAAAAATCAATCAACAAAAAGAATTTATGATAACAAAATAATGAAATATTAGAGTAAATAACTATATTTGCAGTTGTGCACTTTTATTTGACAACGTACAAAACAAAATATAATACAACATATGTAGTAACACAAATTAGGAGGAATTAATTATGAAATTATTAAATGTCTTATTTTTTTCCTTTTATTCTTCTACTCATGCAGCAATGCGCAAAAATGGTATGACATAAAAGACAGCAACAACCATTCCTTTGTTGGAAATTGGGAGCAATTGACAATTACAGACCATGGGGATACCGTAATATACCATGCTTGCTTTTGATGTAGCACATAAAAATATATGTCGATACAATAAAAAAAGAACTCTTTGTGCAGTATGATATGGAAGACGCACATTATCCCATAGACACAGTACATTTAGAAGATAATGAGTTCATCATATCTTTTGTCAATAACATTTTCATACCCTTCAGATGTAAGATAATTGACCAGAATAAAAGCTTTATGGACATATAAGTATATGGAAGATGGCGAAGTATACCACAATTACTTTACCAACAAGAAAGGATATTTCAAAGAAATAAAGGAAAAGTGTGATGATCAAGAAACCGAAGAAAGCCCCACACCTATCGTAGCCGTCCAAAATCCCAAATGGTTCGGTGACTATGAATATTTCATTTCAGATACCACCGTTGTTCCCTCGCCTTTCATAGAGTACACATTGAGCATCGCGGCTGACCGGTGTGTATTCAGCGGTAATGGGCAAATGACTGCCTTTGAAATCCAATGCAGTGTAAAAAACGAAACGGAAGACAAACTCTCCCTTGATTTTGTCAAATCGCTCTCGGAAGACACACCGATGCCCAATATTGACAGAAGCGTTTCACCCACAGTGAATTTATATCACAAGAAAGGAAAATACTATTTGGAAAGTCCTTATATCAGCAATTCTGAAGGCAAGGAAAATGTAAAAATAGAATGTAGAAAAATTAAATAGATTCTTGATAATCTTCATTGATACTCCGCTCTCTACATCTTGACTTCGCTAACGAGCACTCAGACTAAAGAGATAAAGAAAGTGTATATAGAAAATATCTAATCTATATAGGACAAATATAAGAAGCATTAAAAAAAGTAAAGAATGAAAACAAATAGAATATTTATTGTGATTTTTCCTTTGTATATTTATTGGCTGTAATAGAAATAGCATAAAAAAATAAAAAGCGAAAAAGCCAGTTCGTCTATTAACGACAAATCTATTTCTTCTTCACAAGAAAATAAAAGAAAAGAAATAGACAACAAATATCCGCTCGTTTGTAGTAAGCGGCGGCTCTGGTTGTACTATGAGATATTCTGCTGAAAACATCATATACAACCCTTCCTATATTGAAGTGAAGTTCAAGGTAGAAACAATTATAGATGGAAGTTCCAGTGGTACTGATGATGAAACTTGTCTGTTCTATTATGACGCTTTGAATGAAGTTAGTTCTGTGCGACACAAAGGCAATGCTGACAACATATTAGAAGTACTCCCTGCTGATGCACAATTAAGTTTTAAGGCTTTCGGTAAGAAATTACGCGAAAACCTCTCTAAGCCAATCACAAATAAGAGCCCCCTGGCGAAGAGTAACGAAACATTGCCCTACGATAAGCGTATTGACATAAAGACAGTAAAATATAATCTGTTAGAGAGTAAACTCTTGAAAGGCGCTTCAGAATTCCTCTGTAATGGGGAGGCAAACTCAGATACCTACCATTGCCCAATAAAGGCAGCGTATATTTGATTTTGGTTCCAATGGATTGTGGGGATTTCGACTATCGGTTTTATTTACTGACTATTAAGAATAATACCATCATATCAAACCTCTATGTTGAAGGAATTTGGTTTGAACCAGACAGTGATGAGTCTAAGGAGATTACATCCTTTAGAATTGACAAAAAACTTTTTCTATTAAGGTTAAAACTACATTTATAGATTCTTCTCAGAAAGTTAAAACTTATATAATTAGGGATGACGGTAAAATTATCGAAAAAAATAGAATAACCAACCAATAGGAATATGTACGTTGTCAAACAAAAAGTGCAGCCTTGGATACATTTGGTAAAAATGATTTTTCCATTTTTCACGAACAGGTCATTCTCTTTTTGCATCTTTACCTTTTGTACTATCACCGACAGAACTCTTTTTCTCATTTTACACATCAAACTGATTAATTATGAGCCTTTTTGCATGCATAATCTCTATTGATAACTCCTTAATGCCGCTAATAGTGCCTCATTATCAGTTTTTGTACCAATCGTTATGCGTAGACAATTATCACATTGTTCTAAATTTTTGCAATCATAGACTTTTATTCTATGTTGAATAAGATAATTATAGATATCCTCTGCCTTTTTCATCTTTGCCAGAAAGAAATTAGTTTCTGTAGGAAAAAAACCTTTTCACAACAAGGTAAATCTAAGAAGGCTTGCATCATTCTATTGCGTTCTTGCTTAATTAATTTTACCCGTTTGTCAGTTTCAAATGGGTCGTTTAGAGCCCTCTAAAAGCATGCTTTTTGTGTTAGTATATTGAGGCTATAAGGCATACAAACTGTTTGCAGTAAATTTATAATGGATTCGGATGCAAAGGTCATGCCCAAGCGTATGGCGGCAGAAGCCCATGCATGACTCATGGTTTGAAGGATGATGAGATTAGGATTCTGGTGGAGAATTCTTAGAAATGAGGGGTGGTTTTGCAAAAGTCTATATAGGCTTCATCGATGATAACAATACCTTCGAAGGAGTGAAGTACTTGTTCGATAACTTCAGGATTAATGATGTTTCCAGAAGGAGTATTGGGGAACATATAAAAAAATCAACTTCGTATTTTTCTTCACAGGCGTTGAGCAACTCGTCTGCTGTAGTTTGGAATTCACTATTGAGCGTTATGGATTTATAGTCTACACCATTTATTTCTGCACAATATGTATATATGTCATACGAAGGAGACAAGGTCACAATATGGTCAATGTGAGGTTCACAAAAGGTTCTGATTATCCTGTCAATAGCCTCATTTGAACCATTGCTTGGATGATATTATCTTTAGAAATGCCTTTTTATGTCAGCCACTTTTTGTCTCAATTCTTCTTGATAAGAATCTGGATAGGTATTGAATGGCTTGTTATATGGATTCTCATTCTTGTCTAACGCAATGATTTCCTTGTGTTGGCATGGGGCTTTTTCAGTGTTTCTTTTTAACGATAACGCCCATATATTTTGCCGGCATAAAGTTTTCAGTTCTCTCATAGGATTGTTTTTCTTATGAAGATGCCTCTGAAGAAAAAAATATTATCTGGATAGTATAAACTTCCAAAGGCGTATGAATAATATATTTTTAATGATGCTATTTGCTTTTGCAAAAAAATATGGATTTAAATGGATATTTCCAAATTATGTTGTAATTTTGTGGCCACAAGAAGAAACTCCTCTATTTGTTGAAAATATAATAATGCTTATGCACCGTTTATATATTGCATGTCTTATGGGATTGCTGACACTTGGTTTGTTAGCATCATGTAAGGGAAAAAAGGAAAAGATGCTTACGCCCTGGGGCGAAGAGGTGAGTGGAGATGATTCTGTAAGTACACAGAAGGCATTTACTCTTTCTGATATACAGAACAATGGAGAACTAATTATGCTCACGATGTCGGGTCCTGAAACCTATTATGATTATCATGGTAGAGGTATGGGGTTACAATATCTTTTTGGCTGAGAAGTTTGCACAAAGTTTAGGTGTTTCTCTTCGTGTTGAAGTGTGTAGAGACACGTTGGAGATGGTAAGGAAGTTGAAGTCGGGTGATGGAGATTTGGTTGCCTTTCCTTTACCTCAAACCTATAAAGGCATAAGATATTGTGGAGTGAAGATTGATTCCCTTCATGCACAATGGGCAGTTCAAGAGAATAATGTGGAGTTAGCCGACTCTTTGAACCATTGGTATCGTCCATCAATGATAGTTTCGTTGAAGAAAGAGGAGAATTTCCTTTTTGTCGGCACGTAGTGTGACACGCCATGTCTACTCACCCATGTTGAATAGAGCGCGTGGTCAGATTTCTCAATGGGATTCTTATTTCCAGCAATATGCACCTATGGCAGGATGGGATTGGCGCCTGATGGCCGCACAATGCTATCAGGAATCGACGTTCGACCCTCGCGCACATTCATGGGCGAGGGAGCTTGTGGACTGATGCAAAATCATGCCGAGAACGGCAGACCATCTGGGCATAGCTCGGGAGGATATTTATGACCCAGAACTTAATATAGCAGCAGCAGCTAAGTATATTCGACAATTGTCGGGACACTTTGCAGACGTGCCCAACCCTGCTGAACGGAGTTGTTATGTGCTTGCTGGCTATAATGGAGGTTCTTTTTCATATACGTGATGCCATGGCTTTTAGCACGTAAATATGGGCGTAATCCTTATTCCTGGAATGAGGTTCAAGAGTTTGTTTTGCGTTTGAGCACACCCGCATATTACAATGATCCTGTGGTGAAGCACGGATATATGCGTGGGAATGAGACGGTTAACTATGTCAATCGGATACTGGACCGTTGGGCTAGTATCGTGGTGTAGTTCGGTCTAAGGATAGTGGTTTTCCCTTCAGACCATTTCAAAGGGTTTGGTGGAGGTTTTGACAATATGTCTCCCTCACGTGCAAAGCATCGCAATAGGGTTTAAGATTTGAGCGTACATGCCCGATATTCTCTAAAGTTTTATATGGAAGGATTGTGGTATAAGGTATGCGGCAAGTCTGTAATAGGACTTGCCGGATGGTTATTTGGAACAGGATATTTGTTTATGTATTGTTGCTGTCAGTAAGCGTGTTGTCATATAAAAGTTGAAACCTGAATTCCATGCTTCCGCGCGACGCTTTAGACATCTCTTTCTTTCTCTTTTGGTGGTAGCAGTCTTTTAGCTTTAGAGCGTCTGGGATGAATTCGATTTTTAGTGTTAGAACCATCAGTTTCTAGCATGAAATTTTGATTTTTGATGTTAGAACCATCGGTTCTGGCACTAAATTTTGATTTTTGATGTTTCAGAACCATCGGTTCCTAGCATGAAATTTCGATTTTTGATAGTTAGAACCATCGGTTCTGGCACTAAATTTTGTTTTTGATGTTAGAACCATCGGTTTCTCGTACTAAATTACGATTTTTGGTATTAGAACCATCGGTTCTCGCACTAAATTTTGATTTTTGATGTTAGAACCGCCGGTTCTAGCACTAAATACGATTTTTGGTATTAGAACCGCCGGTTCTATCTTTGAATATTCATCATTCCAGTTGGAGAAACTCCCTCCTTTACTTCCCTTTCGGTCAATGACCGTTGGTTCGGGAGGGATTTCTTAGAGAACGACACCGTAGAGGGCAAGCGCACGGACTACTCGAACTGCCGTCGCCCCTCAGCCCGATGTGTGATAGTCGCTGCCCTACGTTGGCGCTGCCACCCCAGAAGTACAGGGCAGACACGCTTTTGATGCCGCCGTACCATGGGTAAGCACTGACGACCAATAGCCGCCGTAGTTGCCAACGTTGGTCAGCGAACCATTGCGGTAGTAACCCAAGGCGGGCAGGTAGAAGTATTACCTGCGTCAGCAGCGGAAGGAAGAGTATGAGATATAGGCGCGTTGATGTGCCTCCATTTGTGCGCCAATCTGTGCCGTTGTAGGCTGTGTTGCTGTTGTAGTGACCATCGGCTTGCAATACGGACTTCTTCTTAAGCCACATACCACCTTTATATAAATGACCGCTAGTTGTCCATAGTTCGTCTGCGTCCCAACGAGGTTCGCCATAGACAGCGTACCATGTCCAGCTCGTTCACGTTGGGAAGGTCTTTTGCATGGTGTGTGAGTGGCGTTGAAAGGTGAACCGCTGCCCTCGTGGTAGTAACGTGGGTCAGTGTTGCTCTGGGCGTAGTTTGGATTGGCTGACTGTGACATAAGTGTTGGCTGCCATGGATTTGCGCTATTCCATTCATGACCTGCGCAATAATTCTGCTGGGCATCCCATGTAATACTTTGTTCCGTAATAATCCTTTGGGTTAAGATTAGCAGTCATATCATAGTAAGTGTTCGAAACGTATGCTGTAGATGGATATAACGAGTTATAGTTCCCTGTTACCTGTTGCCACGTCCTTTACCCAATAACGTCACCCTTAAAGTATGAGTACCTGGCTTAATCACCATGTAAGC
>BNJV01001582.1_pt1 | contig 60877 bp, 68 predicted proteins | sample 8540591 | NCBI WGS metagenome assembly BNJV01 (sample SAMD00202457, study PRJDB9452) | human saliva metagenome | host: Homo sapiens | reverse complement strand
TGTTGTTTGAGAACTCGATAGTGTGTCATGTTTTTTTATGCCATGGCCCTGGGGGCTGCGCATGTTTTTTGTTGTGTGTTTTTGGGGGTTTGTTTTTGTTTTGGTTTGCCTGGCCCTTTTTGTTTGGGGGTTGGGTTGGGCCTGGTCTGGTTTTCTGGACTGTTGTACTGACGTGTGGGTTCTGGCTGGCTATAGTTTGTGGTTGGTTGGGGCCTGGTTTTTGTTGGTTTTGTTTGGAGAGTTTGATCCTGGCTCAGGACGAACGCTGGCGGCGTGCTTAACACATGCAAGTCGAACGGTGAAGCGACCTGCTTTTTGGTGGGTGTGGATGAGTGGCGAACGGGTGAGTAACACGTGAGTAACCTGCCCCCTTCTTCTGGATAACCGCATGAAAGTGTGGCTAATACGGGATATTCTGCGCCTGCTGCATGGTGGGTGTGGGAAAGATATTGTTTTCGGTGGGGGATGGGCTCGCGGCCTATCAGCTTGTTGGTGGGGTGATGGCCTACCAAGGCGGTGACAGGGTAGCCGGCCTGAGAGGGTGGACGGTCACACTGGGACTGAGACACGGCCCAGACTCCTACAGGGAGGCAGCAGTGGGGAATATTGCACAATGGGCGCAAGCCTGATGCAGCGACGCCGCGTGAGGGATGGAGGCCTTCGGGTTGTAAACCTCTTTCGCCAGTGAAGCAGGCCTGTCCCTTGTGGGTGGGTTGACGGTAGCTGGATAAGAAGCGCCGGCTAACTACGTGCCAGCAGCCGCGGTAATACGTAGGGCGCGAGCGTTGTCCGGAATTATTGGGCGTAAAGAGCTCGTAGGCGGCTGGTCGCGTCTGTCGTGAAATCCTCTGGCTTAACTGGGGGGCTTGCGGTGGGTACGGGCCGGCTTGAGTGCGGTAGGGGAGACTGGAACTCCTGGTGTAGCGGTGGAATGCGCAGATATCAGGAAGAACACCGGTGGCGAAGGCGGGTCTCTGGGCCGTTACTGACGCTGAGGAGCGAAAGCGTGGGGAGCGAACAGGATTAGATACCCTGGTAGTCCACGCCGTAAACGTTGGGCACTAGGTGTGGGGGGCCTTTTCCGGGTCTTCCGCGCCGTAGCTAACGCATTAAGTGCCCCGCCTGGGGAGTACGGCCGCAAGGCTAAAACTCAAAAGGAATTGACGGGGGCCCGCACAAGCGGCGGAGCATGCGGATTAATTCGATGCAACGCGAAGAACCTTACCAAGGCTTGACATGTGCCGGTCGGCTCCGGAGACGGGGTTTCCTCCTTGTGGGGCCGGTTCACAGGTGGTGCATGGTTGTCGTCAGCTCGTGTCGTGAGATGTTGGGTTAAGTCCCGCAACGAGCGCAACCCTTGTCCCGTGTTGCCAGCACGTTGTGGTGGGGACTCGCGGGAGACTGCCGGGGTCAACTCGGAGGAAGGTGGGGATGACGTCAAATCATCATGCCCCTTATGTCTTGGGCTTCACGCATGCTACAATGGCCGGTACAGAGGGCTGCGATACCGTGAGGTGGAGCGAATCCCTTAAAGCCGGTCTCAGTTCGGATCGGTGTCTGCAACTCGACACCGTGAAGTTGGAGTCGCTAGTAATCGCAGATCAGCAACGCTGCGGTGAATACGTTCTCGGGCCTTGTACACACCGCCCGTCACGTCATGAAAGTCGGCAACACCCGAAGCCCGTGGCCCTACGGGGAGCGGTCGAAGGTGGGGCTGGTGATTGGGACGAAGTCGTAACAAGGTAGCCGTACCGGAAGGTGCGGCTGGATCACCTCCTTTCTAAGGATTGATTTGTGTGGGGGTGGGCTTCCTGGTCGTGTGTTGTCTGGGATCGTTGAATGGGTCTGGGCCGGCTGGGGGTCTGCCCTCGCGGAAGGGCTGGGCGGCCGACTGTGTCTCGTGGGTTTGTTCTCGCGGGTGGGGTTGGCTTTGTCTGGTGCTTGGTATAGGGAAACACGCCCCTGCTGCTGCCTGATGGTGTGGTGGTGGGTGCCCCTGCGTGTGTGGGGGGTGGCATGCTGTCGGGGTTCTGGGGCAGTGCGCCCTGGTTGCCTGACCCGTCTGGGGCTCCTGACTTTGTTGTTGGGTGGGTTGTGGGTGGGTGTGGGTGGGTTGGTTGTGAACTGTATAGTGGACGCGAGCATCTTACTGTAAGATTTCTGCGACAAAGTGTTTCTTGTTTTGTTCGTGTGTCTTTGTTGTTTGTTTTTTTGAGCGTTCGGTGGATGCCTTGGCATCAGGGGCCGATGAAGGACGTGGTGGCCTGCGATATTCCTCGGGGAGCCGGCTGGCGGGCTGTGATCCGAGGGTTTCCGAATGGGGGGACCCGGCACGAGTTATGTCGTGTCACCTGCATCTGAATTGTATAGGGTGTGGGGGGTGACGCGGGGAAGTGAAACATCTCAGTACCCGTAGGAGAAGATATTCCGTGAGTAGTGGCGAGCGAAAGCGGATGATGGTTAAACCGTGTGCGTGTGATACTCGGCAGGGGTTGCGTGTGCGGGGTTGTGGGGCTGTTCTGTTCCTCTTCTGCCGGAGAGGAGGCGCGTGTGCTGGCCGGTAGCTGAATCGTCTGGGAAGGCGTGGCGTAGTGGGTGATACCCCCGTAGGCGGAACTGGTTGGTGCGTGTCTGGGACGGTTTGCCCGAGTAGCACGGGGCTCGTGGAATCCTGTGTGAATCTGCCAAGACCACTTGGCTGCCTGAATACCTCCTGATGACCGATAGTGGATAGTACCGTGAGGGAATGGTGAAAAAGTACCCCGGGAGGGAGTGAAATAGTACCTGAAACCGGGCGCTTACAAGCCGTCAGAGCCTCCACACGCTTTGTGTGGGGGGTGGTGGCGTGCCTTTTGAAGAATGAGCCTGCGAGTCAGTGGCGTGTCGCGAGGTTAACCCGTGTGGGGGTAGCCGTAGCGAGAGCGAGTCCGAATAGGGCGATTGTAGTGGCGCGTTCTGGACCCGAAGCGGGGTGATCTACCCATGGCCAGGTTGAAGCACGTGTAAGAGCGTGTGGAGGACCGAACCCACCTAGGGTTGAAAAACTGGGGGATGAGCTGTGGGTAGGGGTGAAAGGCCAATCAAACTCCGTGATAGCTGGTTCTCCCCGAAATGCATTTAGGTGCAGCGTCGCGTGTTGCCCGGCGGAGGTAGAGCTACTGGGTGGCTGATGGGCCCCACAGGGTTACTGACGTCAACCAAACTCCGAATGCCGTCGGGTTGTAGCGTGGCAGTGAGACCGCGGGGGATAAGCTCCGTGGTCGAGAGGGAAACAGCCCAGATCGCCGGCTAAGGCCCCTAAGCGTGTGCTAAGTGGGAAAGGATGTGCGGTCGCGCAGACAACCAGGAGGTTGGCTTAGAAGCAGCCATCCTTGAAAGAGTGCGTAATAGCTCACTGGTCAAGTGATCGTGCGCCGACAATGTAGCGGGGCTCAAGCACACCGCCGAAGCCGCGGACCCATGACGTTGTTCCCTTCACCGTCCGGCTTGCCCGGGTGGTGGCAGGGGTTGTGGGTGGTAGGGGAGCGTCCTGCACCGGGGGAAGCCTGTGGGTGACTGCTGGTGGACGGTGCGGGAGTGAGAATGCAGGCATGAGTAGCGATACTAGGGTGAGAAGCCCTAGCGCCGAATGACCAAGGGTTCCAGGGCCAGGCTAGTCCGCCCTGGGTGAGTCGGGACCTAAGGCGAGGCCGACAGGCGTAGTCGATGGATGACGGGTTGATATTCCCGTACCGGCGAAGCACCGCCCATGCTGACGCGCGGGTGCTAACCCACGCCCAACCACCATGTTAGCCGCGCCTACTCCTTTCGGGGGGTGGTGTGGTTGTGGTGGTGGGGTCTGGGGACCCTCCGTGCAGGTAGGCAAGCGTGTTAACAGGGGTGACGCACAGTGGTAGCCCGGCGGACCTGATGGCTTGGTCCGTTCAAGCGCGCAGCCCGTCGCCCAGGTAAATCCGGGGGACTGTCTTTGATGACGGGGGTGAGGCGTGATGGTGACCTCACACTGGTGGGGGATAACAGGGTGATCCTGGGGTGCCGAGAAAAGCCTCGACGCGATGGTGCCAGCCGCCCGTACCCTAAACCGACACAGGTGGTCGGGCAGAGTATGCCTAGGCGCACGAGTGAATCATGGTTAAGGAACTCGGCAAAATGCCCCCGTAACTTCGGGAGAAGGGGGGCCTGATCCCTGAAGCCCCATCGCGGGCTAGGGGGGAGGGTCGCAGAGGCCAGGGGGAAGCGACTGTTTACTAAAAACACAGGTCCGTGCGAAGCCGTAAGGCGATGTATACGGACTGACGCCTGCCCGGTGCTGGAAGGTTAAGAGGAACCATCAACCCCCTCCGGGGGTGAAGTGGTGAATTTAAGCCCCAGTAAACGGCGGTGGTAACTATAACCATCCTAAGGTAGCGAAATTCCTTGTCGGGTAAGTTCCGACCTGCACGAATGGCGTAACGACTTCCCCGCTGTCTCAACCATGAGCTCGGCGAAATTGCAGTACGAGTAAAGATGCTCGTTTCGCGCAGAAGGACGGAAAGACCCCGGGACCTTTACTACAGCTTGGTATTGGCGCCCGCTATAGCTTGTGCAGGATAGGTGGGAGACTGTGAAGCCGTTACGCCAGTGGCGGTGGAGTCGTCCTTGAAATACCACTCTGGTTATGGCGTGCGCCTGAACCTGGGCCCGTGATCCGGGTTAGGGACAGTGCCTGGTGGGTAGTTTAACTGGGGCGGTTGCCTCCTAAAGTGTAACGGAGGCGCTCAAAGGTTCCCTCAGCCTGGTCGGCAACCAGGTGTTGAGTGCAAGTGCACAAGGGAGCTTGACTGTGAGACCGACGGGTCGAGCAGGTACGAAAGTAGGAACTAGTGATCCGGCGATCCCGTGTGGGTGGGTCGTCGCTCAACGGATAAAAGGTACCCCGGGGATAACAGGCTGATCCTGCCCAAGAGTCCATATCGACGGCATGGTTTGGCACCTCGATGTCGGCTCGTCGCATCCTGGGGCTGGAGCAGGTCCCAAGGGTTGGGCTGTTCGCCCATTAAAGCGGTACGCGAGCTGGGTTTAGAACGTCGTGAGACAGTTCGGTCCCTATCCTCTGCGCGCGCAGGAGACTTGAGAAGGCCTGTCCCTAGTACGAGAGGACCGGGACGGACGAACCTCTGGTGTGCCAGTTGTCCCGCCCGGGGCACGGCTGGTTGGCTACGTTCGGGAAGGGTAACCGCTGAAAGCATCTAAGCGGGAAACCATCTTCAAGATAAGGTCTCCACAAGAAGGACTCGTCCTTCTTGGTAGGCCCCCAGCAGACTACTGGGTTGATAGGCCAGAAGTGGAAGACCGGCAACGGTCTGTGAGCTGACTGGTACTAATAGGCCAACACAAACAACAACACCCCCCACACAGGAGGGGTGAGTGAAACAGCAAGAACGCGAGCGTCCACTATACGGTCCACACCCAACCCAACCACCAACCACACACCCACGCGCGTGTGTGCGGGTTGCGAGGCCAGCCGATAACAGAATCACAAGAACACTGACGCACTGCCCACGTAGTCGTCTCGGTGGTCACAGCGACAGGGAAACGCCCGGCATCCATCCCGAACCCGGAAGCTAAGCCTGACAGCGCCGATGGTACTGCACCCGCCAGGGTGCGGGAGAGTAGGACACCACCGAGCACACACTTGAATAAGGTTCAGCCCCCCCGGGGACTCCACAAAGGAGCACCCCCGGGGGCTGAACCGTTTCCGCCGGAGCGCTCATCTTCGCCTCGAATCTCCACAATGCTACGGCCCGCCCCTCCGAAGCCCTCCGCTCGGACACGCACCACACCACGTGTCGCCGAGTCCCGTTACGCCTGAGCACCTCGGCCCAGGTAGGCTCCTCTCAGGTAAACGACAGCACCAGGGCAACTGGCGGCAGTGCCAGAGTGAAAGAAGGACCATGGCGTATCAGGACCGTCAGCACGGCTCGGACCACAGCGAGGCAGGCCGGCGTCGCCGCAACGATGAGCGTCACGGCTTCGGGGCACGTCGCCGTTTTACAGGGGAGGACGGTCGCCCTCGTCGCAGTGATCGGGCGGGACAGGACGACGATTCCTCCGGCTCTCGGGTGCACTCCCAGCGGTCGAACCGCGGGGAGCACTCTGCTCGCGGCGATCGACGGCACCGTGACGACTGGCGCGACGAACGGCGTCGAGACGGTGAGGGCGGTAGCAGGCGTGGCGACCGCAATGGTCGCAGGCCAGGTCGTTTCAACGACCGCTCCGGGAGGAATGACTCGCGCGACAGGCGAGACGATCGCCGCGGTCGTCCTCCGCAGCGTCAGCGCGTCCCCGAACCCAAGGTCCCGGACAACGTCGAGCCGGCTGATCTTGAACGGGGCGCCAGGGCCGAGCTGCGCGCCCTGGGGCGTGCTAACGCTGAGAACGTTGCCCGGCACCTGGTCATGGTTCAGCGCCTCCTCAACAACGATCCTCAAACCGCCTACGAGCACGCGCGCTACGCCGCCTCCCACGCGGGCCGGGTGGCCGTCGTCCGGGAGACGGCCGGAATCGCGGCATATCTCGCCGGCCACTACAGCGAGGCGCTCCGAGAGATTCGCGCCGCCAGGCGCCTGTCCGGTCTTGACCTGCACCGGGCCATCGAGGTCGACTGCGAGCGAGCACTGGGTAACCTCGACAAGGCCCTCCAAGCCGCTCAAGCGGCAGACCCTCGCCAGCTCGACGAAATTGAACGGGCCGAGCTGGCCATGGTCGTCTCCAGTCTTCGCCACGACATGGGCCAGACTGATCTTGGCCTGCTCATCATCGAGGACGCCATCAGGGCGCGTCCCTCCGACAGCGACACCCTCAGACGCCTGCACTCTGTGCGTGCCGACAGGCTCGCAGAGCTCGGACGCAACCGGGAGGCTGAGGCCATCCGTGACCGGATCGGTCCAGAGCCGGTTGAGGAGGACGAGGTCGAGGTCTTCGACATCGAGGACGACTATGACTCCGAGGCCCACGAGGAGAGCACCCCGGAGAGTTCCGGCACTCAGCCCGCCACGGATTCCGACGGGGACACGATCGGTGATGCAGTGAGCGAGACGACCGAGACCTCACAGGCTCCTGGAGAGCCGGCTCAGGACGAGGCATCACTGGACCTCAAGGAGCACGACGAGCCTGTGGACCAGGATGAGGACGCTCAGTGGTCGCAGTCCTTCGCCGAGCGCGTCGAGGCCGAGATGGCCGAGTTGCTCCAGGATGCGCAGGACGCGCCGACGCCTTCTACCAACGCTTCTGAGGAGCCCCGATGACCATGGCCCAGGCCTCTGATACCGCCGCCCCTGCGACCCTGCTCGGCAGCGAACAGCCCCTGTGCACCGCCTACGATGTCGCCCTGCTGGACCTCGACGGCGTCTGCTTCGCCGGTCAGGCTCGGGTTCCCCACGCGGCGGACAACGTCAACGCCGCCCGCAAGGCCGGAATGCATCTGTCATTCGTCACCAACAACGCCTCACGGGCGCCCCAGACGGTCGTGGACAAGTTGGCGGACAACGACATCATTGCCGAGGCGTCGGAGGTCTTCAGCGCCGCCATGGACGCGGCCGCCATGCTCACCGAGCATGTCGAACCGGGTTCCATGGTGCTCGTCGTCGGCGGCGACGGCGTCCGCCAGGCCCTCCTCGACGAGGGCTTCCAGGTGACCAGCAGTGCGCAGGACGGGCCCGTGGCCGTCGTCCAGGGCTGGGACCCTGCGGTCGACTGGGCGCTGCTGTCCGAGGGCGTCTACGCCATCAATGCCGGGGCCCTGCACGTCGCCACCAACCTTGATGCGACCCTGCCCACCGAGAGGGGCTTCGCCCTGGGTAACGGCAGCCTCGTGGCCGCCATCGTCCATGCCTCCGGCAAGGAGCCCCTGGCCGGGGGCAAGCCCTTCCCAGGCATCTACACGCGTGCCCTCAAGCGGGCCGGTGGTACCAGGCCCTTGGCGGTCGGCGACCGGCTCAACACTGACCACGTCGGGGCCCGGGCCGCCGGGATCCCGGGGCTCCACGTCCTCACCGGTGTCTCCGACGCGCGAGACGTCATTTGCGCGCCGGCCACCGAGCGTCCCAGCTTCCTCCACACCGACCTGCGTGGCCTGACCGAGCCCCACCCCGAGCCCGTGCGAGTCGAGGTCGACGGCCAGGTGTGGTGGCGGGTCGGCAACCGCAGTGCCCGAGTCCTCGGCTCCCGGCTCGAGCTCCAGGACTCCGGCGCCGTGACCTCCCCGGACGGCAGTGCGGTGCGTATCGACCTGAACTCCTACCGGGTGCTGGCCGTGGCCGCCTGGGACTGGGCCGACGCTCAGGACCGCCAGGGCGAGGCCGCGACGCTGGAGGTGCCCGGGATCGAGGTGATCGAGCCCTGAGACCCCGGACGGGGCCGGTGAGGCTCCTACCGGAGGAGATGAGGAACCACAGCGCCAACGCGAGCAATGTCGATGGGAGTCAGGAATGAGCGGCAACGAGTCGAGAACCGACGTCGGGGAGGAGACGCCGGTGACGGCGGACTCCGCATACCGGCCGACTCATCGGCCGCCGGTGCCTGCGCCCCGCGAGCCGACGTCGCCCTGACGGCGGCCCAAGGCCTCCACGACCACACCGATGAGCTCGCCCAGATCGCTCAGATGCCCCTGGAGGAGCGCGCAGCCGCCCTGGCCGCCATTCACGAGGACCTCGCCTCCGTCCTTCACAAGGCGGAAGGCTGATATGGCCCGGCTCATCCGCATCGACTCAGAGCTCGTGCGCCGCGGGCTGGCCCGCTCCCGCACCCATGCCGCCACGCTCATCGCCGACGGTCACGTCACCCTCGACGGCGAGGTCGTCACCAAACCCGCCCGTCAGGTCAACCCGGCCCAGGCCATCGAGATCCTGGTGCCCTCCGGAGACGACTACGTCTCCCGCGGTGCCCACAAGCTCGCCGGCGCGCTGGACGCGCTGGGCCGCCGCGGCCTGGCACCCCGCGTCGAGGGACGCCGCTGCTTGGACGCCGGCGCCTCGACCGGCGGCTTCACCGACGTCCTCCTGCGCCGCGGTGCTGAGCACGTCGTGGCCGTCGACGTCGGCTACGGCCAGCTGGCCTGGTCGCTGCGCTCCGACTCCCGCGTCACCGCCCTGGACCGCACGAACATCCGCACACTGGATCCCGAGGTCGTCGCCCCCGCCCCGGAGCTGGTCGTGGGAGACCTGTCCTTCATCTCCCTGACCCTAGTCCTCGAACCGCTGCTGCGCGCCGCGGCCGACGACGCCGACCTCCTGCTCATGGTCAAGCCCCAGTTCGAGGTGGGCAAGGACCGGATCGGGCACGGGGGAGTGGTGCGCGACCCAGAGCTCCATGTGGACACCGTCATGACGGTGGCCGAGCGGGCCCACTCCCTGGGCGTGGGAGTCGAGGCCGTGACAGCCTCCCCTCTGCCAGGACCGGCCGGTAACGTTGAGTACTTCCTGAGCATGCACGCCTCCCGCGCCGGTTGCCCCGGGGACCTGAACGGGGACGAGCTGCGCTCCAGCATCGAGGACGCTGTCGCCGCCGGCCCCGCGGCGGGCGGTACACGACGACGCAGAACAAGGACCCACCCATGAGCAAGCTGAGCCCCTCAGACACCAGTGCTGCGGCGCGGCCGGCCGACTCCGTCGACCCTTCCGACTCCGCCGCTCTTCACCGGTCCTCGCAGCAGCCGGGTACGGAGCAGCACGGCCGGAGGATCTCGCGTGTCATGCTGCTGCAGCGCGAGCTCAACGACAAGCCCGTCCCCGTCCCCAGGCCCAGTGCTCCCACGGCCAGCGCCGTGGCCCGGGCCTCGGAGGCGCTGCGCGCCCGAGGTGTTGAGCCGGTCGGACCGGACTGCACCGACCACATCGACCTTGTCCTGGTGCTCGGTGGCGACGGCACGATCCTGCGCGCCTTCGAGATCGCCCGAGAACGGGACATCCCCCTGGTGGGCATCAACACCGGCCACGTCGGCTTCCTGGCCGAGGCCGATCCCGACGGCATCGAGCAGTCGTCGCGGATCTGGTCGCCGGCCGCTACACGGTCGAGACCCGCACCACCCTGGACGTGGAGGTCATCTGTCCTGACGGGACGGTCACGCGCGACTGGGCACTCAACGAGGCTGCCTTGGAGAAGCGCGACCGCGCCCGCATGATCGAGGTCGCCATAGGCGTGGACGGCCAGGCCGTCTCCTCCTTCGGCTGCGACGGTCTCATCATGTCCACCCCCACCGGCTCGACCGCCTACGCCTTCTCCTGCGGGGGACCCGTCATCTGGCCCGAGGTCGAGGCGCTCCTTCTGGTGCCGGTGGCCGCGCACGCCCTCTTCACCCGCCCCCTGGTCCTGGGCCCCAACTCCTGCATGGAGGTCGTCGTCCAGCGGGTGGGCTTCGGAGGCGCCGAGATCTGGTGCGACGGCAGACGCAGCCTGGACGTGCCGGTCGGCGCCAGGATCCGGGTCACCCGGGCGGAGCGTCCCGTACGCCTGGCACGTTTCAACCAGGCCCCCTTCGCCAGCCGCCTGGTGCGCAAGTTCGACCTGCCTGTGGAGGGGTGGCGGGCCTCCAGCAGCGCCGATGAGGCCTACTCACCCGAGGAGGACGTGCTGCACCAGCCGATGGTCTCCTCCGCCGACACGAGCACCGACGGCGGGAGCCGGCCGGACTCCTCGGGAGGGACAGCGTGATCGAGTCTTTGCACATCGAGGACCTCGGTGTCATCGAGGAGGCCGATCTTCCCCTCAGCCGCGGCCTGACCGCCCTGACCGGTGAGACCGGCGCCGGCAAGACGATGGTGCTCACCTCGCTCGGGCTGCTGCTGGGGCAGCGGGCCGAGACCACCATCGTGCGCACCGGTGCCGAGCGCAGCCTGGTCGAGGGCGCGTTCCTGGTCGACCCGGACTCGCGTGTCGCCGCCCGCGTCGTCGAGGCCGGGGGTGATCTCGACGACGACCTCCTCCTGGCCTCTCGTACGGTCCCCGCCTCCGGACGCTCCCGCGCCTACCTGGGAGGGCGCTCCGTGCCGGCCTCGGTCCTCAGCGAGGTGGGCGGCCGGCTGGTCTCCGTCCACGGCCAGGCAGACCAGTTGCGACTGCGCTCGACCGCGGCCCAACGCGCTGCCCTGGACTCACTGGGCGGCCAGGATCACGCCGCCCTGTGCCGCCGCTACGCCCGGGCCTACCAGGCGCGCCGGCAGGCCGACCAGGAGCTCCAGGAGTGGCAGGCATCCGCTCAGGCTCGAGCCGTCGAGGTCGCCCAGCTGCGCACCTGGCTCGAGGCCCTGGAGGAGGTCGACCCCCGCAGCGGTGAGGACCGGGAGCTGACGGCGGAGGCCGAGAGGCTCGACCACGCCGAGGACCTGCGCCGGGCCGCCACCGGGGCCCGCACCGCACTCAGCGGGGAGGAGTCCGCCACCGGGCAGGCGCCCGATGTCGTCTCCCTCATCGCCTACGCCCACCGCAGCCTGGCCGCCGAGTCCGACCGCGACCCCGCCCTGGCTGAGCTGGCCACGCGCACCCAGCGACTGGGCATCGACGCAGCCGATATCGCCGCCGAGCTGGGCGGGTACCTGTCCTCGCTGAGCGCTGACCCGGCTCGCCTCGCCCAGGTACAGGACCGCCGCGGAGAGCTTGCCCGCGCGTGCCGGGAGATCGGCGGGCCTCAGGAGCAGCTCGACGACGTCGACGCCCTCCTGGTCTGGGGGCAGCGCGCCGCCGCGCGCCTGGCCGAGATCGACGGCCCCCAGGACACCGCTACCGTCCTGGCCGAGCGTCTGGCCGCCGCTGACGAGGAGCTGGCCGGTGTTGGTGCCGAGCTGAGCCGGGCGCGTCAGCAGCTCGGCGAGCGCCTTGAGCAGGCCGTCACCGCGGAGCTGGAGGGCCTGGAGATGAAAGGCGCTCGGCTCGTCGTCGAGCTGGACCGGCTTGATGAGCCCGGGCCCACCGGCCTTGAGAGCGTCGCCCTCTTACTCGTCTCACACCCCGGCGCTCCAGCCCTGCCCCTGGGAAAGGGGGCATCGGGAGGCGAGCTGTCCCGCATCATGCTCGCCCTGGAGGTGGTGCTCGCCGACGCCGCGGCCCTGTCTCGTCCCTCGACCCACACCCGCACCCTCGTCTTCGACGAGATCGACGCCGGGGTGGGAGGCCGGGCCGCCCGGGAGATCGGCAGGCGCCTGGCCCGTCTGGCGCGACACCACCAGGTCATCGTCGTCACCCACCTGGCGCAGGTGGCGGCTTGGGCAGACACCCACCTCGTGGTGCGCAAGAGACCGTGACCGAGCCTGAGTCCCGTCCCGGCCCCTCAGAGGCGGCCGCAGGGAATGTGAGAAAGTCCCAGCCGGGGCGCACCCGCACACAGGTGTTCGTCGTCGAAGACCAAGAGAGACAACGAGAGCTGGCCCGAATGCTGTCCGGGCACGAGGACTCCCAGGCCGCGGTCCGGCACGCCGCTGAGCTTCTCCAGGAAGCAGTCATGGGACAATCCGAGCCGTGAGGAATCCCTTCCGCAGAAAGTCTGCGTCCGTCTCCGAGCATCCCAGCGGTGTTGTGCGCGTCGATGCGCGCACGAAGAAGCTCACCAAGCGTCTCCAGCCCGGGGAGATCGCCATCATCGACCACACCGACCTCGATCGGGTGGCCGCGGAGGCGCTGGTGGAGTGCGGCGCCTCGGCGGTCCTCAACGCCTCCCCGTCCATCTCCGGGCGCTACCCCAACCTCGGCCCCGGAATCCTCCTCGACGCGGGAATCCCGCTCGTGGACGACCTGGGCCCCGACATCATGCGCCTGCACGACGGCCAACGCATCACCGTCGAGGACGGCTCGGTGCGGGTCGAGGGCAAGGAGCAGGTCATCGCCGAGGGAGCGGTCCAGACCAAGCAGACCGTCGCCGAGGCCATGGATGAGGCTCAGAAGGGCCTGTCCGTCCAGCTGGAGGCCTTCGCCGCCAACACCATGGAGTACATGCGTGGGGAATGGGACCTGCTCCTCAACGGCGTCGGCATGCCCTCGCTGACCACGCAGATGAGCGGCAAGCACGTCCTGGTGGTCGTGCGCGGTTACTCCTACAAGGAGGACCTGCAGGCGCTCAAGCCCTACATCCGCGAGTACAAGCCCGTCATCATCGGTGTCGACGGAGGCGCCGACGCCGTCCTGGACGCGGGCTTCAAACCGACGCTGATCGTGGGCGACATGGACTCCGTATCCGACAAGGCACTGACCTGCGGCGCCGAGATCGTCGTCCACGCCTACCGCGACGGACGCGCCCCCGGCCTGGCCCATGTCGAGGAGCTCGGGGTCGAGCACCACATCTTCGCCGCCACCGGCACCAGCGAGGACATCGCCATGCTCATGGCCGATGAGGCCGGCGCCGAGATCATCGTGGCCCTGGGGACGCACGCCACCCTGCTGGAGTTCCTTGACAAGGGACGCGCCGGCATGTCCTCGACCTTCCTGACCCGGCTCAAGGTCGGCGGCCGCCTCATCGACGCCAAGGGCGTCTCCCAGCTCTACCGCACCCGTATCTCGGGGTGGTGGCTGCTGTTCCTGGCACTGGCGGGCACCTTCGCCCTGGCCATCGCCCTGATGTCCACCCCCGGTGGACAGACCTTCCTGGGCCTGTCCGGCGCCGTGTGGGACGACATCGTCAACTTCTTCCGCTCACTGCTGGGCCTGGCCCCGAACTCACCCACCGTCTAACGACCCCCGCCCATCTGAGAGGCAGCCCCCTCTCACGGTCATCTTCAAGGTCTTCAACCATGATCGACTTCCGCTATCACCTGGTATCGCTCATCTCCGTGTTCCTGGCCCTCGCCGTCGGGGTCGTCCTGGGTGCCGGCCCGCTGCAGAACTCCCTGGGAACCGCGCTCAACGACCAGGTCACCGCCCTGCGTGAGAACCGCAACGCCACCCAGGCCAAGCTCGAGCAGACTGAGACGGCCGTCAACGAGCGGGACTCCTACATCACTCAGGCCGCCACCAGCCTCCTGCCCGGGACCCTGGCCTCCAAGAACGTGGCCATGGTGCTGCTGCCGGACGCCAAGGCCGAGGACGCCGACGCCATCGCCGCCCAGCTCAAGAACGCAGGCGCCACCGTCACCGGCCGGGTGAGCCTGACCAGCACCTGGGTGGACCTGTCCCGGGAGAACTACCGCTCCACCTTCTCCGGACAGGTCCAGGGGCACCTGGGCAGCACCAACTCCAAGGACGCCAACGGCATCCTGGGGGAGGCCCTGGCCAAGGCCCTGACCGCCAACGACGACTCCTCCCGGGTCCTCATGGACATGCTGTCGGTGACAGTGGACAAGTCCGGCACTCCCTTCATCTCCGTGGACTCCACGCCCACCGCTGCGGCCGAGATGATCGTCGTCGTCGGGCCGCGTCCGCAGGCATCCTCCGGCAAGGGAGCAACCGTCGAGGCCTCGCCGGGCGAGGACCCCAAGGCCTGGGCCAAAGCGCTGGAGGGCACAGCCGGTAGGGCGCCCACAGTCGTCGTCGGCTCCGCCGACGGTGACGGCGGCGTCGTCGGCATCATCCGCTCCGAGAAGGCGAAGGTGACCACCATCGACTCCGTCGGCCAGATTGCCGCCTCCGTCTCCACGCCCCTGGCCCTGGCCTCCACCCGTGAGGGAACCACCGGGCACTACGGCTTCGACAAGGGGGCCGAGGCAGTCATGCCGCCAGTGACCAAGTAGTCCCTGTCCTCCGCGACGCAGGTGACTCGGCCGGCCCGGACGCTGCGGCCGCTGTGCTGTCTCCTCGCTTCTGAGACATGTGGGTGTCATGCCTTCTGAGACACTCGCTCGGGCAGGAACCTTGGGCAGGCCGGTGGCCCTGGAAGCGAGGACAGGACGAAGGGAAGAGGTCTGGTGGGGCGTCGGTGTCCACAGCGCTGACATTAACCCCTAATCGGGACTGCTCGCCGAGGAAAAACCGCAGAATTCCAACGATCTCCGTTGGGTGATTCGCCGGCAGGCTCGGTAATGTCAGCGCTGTGGACACCAGGCCGCGCAGGAGTGAGTCAGGGGTTCCTACGGCACAGCCCGACGCCTCCGTCATAGGTCCACCCCCACCGCTCCCTGGCCGACGTCTGCGCTGGGGCCCAGTGGTCATGGTTCGACGCCGGCTCCGCCCCGAGTCTGCCCGAGTCGGCCTGCTCCACGAGGGTCGGGATCTACTGGCCAAGGGTTGTGCGTACTGCACGAAGGCCCCACCTACCCGAAGTGCACCCGACCCTCGTCCAGTAGCATCCCACCCTCGTGCAGTGCATGCAGACGACGCCGGCAACCACCACAGAGACCGAGGCAGCCCCTCTCCGGCAGACTGAAGCAGCAGCTCTCCCACCCGGCAGACGCACCCCATCAGTGTCTCAGATGTCATGACATCCGAAACTCTCAGAAGTCATGAGACAACACAGGGCGCTGCGGCCGCGTCATGGGTGGCGACGCCGCGATCGGTCCCCGCCCTGCCTTAGGCTGAGTCCATGGCTGGCACGATCACGCGAGTAAGCTCCTGCGCCCGAGACCTGGCGAGGACGGGTCTCAAAGGCGGCGGGCACCGCCCTGTCCTGGTCCACCTGTTTGGCGCCCATTGCCCAGGGACTGGAGCGCACCAACTTCCACGGCCGCACCGTGAGCCTGCGCGGAGGTGTCGGAGCCGCAGCCGGCGCCGTGATGACTGGGATCGAGGCCGGCAGGCTCCTACGGGGCAGGACGGGCTCACCCTCACGGGCAGGCTGGCCGCCACCATCGCGGCTGGGGCCGGGGGATGCGCCGGCCTGGTCGACGACCTCGATGCCGGGGCCCACGACGGCGACACCCCCGCCAAGGGCCTCAAGGGTCACCTCACCGCCCTGGCCCACGGGCGCGTCACCACCGGAGCCCTCAAGATCGCCGTCATCGGCTCAGGGGCGCTTGTCGGCGGTGTCCTCCTGGCCCGCCACCGAAGCGCGGGCGCTGGCGCACGTCCGCTGGCGTCCAGCGCCGTCGACGCCGCGTCCAGCGCCGTGGTCATCGCAGCCTGGGCGAACCTGCTCAACCTGCTCGACCTGCGCCCCGGACGGGCGCTCAAGACCGCCTGCATCGTGAGCACCCCGCTGCTGGCCACCCCCGGACGCGACGGCGAGCCCAGCCGGATGCTGGCCGCGGGCACTCTGGGAGTCAGCCTCGCAGCCCTGCCGGAGGACCTCCTGGAGAACACGATGCTGGGGGACACCGGGGCCAACGCCGTCGGCGCCCTGCTGGGCACCGCCCTGGCCTGCCACCCCCACGCCGCGGTGCGCGCCGGGGCCGCCCTGAGCGGGGTGAGCCTCATTCTGGCCAGCGAGAAGGTCTCCTTCTCCCGCGTCATCAGTGAGACCCCGGTGCTGGCCGTACTCGACGGGCTGGGACGCCGCCGCTGATGACGGCCCAGCAACGCCGCGGCGGACTGCTCTCAGTGGCCGGGTCCGTCGCCGGCCTGACCCTCGTCTCCCGCGTCCTGGGGTTCCTGCGCTGGCTCGTCCAGGCCGCCACCGTCGGCACCGGTACGGTGGCGGGTGCCTACACCACGGCCAACCAGCTGCCCAACACCCTCTACGAGGTCGTCGTCGGCGGGGTCCTGGCCGCCACCGTCGTTCCGCTCCTGGCCGCCCCGATCGCCGCGGGCAGGCGTGAGGAGGTCACCGCCACCGCCTCGGGGCTGCTGGGCCTGGTCCTGGCGGTCCTGACCCCACTGTCCCTGGGGCTCATCGTCCTGGCCGCCCCGATCGCCTCCCTGTTCCCCACCTCCCAGGGCGTGGATCCGACGCTTCAGCATGTGCTCGTCGCCTCCTTCCTGCGCATGTTCGCCCTGCAGGTGCCCATGTACGGGGTGGCCGTCGTCCTCACCGGCGTCCTCCAGGCTCACAACCGCTTCACCTGGCCAGCGCTGACACCGATGCTCTCCAGCCTCGTGGTCATGGCGACCTATGGTCTCTACGGGGTGCTGGCCGGCGGCGACGACGCGGCCGCCTCCAGCCTCGCCCTCCAGGTGCTGGGTTGGGGGACGACCCTCGGGGTGGCCGCCCTCAGCCTGCCGCTGCTGTGGCCGGTCCACCGGCTGGGGCTGGGTCTGCGCCCCACCCTGAGACTGGGGGGCGCCCAGGCCCGGCGGGCGCTGCGGCTCGGCGGGGCCGGGGTGTGGACGATCCTGGCCCAGCAGGTGAGCGTCCTGGTGGTCCTGGCCATGGCCCGTTGGGGTGGGCAGACCGGAACTGCTGCGGTCTATCAGTACACGCAGGCCGTCTACGTCCTTCCTTACGCGGTGCTGGCCGTCCCCTTGGCCACCGTCCTCTACCCCCGCCTGACCGCCGCCTTCGAGGCCCGCGAGCTGTCGGCGGGCAGTCCCGGTGGCACAGGCGAGGAGAACGTCAGGAGGCTGGTGACCACCTCCACGGCCCTGGTTACCGCCGTCGCCGTGGCCGGAACTGCCATGCTGCTGGCCGCCAGCGCCGCCGCCGAGCGCTTCTTCTCCTTCAAGCAGGTCGACGGGATGGCCAGGCGCTGGCCGTCCTGGCTCCGGGACTGATCGGCTACGCCCTCATCTACCAGGTCACCCGGGTCCTGTTCGCCGCCGACCGCTCTCGGCCCGCCGCTCACGCCACCGCGGCCGGCTGGCTGACCGTGGCGGTGGCCTGTGCCGCCTGCGTGTGCCTCATGGCGCCCGCAGGTGGGGACGGGCGCGCCACCCTCGTGGCCCTGGGAATGGGCACGACCATTGGGATGACGGTGGCGGGAGCGAGCCTGCTGATCGTTCTGGCCCGAGTCATGGGGGGCCGGGTGCTGCGCGCGACCCTGACCGCGCTCGGTGCGGGGCTGCCCGTGGCCCTCGTCCTCGGGCTGGCCGTCCGAGAGGCGACCACCCGCGTCACCTCCCTGCCCCTGGCCGTCATCACCGCCGTGATCGGTGCCGCTGCGGCCGCGGCCCTCGTCCTGGTGGTCATCCACCTGGCTGACCGCAGCCTCCTGACATCGGTACGTGGTGGCAGGCCGACGGTGACAACGAAGGACGACAAGGAGCAACCATGAGCGACGTCGACGCCACGAATAAGCCCGGTGCCGTACAGGACCCGCAGGTCGGGCGCCGGAGGATCCTCCAGGTGTGCGGATCGGCTGCTGGAGGGGTGCGGGCCCACCTGGCTGACTGCGCCCGCCTCCTGGCCGCCGACGGCCACGACGTCATTGTTGAGGCCCCCGCCGCGGTCCTTGACGGACTGGATATCGAGCCGGCTCGCGCCGAGCCACTCGAGATCGGCCCCCGCCCCAGCCTCAACGACACCCTGGCCGTGGCCAGGCTGCGTCGCCTGGGCCGGCGCGCCGACGTCCTTCACGCCCACGGCCTGCGAGCCGGGGCCCTGGCCGCCCTGGCCCTGGGACGACGCCGCCGCGGACGCACGCGGCTGGTCGTCACCCTCCACAACCTCACCGTCGGGGGGCGCCTGACCACCTTGGTGGGGGACAGGCTCGAGCGGCTCATCGCCCGGCGCGCCGACCTCGTCCTGGCGGTCAGCCCCGACCTGGCCGAACGGGCCCAGGATCTCGGCACCCCACACGTCGAGCTCGCCATCATCCCCGCGGTGCCACCCCAGCAGCCCGCTGACCCGGGCGCCTCCGACGCGGCCGCGGCGGAGGATGCCTGGCCGCGAAGCGGGGCCCGCCTCCTGACCGTCGCCCGCCTGGCTCCCCAGAAGGGCCTGCCGCTGCTGCTCGAGGCCGCCGCGATCCTCTCCCGTGAGGTTGACGCCGGCCGGCTGACCGCCTTCACCTGGGCCCTCGCCGGGGACGGCCCCGGCCGCGAGCAGGCCGCTGAGCGCATCGCCGCCGAACAGCTCCCGGTCACCCTCCTGGGGCGGCGAAGCGATGCCCCGGCCCTCATGGAGGTCGCTGACGTCGTCGTCCAGACCAGCCTGTGGGAGGGCCAGCCCCTCACCATCCAGGAGGCTCTGCGCGCAGGCACCTCGATCGTGGCCACCGACGTCGGAGGCACCGCCGTGACCGCCAGAGGAGGAGCCGTCCTCGTGGACCCTCAGGCCCAGGCCATCGCGGAGGCACTTCGAACCCTCCTGAGCGACCCCGAGGCCCGCACCCGCGCCGCCGAGCGCGCGCAGGCGGCGGCCAGAGGCCTTCCCGGGCTCGAGGACCTGGCGGCCCAGCTGCGACAGACGGTCCTCGACCTGCACTGAGCCGCCCTGTCTCGAGCGGTAGCATCGTGGTGCCCGAGCGCCCAGCAGCGACGAGACCGGCAGCGAGAATGAGGAGCCAATCGTGGATCATCCGGTGACGAGCACCCGCAGCGGCGAAGGCTTAGAGAACAGCCTCGCCGACACGCGCGAACCTGGGCGGGAGCTGGTCTCCAGCGAGCGGGTCTGGAGCGGGCCGATCTTCGCCGTCGACGCCGACCAGGTGCGCCTCGGCCCCGGTCAGGAGCCGGTGGCCCGTCAGGTCGTCGTTCACCACGATGCCGTCGCCGTCGTCGCGCTGCGTGAGGGCGAGGCATCCTCCCAGGCCGACGGCGCCGCGGAGATCCTCATGATCCGCCAGTACCGCCATCCCGTGCGCGCCTGCTTGTGGGAGATCCCTGCGGGTCTGCTCGACGTGTCGGGGGAGGAGCCGGCTGTTGCCGCTGCCCGCGAACTCGCTGAGGAGACCGACTACGAGGCGGCCACCTGGTTCACGCTGGCCGAGTTCTACGCCTCGCCAGGCTTCACCACCGAGGGAGCCCGGATCTTCCTCGCCCAGGACCTGAGCCTGCTGCCCGAGGACCGGCGCACCGTCCGCGAGGACGAGGAGGCCGAGTTCGTGCCCACCTGGGTTCGCCTGGACGAGGCCCTCGACGCCGTCATGGGCGGCTGCCTGCACAACCCCTCCACGGTGCTCGGAGTCCTGGCCACGGCCCAGGCGCGCACCCGCGGCTGGGTGGGACTGCGTCCCGCTGACGCCCCCTGGCTGCGCAGCCCGGAGAGCCTCTAGGAACCCGCACCGGAGTAACGGCTGCAGGAGTAGCAGACAGTACAGGGCAGCAACGGGCCTCACAGCCGTGGAATCAGCGCCATTCCACTAGTTAGGTGTTCCTAAGTGAGGCTTACCTTTGATTAGGTGGCGTGTTCAATCCCACCCTGCGACGCTCCGTCGTGAACTTGCCAGTGTTGAATTCGGCAAGCAAGATCTTGGTTAAACTCGTGGCACAACGAACAGCGACGCCTCGCAGGTCGGTGCCTGGAGCCGGTCCAGGGCATGGCCGAACCGGCCGCAACGGGGCAGGCCGTGAGGCGTCGGAAGCGACTAGGGGAGGAGAACCGTCATGACGCAGAGCGACGACGACTCTACCCGGGCACGCGTTCTCGACCTCATCGCTGAGAAGGGACCGGTGTCGGCGGCGCAGCTCGCCAAGGTCCTGAGGCTGACGCCGGCCGCCGTGCGCAGGCACATCACCGCCCTTGAGGACGCGGAGCAGATCGAGGTGCACACGCCGGCCCAGACGGGCAAGCGCGGCCGCGGTCGCCCGGCCCGGCACTATGTCCTGACGCCCAAGGCCCGCACTTCCTTCGCGGAGGGCTACTCCGACCTGGCCAATCGTGCCCTGCACTACCTGTCCCAGGTGGCCGGTGACAAGGCGGTCGACTCCTTCGCCGCGGCCAGGGGCCGTGACCTCGAGCGCCGCTACGCCACCGTCGTCGAGGCGGCCGGCAAGGATCCCTCGGAGAGAGGGCCCGCGCCCTGGCGGACGCCCTGACTCTCGACGGCTACGCGGCCTCGGTGCGCGACGTCGGGGACGGCTCCTTCGCCGTCCAGCTGTGCCAGGGCAACTGCCCGGTGCGCGATGTGGCCGGGGAGTTCCACGAGCTGTGCGACGCCGAGACCCAGGCCATCTCCCGGCTCGTGGGCGTCCCGGTCCAGCGTCTGGCCACCCTGGCCGGAGGCGAGCACGTCTGTACCACCCACATTCCGATCGCCATGCCCGCGCTGCGCAAGCGCGCGGTTCGGGCGGCGGCTAAGACGCGAGGCCTTGAGACCAAGCGAATGGAAGGAACCCGATGACACTGCCGACAACCGAGACCACGCGTAGCACCGACGACGAGATCATCGACTCGATCTCGACGAGCTACGACTTCGGCTGGCACGACTCCGACGAGGCCGGTGAGAAGGCCAAGCGAGGCCTTGATGAGCAGGTGGTCCGCGAGATCTCCGCCATCAAGGGAGAGCCGGAGTGGATGCTGGCCAAGCGTCTCAAGGCCTACTCCACCTTCGAGCGCAAGCCCATGCCCACCTGGGGCGTGGACCTCTCCCAGCTCGACATGGACGCCGTCAAGTACTACGTGCGCTCCACGGACCGGCCGGCCAACTCCTGGGACGACCTGCCCGAGGACATCAAGAACACCTACGACCGCATCGGCATCCCCGAGGCCGAGCGCGAGCGCCTGGTGGCCGGCGTGGCCGCCCAGTACGAGTCGGAGGTCGTCTACCACCAGATCCGCGGTGACCTGGAGGAGCAGGGCGTCATCTTCGTGGACACCGACACCGCCGTGCGCGAGTACCCCGAGCTCGTCAAGGAGTACTTCGGGACCGTGGTGCCCGCCGGCGACAACAAGTTCGCCGCCCTCAACACGGCCGTGTGGTCCGGGGGCTCCTTCATCTACGTCCCCAAGGGCGTCCACGTCGAGATCCCGCTCCAGGCCTACTTCCGCATCAACACCGAGAACATGGGCCAGTTCGAGCGCACGCTCATCATCGCCGACGAGGACTCCTACGTCCACTACGTCGAGGGCTGCACCGCCCCCATCTACTCCACCGACTCCCTGCACTCGGCGATCGTGGAGATCGTGGTCAAGAAGAACGCCCGCGTGCGCTACACGACCATCCAGAACTGGTCCAATAACGTCTACAACCTGGTGACCCAGCGCGCTACCTGCGAGGAGGGCGCCACCATGGAGTGGGTCGACGGCAACATCGGCTCCAAGCGGAACATGAAGTACCCGGCCGTCTTCCTCATGGGCCCCCACGCCCGCGGCGAGGCCCTGTCCATCGCCTTCGCCGGCGCGGACCAGCACCAGGACACCGGCGCCAAGATGGTCCACATGGCGCCCCACACCTCCAGCCACATCGTCTCCAAGTCGATCGCCCGCCACGGTGGCCGCAGCGCCTACCGCGGACTGGTGCAGATCATGAAGAACGCCCGGCACTCCAAGTCCAACGTGCTGTGCGACGCGCTCCTGGTCGATGAGATCTCCCGTTCGGACACCTACCCCTACGTCGACGTGCGCACCGACGACGTCGAGATGGGCCACGAGGCGACCGTCTCCAAGGTGAGCGCCGACCAGCTCTTCTACCTCATGCAGCGCGGGCTGACCGAGACCGAGGCCATGGCCACGATCGTGCGCGGCTTCGTCGAGCCCATCGCCCGGGAGCTGCCCATGGAGTACGCCCTCGAGCTCAACCGGCTCATCGAGCTGCAGATGGAGAACTCGGTGGGCTGACCCACCGCAGCGGATCCTCCCTCGTCAGCCCACTCAGCCTTCGACCCACACCTCATCACACCGGCCTGCTGCCGGCCAAGGAGCACCTCCACATGCCTGAACTCTCGACCGACCACTCGAGCGCCACGCTCGACGGCGCCCACTCCCACGGCGGGCCGCGCTACGTCTCCTCGCGCGCCGACCGCCCCACCTCCTTCGACCCCGCCGACATCCCGGTGCCGCGCGGCCGTGAGGAGGAGTGGCGCTTCACGCCGATGAAGCGCTTCGCCCCGCTGTTCGACCTCGACGCCATCCGCGCGGCCACCGCCGGCCAGAGCGATGCCGGCGCCGTCCGTATTGAGGCGGACCTGCCCGACGGCGCGAGCCTGGAGACGGTCGCGCGCAGCGACGCCCGCATCGGCACCGTGGGTGCCCCGGTCGACCGCACCGGCGTCACCGCCTGGAACGGCACAGAGACCGCCACCGTGCTCACGCTGGAGCCCGGCGCCCAGCTGGAGCGGGCCGCCCGACTAAACATCATCGGCCAGGACGCACAGCTCGCCCGCCCCACCGCCCAGCACATCCTCGTCGCTGCCGAGGCCGGTTCCAAGGGAACCGTCGTCCTGGACCACACCGGCACCGCCGCCCTGACCCAGGGTGTCGAGGTGACGGTCGCCGACGGCGCCGAGCTCACCCTGGTGACCGTCCAGGGCTGGGAGGACGGGGCCGTCCACGCCTCCAACCACCGGGTCAAGGTCTACGGCCGCGGCATCCTCAAGCACGTCGTCGTCAGCCTCGGCGGAGATGTGCGCATCTGCCCCGACCTGGGCTTCTCCGGCGAGGGCGGGCACATCGACGCCTACGGCGTCTACTTCACCGATGCCGGTCAGCACCAGGAGCACCGCCCCTACGTGGCCCACACCGAGCCCCACTGCTACTCGCGCGTCACCTACAAGGGCGCCCTCCAGGGCGAGGGCGCGCACGCCGTGTGGGTGGGGGACTGCCTCATCGGCCAGGCCGCCCGCGGCACCGACACCTACGAGCTCAACCGCAACCTGGTCCTCACCGAGGGGGCCAAGGCCGACTCCGTGCCGAACCTGGAGATCGAGAACGGCAACATCGAGGAGCCGGCCACGCCAGCGCCACCGGCCGCTTCGACGACCAGCAGCTGTTCTACCTGCGTGCCCGCGGCATCCCCGAGACCGAGGCCCGCCGCCTCGTCGTCCTGGGCTTCTTCAACGAGATCGTCGCCGAGATCGGTGTCGATGAGGTCGAGGAGCGCCTCATGGCCGCCATCGAGAAGGAGCTCGAGCTCACCGGACTCATCACCGCCCGCACCGACCAGGACCCCGCCGCCGAGCCGGCAGCCGAGTGACAGGCCGGACCCGCACGACGGTCCGCCCACCTGCAACCAGACCACAACCCAGCTGAAAGAAACGTCGCATGAGCACTCTGCAGATCAAGAACCTCCACGTCCAGGTGGCCACCAACGACGGCCCCAAGCCCATCCTCAAGGGCGTCGACCTGACCATCGACTCCAACCAGGTCCACGCCATCATGGGCCCTAACGGCTCAGGCAAGTCCACCCTGGCCTACTCCATCGCCGGGCACCCCGACTACGAGGTCACCGACGGCGAGGTCCTCCTCGACGGCGTCGACCTGCTGGAGATGAGCGTGGACGAGCGCGCCCGGGCCGGCCTCTTCCTGGCCATGCAGTACCCCGTCGAGGTCCCCGGCGTCACCGTGGCCAACTTCCTGCGCACGGCCAAGACCGCCATCGACGGCCAGGCTCCCAAGGTGCGCCAGTGGGTCGGCGAGGTCAACCAGGCCATGAAGAACCTGCGGATGGACCCCGCCTTCTCCCAGCGTGACGTCAACGCCGGCTTCTCCGGCGGTGAGAAGAAGCGCTTCGAGATCCTCCAGATGGAGCTGCTCCGTCCCCGCTTCGCCGTCCTGGACGAGACCGACTCCGGCCTGGACGTCGACGCCCTGCGCATCGTCTCCGAGGGCGTCAACCGCCTCCACGACGAGTCTGACGCCGGCTTCCTCCTCATCACCCACTACACGCGCATCCTGCGCTACATCAAGCCCGACCACGTCCACGTCTTCGTCGACGGGCGCGTGGCCGAGGCCGGCGGCCCCGACCTGGCCGACCGCCTCGAGGAAGAGGGCTACGACCGCTACCTGGCCTGACCGTCCTCACCGTGCCGGGGCCGACGACGGCGCGCCGCGCAACAAGGCGCCGTCGCCGGCCCCGGCATTGAGGCAGGGGGACTAAGGTTCCTCGTGACCTCAGCCCCCGCCGTCGGCGACCATGCCCGGAACCGCCCCGCACCGAATCGGAAAGGCACGTCATGACTCAGTCCACAGCCCCACTCACCGGGGCGCCTTCGACCGGCGCACTCAACGCGGAGGAGGTCGCCGCGATCCGCGCCGACTTCCCCTACCTGGAGCGGGCCGCCCGCAACGGTGAGGCTCTGGCCTACCTGGACTGGGCGGCCACGAGCCAGAAGCCCGCCGGCGTCATCGCCACGGAGGCCGACTTCTACCGCATGTCCAACGGCGCGGCGGGGCGCTCGACCTACCAGCTCGCCGACGAGGCCACCGCCACCTTTGAGGACGCCCGCGACGCCGTCGCCGCCTTCGTCGGGGCGCGCGGCAGTGAGCTCGTCTTCACCAAGAACGCCACCGAGGCCATCAACCTCGTGGCTCTGGCCATCGGGCACGCCAGCCAGGGCCGGTCGGCGGCCCGCGGTGGAGGGCCCGCCGCGGCCGATGACCCGGCTCGGCGCCTCATCATCGGAGAGGGCGACGAGGTGGTCGTCACCCGTGCTGAGCACCACGCCAACCTCGTGCCCTGGCAGAGCTGTGCGCCCGCACCGGCGCCACTCTGCGCTGGCTGGACCTGACCGAGGACGGGCGCATCGATGCCGCCACCCTGGACGTCATCACCGAGCGAACCCGCGTCCTGGCCCTGACTCACGCTTCCAACGTCACCGGTGCGATCAGCCCACTCGACCTCATCCTCCCACGCGCCCAGCAGGTCGGTGCGCTCGTTGTCCTGGACACCTGCCAGTCCGCTGCCCACCTGCCGCTGGACTTCGGCGCCCTGAAGACCGCCGGCGTGGACGCCATGGTGCTCTCCAGCCACAAGATGCTCGGCCCCACCGGCATCGGCGCGCTCGTGGCCACCGAGGAGCTCCTGGCTGCGATGCCACCGGTGCTCACCGGCGGCTCCATGATTGAGATCGTCACCATGGAGTCGTCGACCTTCATGAGCGGCCCGCCCCGTTTCGAGGCCGGCAGCCAGCCGCTGGCGCAGGCTGCGGGATGGCGCACCGCCGTGGAGTACCTTACCCGGATCGGCCTGGGCCGGCTCCACGCCACCGAGCAGGCCCTGACCCAGCAGGTGCTCGAGGGCCTGGCCCAGGCCCCCGGGCTGCGCCTGGTCGGCCCGACCGACACGACTGACCGCCTGGGCGTGGTCGCCTTCTCCATCGAGGGAGTCCACCCCCCACGACGTCGGCCAGGTCCTCGACGCCGCCGGCGTCGCCGTGCGCACCGGCCACCACTGCGCCCAGCCCATCCACCAGCACTTCGGCATCCACGCCTCCTCGCGCCTGTCCTTCGGGGCCTGCTCCACTCCCGAGGAGGTGGACCGCTTCCTGTCCGCCATCGCCGACGTCCGGCGCTACTTCCAGAGGTGAGCATGAACGAACTCGACCAGCTCTACCAGCAAGTCATCCTCGACCACTCCCGCGAGCGCCACGGCTCCGGCGCCCTCGAGGCCCCGGACGCCACCAGCCACCAGGTCAACCCCACCTGTGGTGACGACGTGACCCTGGGGGTGCGCGTCAAGGACGGCAAGATCGAGGCCATCGGCTGGGAGGGGGGACGGCTGCTCCATCTCCCAGGCCTCCATCTCCGTCATGCACGACCTCGTCAACGGCGCCGACCTGGCCACCGTGGCCCGCCTCGAGGCGGACTTCGATACCCTCATGCACTCGCGCGGCAAGGGCGTCGACGACGCCGTCCTGGATGACCTGGAGGATGGGGCCGCCTTCGAGGGCGTCTCGAAGTACCCCAACCGCGTCAAGTGCGCCCTGCTGGGGTGGATGGCCCTCAAGGACGCCCTGGCCAAGTCCGGCGTCGCCCTGCCCGCCGTTGAGCCGAACGGCGCCGAGTAGATCAACTGTCCTGACACCACTGTCCGACCCGCGAGGAAGAAGGAAGAAGCCATGAGTGACAACCCCAGTGGGATGCCGGCAGCCGCCGACAACCCCATGGCCGCCCAGCAGCCGCCGGCCCCCGTCGCCAGCACCGAGGGCGTCGATGTCGCCGCCGTCGAGGAGGCCCTGCGCGACGTCATCGACCCTGAGCTCGGTATCAACGTCGTCGACCTCGGCCTGCTCTACGGGGTGTCGATCGAGCCCGACGGCACCGTCGTGCTCGACATGACCCTGACCACCGCCGCGTGTCCGCTCACCGACGTCATTGAGGAGCAGGCCCAGCAGGCCCTGTCCCTCATCGCCGACAAGGTCCGCATCCAGTGGGTGTGGCTGCCGCCGTGGGGGCCGGACAAGATCACCCCTGAGGGCCGCGAGCAGTTGCGCGCCCTGGGCTTCAACGTCTGAGGCTGAGAGACACTGCTGGCCTGTTCCTGAGCGGCCCGTGCACCGCAGATCGGTGCGCGGGCCGCCGCATCGTCAAGGGGACAGAGTGACGACGGAAGTCAGGACAGGTCCTCCTCGACACCGAGAACCGCCTCTCGCAGGACACGCGCGTGGCAGTGGACGTGGTCGTGGCCCGCGAACAGGAGCGTCACGCGCCCCGTAAGGGCCTCGTGACGCAGGTGCTCGACGGCGGCGACCGCCTCGGGCCTCTCGGTGAGCTCGGCTCGGTAGGCCTCGACGAACTGGGGCCAGGGCAGGTCCCCGCTGTGGAAGGCCCGCCGCAGCTCGGTGGTGGGGGCGGCGTCCTTGGCCCACTCGTCGAGAGCGGCGCGCTCCTTGGACACGCCACGGGGCCAGAGCCGGTCCACCAGGACCCGTGCTCCGTCCTCGGCGCTGGGCTCCTCACGGATGCCTTTGAGAACCACGTTGGCAGATGAAGGAAGGCGTTGACTCATACCAGCGACGCTACTCGCCCCATCCGTCGGTGCGATCCGATCGGCTCGCAGTGAACCGGGCGTGCGAGCGGCGCTCACCGACTCAGGCGCCACCGGTCGATCGCGGTGAGGAACTCCCGTTCCAAGGCCCGGGTGAGCCGCGCATCGGGGTACCCCGTGGCTCCGATGAGGCTGAAGAGCCCCCGGACCGCATCGCTGTCGACGCTGCTGGCAAGGGCTGCAAGGCGCTCAGTCGGCAGCTGGGCCTCCATCCGGGAGACCATGACCTGGGCGCGCTGCTCGATCTGCGCCTCTGACATCTCGGTCGGCTCCTGGGAGTAAAGGGCCAGTGACTCGGCGTCGTAGTCAGGATCCGGGTCCACGAAGAGGAACTCCGCCTCCGGCGGCATCTGACCGCGATAGCAGGCCAGGTCGGTCAGGTCCCGCTCCTTGCGCACCGCGCAGCGGGTGGCCTCATCGGCAGCGGCCTGCTCCAGCCGGTCGAAGAAGGCCGCCATACGTGGGGACATCGGTGAGACCGTCGAACCGGCTTTGGCTCGCTCCAGCAGGCCGGCGAGCATGTCCCTCTGCCTGGCGACCTCGGCCAGGTGATCCTCCACGGCGGCCAGTGCCCCGGCCAGGTCCTCGACCACGGAGCCGGCCGCCGCGCGTGCTTCAACCGTTCCGGCCGCTGGCGCGTCGTCGGGTTGCTCGACGCCGGTAGCCTCGGACTCGTCGAGAACGCGCCTGATGGTCTCCAGGGACACACCGGCCTGGACCAGCCAGCGGATCCGGGAGAGCCGGGCCACATGGCTCAGGTCGTAGTCGCGCCAGCCGGCACGTTCACCGGGAACTGGAAGCAGCCCCAGCGAGTGGTAGTAGCGCACCGTGCGCACGGTCGTCCCGGTCAGTTCGGCGATCTCAGCAACGCGCATGGGGACAGTCTCAACACGGCACCCGGATCCTGAACTGTTCGGATCCGCTTGGCGGGGGCGAACCATGGGGAGAGCGAACCGTTTGCCGGGGCATGCCCGCGTTGCTACTGTGCCCGCGTGATGACAGGCGGATCAGGTACCGACGGCGGCAGCGGCGCCCCGTCTCGCCCTGAGCAGGCGGGAGGGACCTGGTGAACGGCACGCGCGGCAACCTGCAGGTCGGCGACCTGCTCCAGGGCAGTGCAGGCGCCCTGTCAGTCACAGGTTGCCTGCTCTTCAAGGAATGGGACTCCCAGGACCACTGCTTCTACTACTGGGAGGAGTGGCAGCTCATCGGGGCCAGCAACGCCGACACCTGGGTCGAGGTCGACCACGATCCCGGCGAGGTCCTCTTCTACGAACCCGTTCGTCTCCAGGAGGCGATCGAGCCGTGGGCCCTGACCGTCGGCCAGACGATGCCGCTGACGATCAACGGCGTCCTGCACCGGGGCATGGTTGAGGAGGTGACCACCGGAACGCTCGAGAACGTCATCGGTTCCCCGGTGTGCCCACTCAACATCGGCGAGACCATGACCTACGCCGAGGTACGGCTGACGGACCCGGCCGGCGTGACCAGCAGACTGACCATCGACAGCCACCGTTTCCGTGACCTCCTGGCATACCGAAAGACCTCCTTGTCCACTGCGCAGCAGAAGCAGATCTTCGGGCGGGTCCTGTACAACCGCCGATCTGTCCCCGGAAGAACCGGCCGGAACATCGGATGCGCGGTCGTCGCCGCCCTCGTCAGTATCGTGCTCGTCGGCGGACTGTTCTCCGCCTGCTCCAACCCTGGCCGTTCCAATGGCGACGCCGATCCCACCAGCACCTCACACTCGGGCTCCTCACGGAGCTATCGTCACCGCCCGGTCTACGGAGGCGGCGGAGGCGGAGTCGGCAAGTAGGAGGCCCGCCCCCGTCGGTGACGGGCTTCCCGCCATATGTCGTCGACGGCGGGGGAGCGAGGATGGGGACCTCAGCCCGTTTGTCGGCTGCCCGCCTCGTTGCTACCGTGCTCGCGTGAGTGCGGTGAGCCTGTGTTCCGTCAGCTACAAGATCAGTGGCGCCGAGCCGCATGCGCTCAACGACCTGTCCACCATGGAGTCAATTCTCCTTGGTGCCGCCCAGACGGCGGGACTGACTGCCGTATCCAGTGCTCACCACCGCTTCGAGCCCCAGGGACTGAGCGCCGTCATCATTCTGTCCGAGTCGCATATCGCCGCCCACACCTGGCCCGAGTCCGGCACCGGCTATGTGACGCTCACCAGCTGTCGCACACTGACCCCCGCCCAGATCGAGGCCGTGGGGGAGCTGGTGCGCAAGCGCCTGCGGGCCCAGCAGGTGACCAGCTCGGGGATCACGCTGTGAGTGTCAGAGGCGATCTGAGAGTCGGTGAGACACTTCGCGGTTCCTTGAGGAAAAGGAGCCGCTCCTACACCGTCATGGGGCGAGTTGTCCTGAAGCGACGGGATCAGGGAGGTCGGCGCTCCGTCAAGCGGGAGCAGTGGCGCCTGATCGACGACGACGGTCAAGAGCTCTGGCTGGAGATCCGTCGAGACACCAACAAGGTGGTACTTCACGAGCCGGTTCCTGTCCAGCCGGCGATTGACCCGCTCACCCTCGAGGTCGGTTGGAGCCGGAAGCTGAGAGTCCGCGGCCGGCCGTGCACCGTCGAGGTCACGAATGTGCGCCGTGCTGAGATCGACCACGAGACCGGGGCCATCGATCATTCCCAGGGGGCTCTCACCACGACAACCTGCGCCGATCTCCGCGTGGTGGAAGCGCAGGGCTCGATCTCCACCATGGTGGTCGATGCACATCGCCTCCACACCCGAGAGATCTACAGCGAAACAGGTCTGTCCCCCTCGAAGCAGTCCAGGGTCTTCGGTAGGCCCGTGACCCGACCGTGGTGGATACCCAGTTTCATGCGAAGGTTCTGGCGGTGGTTCCCCGCGGCGATCTCCGGAGCGAGTAGAAGCGATTGGGCCCCCGTGTTCTGGATCGTCCTCATGTTCGTCGTTCTGGTGCTTGCCGAGCTGATCGATGACGATGAGGGTTTCATCCCCTCAGGAGGCGGCATCCCCCTTCCGGAATCGCTCGGTCTACGGCGGCGGGGGCGGCGGCGTCGGAAAATAACCTGGAGCCCACGGACTCAACCCCCTCGACGGTCATACACGAAGGAGAAGACATGTCGCTCATGACCATCGCTCACCACTCATCGGTCGACCTCAACTGGCAGTCACTGCTGAGCACCGTCGTCTACGCAGTGCTCGGAGTGGTTCTGCTCATGGTGTTCGCGCTGCTCGTCAACCGCATCTTCCGCCTCGACCTCAGACGCGAGCTCATCGAGGACCAGAACATCGGCCTGGGGGTCGCCTTCGCCGGCACGGCGCTGGCCATCGCCATCATCATCGCCGCCACCATCCTGAGCTGAGCCGCACACCATGACCCACGGCCGAATCGGGCGACGGGAGAACGTCGCCCTGTTCACTGCGGCGCTGCTCGCCGCGATCGGCGGGCTCATCTACGAGCTCATCCTGGGCACGGCCGCCTCCTATCTCCTGGGCGACTCCGTGCTCAGCTTCAGTCTGGCCACTGGTATCACCCTGTTCGGCATGGGCATCGGCTCGCTGCTGGTCAACCGCTTCCGTGCAGCGCCGGCAGTCGTCTTCGGTGTCAGCGAGGTGCTCCTGGGCCTCATCGGTGGCAACTCCGTCCTCCTGCTGTACCTGGCCTTTGGGCGCACCCGCCTGCACTGGGTCGTCTTCGGCGGAATCAGCCTGACCATCGGCATCCTCATCGGCCTGGAGATCCCGTTGCTGGTGCGGACCTTCGCCGCCTTCGGGCGCCGCTCGACCAGCGAGCTGCTCGGCAAGGTCATGGCCATCGACTACTTCGGCTCACTGGTGGCCTCCCTGGTCTTCCCCCTGGTGCTCCTGCCGCAGCTCGGCCTCATGCGCGGGGCCTACCTGGTAGGTGCCCTCAACGTCCTGGTCGCACTGCTCGTCCTGCTCCAGGTGCGCACACCGCGCAAGATCCTGTGGGCGGCCACCGCCGCCGTGGTGGCACTGGTCGGCATGTTCGCAGCCGCCAACCGCATTGAGCGCAGTGTGGAGGCGCTGACCTACAACGACCCGATCGTCTACTACCAGCAGACCGCCTACCAGAAGGTCGTCCTCACCCAGTACCAGGACGACCTGCGCCTGTACCTCAACGGCCAGCTCCAGTTCTCCAGCCTGGACGAGGCCAGGTACCACGAGACGCTGTCCGCCAGTGCCATGACCTCGGTGAAGGAACCTGCCCACGTGCTCGTGCTCGGCGGCGGCGACGGCCTGCTGGCCCGGGAGATCCTGCGCTACCCCAGCGTCACGGACGTCACCATCGTAGACATCGATCCTGATGTCACCGAGCTGGCACGGAATAACCGCCTGCTCAAGGACCTCAACCACGCCTCCCTGTCCGACCCCAGGGTGAAGGTCGTCAACGACGACGCCTTCACCTACGTCCAGAACTCCAAAGCGACCTACGACGTCGCTCTCATCGACCTGGTCGACCCCTCCAACGAGAAACTCGCCAAGCTCTACTCCACCGAGTTCTATCGGAACATCGAGGCGCGGCTGGCACCCGAGGGCGTCATGGTCACCCAGGCCACCTCCACCTTCTTCTCACCCCACGCCTTCTCCACAGTGGCCAGCACCGTCGCCGCCGCTCAGCCGGATCGACAGATCTTGCCCTTCTCCACCAATGTCCCCTCCTTCGGGGAGTGGGGCTTCGTGCTGTCCACCAGGACGCCGCAGAACCTCATCAGTCAGCCGCTGCCCAAAGGCCTGACTTACCAGGACCGGAAGACCCTGGAGTTCATCATGCGAACCAAGCCGGCCCGCACCGAGTTCATGGAGCCCTCCACCCTTCTGCATCCCCGGATCGTCGAGGTCTACAACCAAGACATGCGCCAGTGGCGCTACTACTGAACCGCCCGGGAAGAGACGGCGAAGCCGGTTCGGTCTGAATCGTCCCGAAGCGACTTCGCCGTCACCGTGTTGCCGCATCGCGGCGGCCGCCTCACCTCATCTCAAGATTCTGATGGACAGCCAGGCGGCGATTCCGCCGATCATCACGCAGCTCATGAGGGACACGATGACTGCCATGCCGATGATGAACAGATAGTGCATTGCCGCCAGTGTTGCCAGCCAGATGAGCGTGACACGAGCAGCGCGAGGAAGTGCCGTCGCCAGGCATGCTCCGGCTCCAACGATCACCAGCCCGCTGACGGCGAAGGACATGAAGCCGGGGTCAGTGACGTCGACGGGCTCGAGTGTCGCTCCCCAGATGACGACGAGGAGACCGCAGACGGCCAGGCACGCTCCGGCGATGCTTCGTCCGCTCAGCTGCTGCCGGGCCGACTTGTCCTGATTCGTTGCTGTCATGTTGCTGTGTTTCCTTTCGATGATGCGATGCGCAGTCGTTGTCGCGGGGGCGCCTGTCGCTATCCGGTCTTTGCCGAGCCCGCGAGCTCGCGTCCCCAGCTGTGGGCGTCGGTCTCCTGGCCGGCGGCCAGCGGGCCCTTTGGTCGCCGTGACCACGAAGCTTTTGACCGACGCCGTCTTCCGTCCCTGGTGCCGCCGCAGCGCCTTGGCGATCGCCTTGGCCGCTGAGCCGCTGAGCCAGCCCTTGGAGATGACGGTGTCGAAGGCGGCGACGCTGAGAGCGGCTGGAACCTCTGCGTCTCCCAGCCACTCGCTGATCCCCGGGGAGGTCGCGCCGGACCCCGCCTGCGCACGGGCCTTGGATCGCGTAGCCACAGTGGGCAGGCCCCGGTTGTGGGTGGGGGCTCCCAGGATGAGCAGATCCAGGTCTGCGGGCAGGCAGCTTGGAGCCTCATCGACGTCGATGACCTGAGCGTCGACTCCGCCATCGATCAGCCCGGCGGCAACGGAATCAGCGATGGCTCGGGTGTTGCCGAAGCAGGACTCGACAATGATGAGCGCCCTGGTCATGGTGTCCTCCTGAGGGGTGGTACCGGTGATGTCGCTGGGTAGCGCGGGGTCACGAGTCCACTGTCGGGTGTGACGCCACGTCGCACGCAAACGGGGCCCGCCGCTCTCAAGGCGGCGGGCCCCGTCAGACCGAGAGGATCGGGGGGGGAGGAAGGACGATCCGGGGCGACGAACGGCGTCGCCCCGGCGTGTCTCAGAGCTGGGAGGCGTCGACGGCGAAGGTGTTGCAGGCCTGCACTGAGCCGGAGTTCATCCCGGTGGTGAACCAGCGCACACGCTGCTCGGAGGATCCGTGGGTCCACGTGTCGGAGTCGACGTGCCCCTTGGCCCGCTCCTGGATGTGGTCATCGCCCACGGCCTCGGCCGCGCCCAGCGCGCCCTTGATCTCCTCACTGCTGGGACGGTTGAGGAAGGGCTTACCGGTGTCCGGGTCGGGGGTGGAGGAGGCGTGGTTGACCCAGATCCCCGCATAGCAGTCCGCCTGGAGCTCCAGGCGCACCGAGTCCGACGTCGCACCGCTGCCCGAGCGGTCGGCCTTGGCCATCTGCCCGGTCAGGTGCTGGATGTGGTGGCCGAACTCGTGGGCCACGATGTACTCCTCCGCCAGGGGCGTGTCAGCGGCCCCCAGGGAGCGTTCCATCTCGGAGAAGAAGCTCATGTCCAGGTAGACGGTTCGGTCCCCAGAGCAGTAGAAGGGACCCACCGCCGAGGATGCGTTGCCGCAGGCCGAGGAGATCTGGGTGCCGTCCCACAGGACGAACTCGGGCTTGGCGTACTTGATTCCCGCCTGGGCCGGCAGCTGCTCGGTCCACACCGCGTCGAGGGACTCGGCGGTGGCCACCATGCGGCACTGGGTGTACTTGTTGGCACTGTCCCCGCTGGTGCACACGGAGGTGTCGATCGAAGAGGCCGTCGACGTCATCGTCCCGGTCTGCTGCTGCGCTCCCAGCATGGAGGTCAGGTCCACTCCCGTGAGCTGGGAGATGAGGACGACGGCGATGACGGTCAGGATCGAGCCGCCCCCGATCATGGCGCCCCGGCCTCCGCCGGAACGGGTCTGGACCCGGTTGGGGTCGAGCTGGATATCGCGGTTGAAGGACACTGGCCACCTCTGAGAACACGCCTGCAATGAGGCTCGGACGAAGCCCACGCTACCGTGACACCACCACCGGCGCGAAGCGGGGACACCGAGGAGAATAACGGCGGGACCCTGCACAGTCCCTGGAAGGCCTGGTCGGGGTAGCCTGATGCCGTGCTCTACGACCTGCTGTACAAGACCGTGCTCACCCGTATCGACCCCGAGCTGATCCACGACGTGTGCCTGGACGCGATCGAGATCACCGGCAAGGTTCCCCTCGTCAGGGACGTGGTGCGCCAGATGTGGGGGCGCAGGCCGGTCTTCCCCGTGCCCTCGGCCAACCAGGGCGGCCCCTTCGCCCGGCCCGTGCCCGGAATCCTGGGGCTCGCAGCGGGCATGGACAAGGAGGGGCAGGCCGTCGAGGGCCTGGACATGCTCGGCTTCGGCTTCATCGAGGTCGGCACCTTCACCGCCCACGCCCAGGGCGGCAACGACAAGCCCCGCATGTGGCGCTACCCGCAGATGCGTGCCGTGCGCAACCGCATGGGCTTCAACAACTCCGGGGCGGATGAGGCCGCCAAGCGCCTACGGGCACTGCGCCGCACCCCGCGGGGACGCTCCATCGTGGTCGGCGCGAACATCGGCAAGACCAAGGTGACCCCGCTCGAGGAGGCGGTGGAGGACTACCGCTACTCGGCCGCGGCAGTGGCCCGCTGGGTTGACTACCTCGTCGTCAACGTCTCCAGCCCCAACACCCCCGGGCTGCGCAGCCTGCAGAGCGTCGAGACGCTGCGACCGATCCTCGAAGCGGTCCGTGAGGCCGCCGACAGCGCCGCCAGGCGGCACGTCCCGCTGCTGGTCAAGATCGCCCCGGACCTGGCTGACGAGGACATCGACGCGGTTGCGCAGATGGTTCTGGACATGGGGCTCGACGGGGTGGTGGCCACCAACACGACCATCGACCACGATCTGGGGGAGGGCGGACTGTCCGGCGCCCCACTTCTTCCCCGCGCCCTGGAGGTCGTGCGCCGCCTGCGCCACGGGCTGGGGCAGGAACCCACGATCATCGGCGTCGGCGGCGTCTCCTCCGTCATGGACGCCGAGCTCATGCTCGACGCGGGAGCGGACCTGCTTCAGGCCTACACGGCCTTCATCTACAACGGTCCGGCCTGGCCGGGGCGCATCAACCGGGCCCTGGCCACCGGCTCCGCCGCCCGGGCGACTGCCTGAGCCCCAGGTCCGGGGCCGCCCCACAGCGGACCGGAACGGATCAGGACGGGTACTGACCCCGACTGACCAGGGCGGCGGGACGGCGCCAGCGCCGCAGCATGAAGCAGCGCGACATGATGTAGAAGAGGATCGTCCCCCTCGTCCTTGACCCGCTCCTGACCGAACTTCGCGGTCAGGCGGCGGCGCAGGCGCGCCCAGCACCAGACGGCGTCGGCGATCGCCAGAAGCAGGTAGCCGTTCATCGCCAGCACTGTGTAGAAGCTGACGAGCGGGTAGTGGGGCAGGATGCGGCTGAATCCGAAGGAGATGATGAGCAGGACGAAGATGAGGGGCATGAAGTACTCGCCCAGATTGAAGCGCGCATCAACGAAGTCGCGGATGTAGCGCTTGATCGGCCCCTTCTCCCGGGACGGGAGGTACTTCTCCTCACCGGTGAGCATGGCCTCGTTCTGACGCTTCCAGGCGGCGTCGCGGGCCTCTCGCGCCTCCCGCTTGGCGGCCGCACGGTCCTTGGGGACCACGGGGTGCAGGTTCTTGGCCTGCTGGTCCTTGCGCCGGGGCGTGGGGCGTCCCTTGCCTCCGGGCTTGGGGGAGGGCTCGGCCACGGGCTCCGGCTCAGGGGTCTGGCTGCGCTTCTTGAACAGGCTCACGGTGCCAAGACTAGCGGCAGCGGCGCGATACCCTGAAAACCATGATCACCGTTGATGCCGTGCGCACCGCCGTGCACACCTCCATGCCCACCATCGTCTCCGACCTGACGGACCTGGTCGCGATTCCCTCGGTCTCCGCCTCCAGCCACGACCAGTCCCAGGTCCAGCGCTCCGCCGAGGCCGTGGCCGCGCTCCTGCGCGACAGCGGTCTGGATGCCGAGATCCTCTCGGTGCCCGCCCCTGACGGCACCCCCGGTCGGCCCGCCGTCCTGGCCCACAAGGCCGGCCCCCAGGGCAGCCCGCACGTCCTGCTCTACTCCCACCACGACGTCCAGCCCGTCGGCGACCCGACCGGCTGGGACCAGGCCGACCCCTTCACCGCCGAGCGGCGCGGGGAGCGGCTGTTCGGACGCGGAACCGCTGACGACAAGGCCGGCGTCATCACCCACGCCCACGCCCTGCGCATCCTGGCTTCCCTGGCCGACGGCGAGCTGCCCTGCTCCGTGACGGTCTTCATTGAGGGTGAGGAGGAGGTGGGCAGCCCCTCCTTCGAGAACTTTCTGACCACTCACCGCGACCGCCTGGCCTCCGACGTCATCGTCGTGGCCGACTCCTCCAACTGGAAGGTCGGCATCCCGTCCCTGACCACCTCGCTGCGCGGTGTCGTCCAGGTTGACGTCCGTCTCGACATGCTCGACCACGCGCTTCACTCCGGCATGTACGGCGGCCCCGTGCTGGATGCCGCCACCGCCATGTGCCGACTGATCGCCTCCTGCCACGACGAGGCCGGTGACGTCGCCGTGGCCGGACTGGTCAGCCGGTCCCAGGCCGACGCCGACTTCCCCGATTACCCGGAGGCCGACTTCCGCGCCGACGCCGGCATTCTCGACGGCGTCGAGCTCTCCGGCACCGGTGACCTCACTGCCCGGCTGTGGACCAAGCCCTCGCTGACGCTCATCGGCATGGACGTCACGCCCCTGGAGCTGGCCGGCAACGTCCTGACCCCCTCGTGCACGGCCCGGCTTTCGCTGCGCATCGCTCCTGGACAGGATCCGGCCGCGGCCCAGGAGGCCCTGGTCGCCCACCTGGAGAAGCACGTGCCTTTCGGGGGCCGGCTGACCGTCACCGGCCGTGAAGCCGGGCCGGCCTTCGACGGCTCCGAGGTCACGCCCGCCTCCGAGGCCGCTCACTGGGCCCTGTCCACCGCCTGGGACACCGAGGCCGTCAATATCGGACAGGGCGGCTCCATCCCCTTCATCGCCACCCTCAAGGAGACCTTCCCGGGTGCCCAGGTTCTCGTCACCGGGATCGAGGACCCCGATACTCGCGCCCACAGTGAGAACGAGTCCATGCACCTGGGCGAACTCGAGCACATCGTGGTTGCCGAGGCCCTCCTCCTGGCCCGTCTGGGCGGTGCCATCGACTCATGACGGCCAGTGCTCACCGAGACCGCAACCGGAGAACGAGCCCATGAAGGTTCTCCTCGCCCCTGGCGGGCTGTGGCCCGAGCCCGCTGGAGTGCCCCTAGCGGGCTTGGGAACTGGTCTTGCCCCGGGCCGGGTCGCCTCCGGTCTGGCACGGGGCTGGCGGGCGGCGCGTCCCCATGACTCCCTGACCCTGCTGCCCATAGCGGACGGCGGACCGGACTCGGCTCAGGTGATCGCCCCCGATCAGGTCGCCTCCCGGGAGGTCATTCAGGGACGGGGCCCGCTCGGACAGGTCAGAGAGGTCGACCTGGTGCGTCTGGTTCCCAGGCCCTCACGATCCGGGAGCCGGCACCCCGCAGAAGCGAGCACCTGGTTCCTGGATGCCGCCCGTCTCCTGGCGCTTCCCTCAGATCCCGATGAGGCGGCCCAGGAGGCGCTGGAGGGCAGCACCTCCGGTTTGGGAGAAGTCATCGGTGCAGCCCTGAGCCGTACCGACCCCTTGGACACGCTTGTGGTGGGGATGTCGCGCTCCGCCGTTCACGACGGGGGTCTGGGAGCCATGGACGCGCTGGGCGGTCTACGAGCTGCCAAGGACCTGCTGTCGCATCGCAGTCTGGGACTGGCCCTGGCCGACGACATCTCCCTGGGAGGCATGAACGGCGCCGGGGCGGCCCTGGCGAGCATCACCTCCATCTGTCCTGAGCGGGCCCAGGAGCTGGACCGCCGTGCCTGCGCCCGGGCGATGGAAGTCGTCGGCGAGGCCCAGGATCTCGATGCCGGTGCCGTCGGTCCACACAGGCCACTGCCTGTCGTCTCCGCACTCGACGCCGTCGCCGGGCCGTCCGCCTCTGCGCACGCGGCGGACTCGGCAGGGACGGCTCGCCTGAGCGTGTCGACCTGGGGGACCGGGGCGGGCGGGGGCAGCGCCCTGCTGCTGCGGGCCCTGGGAGCCTGGGCGCGGCCCGGGGCGCGAGTCATGGCTGAGCTCGTCAGTTTGAGCGAGGCCGCCTACGGGCAGGACTTGGTGGTCTCGGCCTGGGGAGAGCTCTACGACGTCCTGGCCGACGGCGTCGTGGGCGTCGTCGGCCAGCAGGCCGCCTCACAGGCACAGCCGTGCATCCTGGTGTGCGGGCGCTGCGCCGTCAGTCGCGGCGAGCTGGCCGCAGCCGGTGTCACCAACGCCTACGGCCTGCAGGAGGCTCACGCCGCCGAGCCCTGGGAAGCGACTGACTCCCACGGGCTGGAGGCACGGCTGACGGACCTCGGCTCCCGGTTGGCCCGCACGTGGTCGCGCTGACCGGATGCTTCACGCCGGGGCGCGGCTGCGGGCTGCGGGAGGCTCAGTCGATGGGGGCCGCGGCGGTCGAGTCGCGCACGATGAGGTCGGGGGCGAAGAGCATCTCGGTGTCGGCCGGCCGCTGCCCGTTGAGCTGTGCCAGAAGCGTGGAAACGGCCGCCCGGCAGATGGACTCCACGGGCTGGCGCACCGTGGTCAGCGGCGGGTCCGTCATGGGGATGAGCGGTGAGTCGTCGTAGCCGATGACGGAGACGTCATGAGGCACCGACCTGCCCGTCTGGCGCACCCCGTGGACCACACCCAGGGCCATGACGTCCGAGGAGCAGACGATGCCGGTGCAGCCCTGCTCCAGCAGGTGCAATGCTGCGCTGACCCCGCCCTCGTAGGTGTAGAGCGTCTCCACGATCCGCAGCGGCTCCTCGGGAAGGCCCTCGCCCATGGCGTCCTCGTAGCCGGAGCGCTTGCGCTGAGCCGGCACCATGCGCATCGGCCCCATGGCCAGGCCAATGCGCTGGTGACCCAGGGCGATGAGGTGATCCACCGCGATGCGGGTCGCCCGGCGGTCATCGGTGGCGAAGCCCGGTGCCTTGATGGTCGGCGCGTTGCCGTTGATCGTCACCAGTGGTACGCCACGCTCACGCAGGCGCTGGTAGCGGGTCACGTCACCGGTGGTGTCCGCGTGGCGTCCGGAGACGAAGATGATGCCGGCGACACCGCGGTCCACGAGCATCTCGATGTACTCGTCCTCGCTGATACCGCCGGGGGTCTGGGTACACAGCAGGGGAGTGTGCCCGGAGGGTGCCAGGAGCTGTTCGATCTGCTGGGCGAACAGCGGAAAGATCGGGTTGCTCAGCTCAGGCACGATCAGCCCCATGAGACCGCGGGAGGTCTGGTGCACCGACTCGGGCCGCTCGTAGCCCAGGATGTCGAGCGCAGCGAGTACCTGCCGACGGGTCGAGTCAGCCACGTTGGACTTTCCATTGAGCACACGGGAGACAGTCGCGGTGGAGACGCCCGCCTGGTCGGCGATGTCAGTGAGAGTGAGTCTCTGTGGCATGAGTGAATCCTACGAAGAACGGTCAGGATGGAGGGGCTGACTCGCCTGAACCGACAGCGGAACGTCGCGTCCCTCGACTGACCATCATCGCAGGTCATGTCCCGTTTGTGGAATCCGGGACGGTGAGGTGGCGCCGTCGGCCCCTGATTCCCGGCTGATGGGACGGGAAGGATGCGTCAAGGCGCCCGGCCCCGATCAGCCCTTGACCGCACCCGAGATCGATCCGCCGACGATATAGCGCTGCAGGTATTGGAACAGAGCGATCACCGGGGCCAGCCACGTCGTCGTCGTCGGAGGCACGAGTGGATGTCCCTCCTCCTGCCGCGGGGGCTGAGAGGACAGAAGAACCTTGGCCTCAGCCGGCAAGGTGACAGGGGAGTCGGAGGTGTTGACCACGACCAGGACTCCGCGCACCAGGAAGGCGAGGGTCTGGGGCGGGCACCACTCCAGACCGGTGACGAAGGCCAGGGGAGCGCAGGCCAGGTTGTACTCATGACGCACATGGACCGCGTGCCGCACGGTCGCGGACGGAGAACCGAACTGGGAGGACTGCACCTGCGCGTGCTCGGCCACCATGTCGGCCAGCTCCAGGGGCGGTCGGCTTGTCGGAGTCGGACAGGGCGATCTCATCGCCCTGACGCAGGTAGAGCGAGCCGGGCAGGGCCAGCATCATGGCCTGCAGCGCCAGCCCCCGACGCAGCCGTTCGTCGTGGTCAACGGAGTACCAGCGCTGTCCGTCACCCGGATCCAGGTGCTCGGAGAGAATGTGGGGAGGCAGGAAGCGCCAGGTGGGGGGCGCCGAAGCGGTCGTGCTCGTCCAGCGACCGGGTCAGGTGGGACGTGAGTGACTCGGCGTTCCACCGTGTCAGCGTCAGACAGTCGTCGCGCAGGTGGTGCGCAGTCATCCTGGAGATGATGACGGAGTGACTCCGGGTAGTCAGCGGTCACGTCGGCACCGATGATGCCCTCGTCGATATACTCGGCCAGCTGGCCGTGCAGCATGGCGCAGTAGGTGCTGAGCCGATCCAGTCGGATACCGCTGGTGATCTGAGGGGCACGATCGTGCCCAGGTCGATCCCGGCCGCACCGGCCTGCAGGTAGGCCTCCGAGCGGCGTAGCAGGTCATCAGCAGCTCCTTCGAGACCGGTGACGAAGCCAGTGGTCTGCTTGGCGTAGGGGCCCGTGATCGGACCGAGCGCCCGGAGATGCGCACGATGGTTCGCAGCCCTGCTCGCCGGCCTTGTCGATGAACCGTCGGATCGAGTCCATCTCGGTGTCGATGTCGAGCGAGGCTCGGACGGATGAGCACCGCGTCCATTCCCAGGTAGAGGGCGTGCTCAATGATGGGGATCGGTGCGGTCCAGCTCGGCCGCTCCCAGGGGATGGTGATGGGGATCTCGTGAGACCAGTGCGTGGCGCCACCACTCTTCCGGACCGTCGTAGGGGCCGGTGAACGAGGGTTGTGGTGGTCACAGCAGGTGTCTCCCTTCCACCGGGCTCGTGCCCAGGGGTTTTGACGTCCAAGTGGTTCATCGATGTGAGGAGGATGCGTGGCGACCACAAGCCGGAGGGATCGGGTGGCGGCGCTCCCCTGGGACGGTGTCGGAGGTGTCGGAATGGTGACGACCATGGTAACCCGCTTCTGCGCTACCTTGACCATGTCAGCGCAGAAATCTGGATCCGAGCCTGTGCGTATCGACGGACGCGATGCCCTCGGCCTGTCCGGGTACCAGGGTGCAGGACGTGGAGCGCTTTCGTTCACGAGCAGGCGAAGAATCCTCAACGCACCCCTTTTGAACGTGACCGGGCCCGGGTCCTGCACTCCTCCGCGCTGCGGCGTCTGGGGGCCAAGACCCAGGTACTGGGGCCCGCGGCCGACGACTTCGTGCGTACCCGGCTCACCCACTCCCTGGAAGTGGCGCAGGTGGGGCGCTGCCCTGGGGCAGGCGCTGGGATGCGACCCCTGACGTCGTCGATACAGCCTGCCTGTCCCACGACTTGGGCCATCCTCCCTACGGTCACAACGGTGAGAAAGCGCTCGATGTTGTGGCCCGCCAGATCGGGGGCTTCGAGGGCAATGCCCAGACTTTCCGGATCCTCACCCGGCTGGAGCCCAAGACTCTTGATGAGGCCGGGCGGGCCGGTCGGGCGTCAATCTGACTCGGGCCAGCCTCGATGCCGTCGCGAAGTACCCCTGGCTCAAGGGGAGGGGGCCGGGTGGCCGTAGTGCGCGCAAGTACTCCGCCTACCACGACGACGCCGAGATCTTCGCCTGGATGCGCCAGGGCGCGCCGGACGGCAGGCGCTGTATCGAGGCGCAGATCATGGACCTGTCCGACGACGTCGGCTACTCCGTCCACGACGTCGAGGACGCGATCGCCCTGGGGCGCATGGACCCGGCCTGCCTGACCGACCCGAAGGAGGTCGATGAGCTGCTCGAGGCCACGCGGGCCTGGTACGGCACCGACCTGAGCGCCGACGCCCTCGGGGCGGCTTTCGAGAGACTGGCCGACCAGCCCTACTGGATCTGCTCCTACAACGGGTCAGTGGCCGACGCCGCGCACCTGAAGAACCTCACCAGCGAGATCATCGGCCGCTTCGTCTCAGCGGTCGCCGCCGCCACCCGCCAGACCCTACGGCAGCGGCCCCTGACCCGCTACGAGGCCGAGCTCGTCATCCCGAGGAGACGGCTGCGGAGATCCTCCTCCTCAAGGGCATCGCCGTGCGCTACGTCATGGAGCCCCGGGAGCATGAGCCGGTCTACATGCGCCAGCGCACCCTCATCTTCGACCTCGCCGATGCCCTCATGACCGGCGGTGGGAAGGGGATCGACCCGGTTCTGCTCGACGTCTGGAACCGGGCCGAGAGCGATGATGAGCGCCTGCGGGTGGTCGTCGACCAGATCGCCTCCTGACGGACACCTCCGCGCGGGCCTGGCACGCCCGGCTGTGCGGCATGTTCTCTCGAGGTCTAGCCGGGCGCTCCGTGAGACCCTGGCGCACGGATGTCGAGCCCCTCGCCTACGATGGCCCTGTGGCGGGACTGATCAGGCGTGAGGACATCGAGGCGGTGCGCGAGCGCGCCAGGCTCGAGGACGTCGTCGGTGAGCACGTGACTCTCAAGAGCGCCGGTCGTCGGCTCGCTCAAGGGGCTGTGCCCCTTCCACGACGAACGCACCCCCTCCTTCCACGTCCGCCCTCAGCTCGGCTACTGGCACTGCTTCGGCTGCGGTGAGGGCGGTGACGTCATCACCTTCATCGAGAAGATCCACCACCCTCGGTTTTCGCCGAGGCGGTCGAGTACCTGCTGACCGCACCGGGGTCCAGCTGCGCTACGAGGAGGGCGGTGCGGTGCGGCGCGGCGTGGAGCCGGGCACTCGTCAGCGCCTCATGGACGCCAACCGCCTGGCCGAGGCCTGGTTCCGCGAGCAGCTCGCCACCCCGGAGGCCCAGCCGGGGCGGGACTTCCTCACGGCCCGGGGCTTTCGACCGCCATGCCGCCGCGCACTTCGGCGTCGGCTACGCGCCAGCGGATGGGACCACCTCGCCCGGTATCTGCGCAGTGCCGGCTACACCGAGGCCGAGCTGGTCGACTCCGGCCTGTGCAGCCGAGGCGGGCAGGACGGGCGACGCGTCTACGACCGGTTTCGCGGCCGCCTCATCTGGCCCATCCGAGACGTCACCGGGGCCACCGTCGGCTTCGGGGCGCGCAAGCTCTCGGAGGAGGACCAGGGTCCCAAGTACCTCAACACCCCCGAGACCCCGTCTTCCACAAGAGCCAGGTCCTCTACGGGCTGGACCTGGCCAAGCAGGGAGGTCGCCCGCTCGCACCGGATCGTCGTCGTCGAGGGCTACACCGACGTCATGGCTGCCCACCTGTCCGGGGTGACCACGGCCGTGGCCACGTGCGGGACCGCCTTCGGCGCGGACCACGTGCGGGTGGTACGCCGTCTCCTAGGAGACGTGGACGACCCCGCAGCGGGAGTCGTCACCGGCCAGGGACGCGAGGCTCGAGGCGGCGAGGTCATCTTCACCTTCGACGGAGACGCAGCCGGCCAGAAGGCCGCCCTGCGCGCCTACGCCGAGGACCAGCGCTTCGCCACCCAGACCTTCGTGGCCGTCGACCCCGGCGGCCTGGACCCCTGCGACCTGCGCATGAAGGAGGGGGACACGGGCATCCCGCGCCTGCTGTCCCGACGGGTGCCGCTGTTCGAGTTCGTCATTCGCACCTCCCTGTCCCACCTGGACCTGGACACCTCCGAAGGGCGGGTCCGGGGCTGCGCTCGGCGGCACCGGTGGTGGCCGGCATCCGGGACCGGGCGCTCAAGCGCGAGTACACCCTGACGGCTCGCCGGATGGCTGGGACTGCCCGATGCCGAGGTCCACGCCGCAGTCCAGGCCGCAGGGAGGCGAGGGGCACAGCCCAGCGCTGCACGGGGCGGTCAGTGGCCCACCGACGAGACCGCCGGCCCCGATGCTGCGGCCCCCGTGCGGGGGCTGCCGCCGGTGACCGACCCCGTCTGAGCAGCTCGAGCGTGAGGCCCTGGCCGTCATCATCCAGTTCCCGATGGCGGCCCACCACGCCGGTGCTGACGAGATGGGAGCCGACTCCTTCGGCCAGCTCACCCACCGGGCCGTTTACGAGGCTGTCGCCGCCGCCGGAGGTACTGCGGAGGTGTTGGGGCTGGTCCAGCAGGCGGTGTCCGCAGGCATCGGGGAGCAGGAGGCGCAGCGCCGGGCCACGCTGCGTTGGCTCCAGCAGGTGCGCGACGGCGCCATCGACCTGGTCGAGGCCGCCATCACCGAGCTCGCCGTGGCGCCCCTGCCACTTCCCACGATCCGGGGACGCGGCACCGAGGTGGACGCCTCCGGGCTGGAACGCTACGCCAAGGGCGTGCTCGGCTCCCTCGCCGTCATGGGTATCAACCGGCGGCTCGTTGAGATGCGCTCACGCCACCGGCGGATGTCGCCGCAGGAGGAGGGCTACCGCGAGCTGTTCTCCCAGATCGCTGCCCTCGAGCAGCGCCGCATGCAGATCAGGCAGGGGACCTGAGGTCGGGCCGGTGGCCCCACTAGGTGAGCAGGTGCGGGTAGCCTGACGGTCATGCCGATCCTGCGACGTCGTCAAGGCTCATCCACCCGCTCCACCGCCGCACTTCCGCTGGAGATGCGTGAGCAGCTGCGCGAGCCCGCCCTGGGAGCCGTTCCCCTGAATGCGGAGGGCTCGGCGTGGGCGGTGGCCACGACCGGATCCCTCGTGGTCTTCAACGGGTGCAGCAGGCCCAAGACCCACCCCTGGGACGAGGTGGAGCAGGGGACCTGGGACGGGCAGGAGCGCGTCTTCATCCTGAGGTGGTCGCAGCAGGATCGCGAGGACCTCGTTCTGAAGGTCCCGGCAGGAGTCCGTAACGGCGACGCCTACGCCTCCGCTGATGCGGCCCCCTTCGCCAAGGCCCTGCGCCAGCGGGTGGAGGCCGCCATCGTCCACAGCGCCGTGACAACGCTTCCGCAGCGGCGCCACGGCCACAGCGAGTGTGCGTCGAGGCAGTGACGGTGAGCTCTACTCCGTCACCCGGCCACTGATCTCACAGGTCGATGAGGTGGAGGATTGCCAGGCGCTTCAGGAGCTGGAAGACCGCGTCCGCGAGGGTGTGGGCCTTCCCACACGGTAGGATGTTCCTGGAATAGCAGCGTTTTCCTTCGATTTCGCCGGATTCGACGTCGCCGCGGGATGTTGCTAAAGTTCACTGCGCGTCAAAGCGCATTCCTGCGTAGCTCAATGGCAGAGCATCCGACTGTTAATCGGACGGTTGCTGGTTCGAGTCCAGCCGCAGGAGCCGCCAGGGAGTCCCTAGTCGATCAGGCTGAGGGACTCTTTCTTTTTTCAGTCTGTACTTAGGACCCCATCAGGTCTTCGGCAGATGTGTGCGTCGGGCGGCGTGCGAGCACCCGATCACGAGACGGGCCGGACATGACCTCGTCGCGTCGGTCATGGGGAGGATGCCGCCATGGCATACCGCGACATCCGCATCATTGGCGACCCGGTCCTGCGCACCGAGTGCGACTGGATCACTGATATCGACGACTCCGTCAAGGCCCTGGTTGAGGACCTGCTCGAGACGGTCGATGAGGACGGCCAGGGCCGGCCTGGCTGCCAATCAGATCGGGATCGGTCTGCGCGCCTTCTCCTGGAACATCGACGGCGAGATCGGCTGCATCCTCAACCCCAAGATCGTCGAGGGTCTCCAAGGACGAGTACCAGGACGGGGACGAGGGCTGCCTGTCAGTGCCGGGGCCTGTGGTTCCCCACGGAGCGGGCCTGGTACGCCCGGGCCGAGGGAGTGGACCTGGACGGCAGGGAGGTCGTCGTCGAGGGGGAGGGAGCTCATGGCCCGCTGCATCCAGCACGAGTGCGACCACCTGGAGGGCCACCTCTACCTCGATCGCCTCGACCGGAAGAACCGGGCCAAAGGCGATGAAGGAGCTACGAGCGCAGGGACCGTAACGCCTCAAGGATATGAGACCGGGTGGGGCAGCAGGTGCTGAGACCTGTTGCCCCACCCGGTTCTGCATGAGGCGATGAGGCGTCCTGCGCTCGGCGTGCTCCTAGCCGACGCGGTGCAGCCAACGCACGGGTGCACCGGCTCCCGGCGTAGCGGAAGGGCTCGAGCTCGTCGTCCCAGGCCTGTCCCAGAGCCAGGTCGAGCTCGCGGCGCATCCTCTCAGGATCAGCCGCGTAGACGAGCGCGGCACGGATCCGGTCCTCGGGGACGACGACGTTGCCGTGAACATCCGTCTGGGCGTGGAAGATGCCCAGGTCCGGGGTGTGCGACCAGCGGCCGCCGTCAGTGCCGACGCTCGCCTCCTCAGTGACCTCGTATCGCAGGTTCGCCCAGCCGCGCAGGGCGGAGGCAAGACTGGCTCCCGTTCCAGCGGGCCCCACCCAGCTGGTCTCGGCTCGCATCATGCCCCGGGCCGCAGGCTGCTCGGTCCAGTCCAGGTGGACACGCGAACCGAGCACCTCGGCCGCTGCCCACTCGATGTGGGGGCAGAGAGCCCGAGGTGCTGAATGCACGAAAAGTACACCGCGGGTGTAGGCACCGATCATGAGTATCGCCTCCTGGTTGGTTTCGAGATTCGCCTTCCCCAACGGTCTCGACCCACAACCGGGCTCATGTCATGACGTACGCGGCATGCACGGCTAGTGTGCCCTGACCGCACCGGCCGGGTCCAGCGCGGTGGGTCACAGAGCGAGGTCTCACGGCATCGCAGCCCGAGCACGACTACTGACGGGTGAAGACCAGGGCGACGTTGTGCCCTCCGAAGCCGAAGGAGGTGCTGGCCGCCGCCTCCAGTCTGGGGACAGGTCCCGGCCCCTGCGGCCCAACGACGTCCAGCCCGAGCCGGGCCAGCTCCGGATCCACTCCGGCCGGCAGCAGCGTGGGCGGGGCCCAGCGCTCCTGCAGCGCCATGACGGTCAGCACCGCCTCCAGCCCGCCGGCCCCGCCCAGGAGGTGACCGGTGGCGGACTTTCGTGGCGCTGACGGCCGCACTCGGAACCGTCCTGGCCAGGACACCGGCCTCGACGACGTCGCCGGCGGGTGTCGAGGTGGCGTGGGCGTTGACGTGCCCGACAGCCGCCGGCATCAAGGCCCGCGCGCTCCAGAGCCAGCCGCAGGGGCTCGTTCCTGCTCCGCACCCGATGGCTCGGGGCGTGCGACGTCGTAGGCGTCGGCGGTGACCCGGGAGCCCGCCAGCACGGCCAGGACCCTGTGCGCCACGGGCCGTGGCGTGCGCGCCGCTCCAGGACGAGGATCCCGCGCCCTCACCCAGGACGAAAGCCGTCGCGGTCCGGGGCGAAAGGGGCGTGAGGCGGTCTGCGGGTCGGTCGTTGCGCGTCGACAGGGGCTCTCATGGCGCCGAAGGCGGCCACGGTCATCGGGTGGAGGGCCGCATCCGTGCCCCGGCCACGACGACGTCGGCCCGTCCCAGAGCGATGAGGTCTGCACCGTAGGCGATGGCCTCGGCCCCGAGGCGCAGGCCGAGACCGGAGCGTGGATGCCGCCGTGCGCCCCCAGCTCGATCCCCACGGCTGCCGCCGGGGCGTTGGGCATGAGCGCGGGGACCGCTGTCGGCAGCACGCGCCGGGGGCCCTTGTCCCCTCAGGGTGTCCCACGCCTCCATGACCGACAGGACCGGGTCCCCATGCCCGGGGAGACGGACACCGCCAGACGCTGCGAGGCGACCTGCGGAGCCTCGGCCTGCTCCCAGGCCTGGCGGGCGGCCAGCAGCGCGCACTGACTGGCGCGGTCGAGACGGCGCATCTGGCGGGGTGGGAGCATCTCGGCAGGGATCGACCGCCAGGGGGCGCCGATCCGCACGGGCAGCTCGCTGTGCCTCGACCCATCGTGCTCAAGGGTGCGAACCGCGCAGGTGCCCTGGTGCAGAGCGCTCAGGTGGATCTCGACGTCTGCACCTAGAGGTTGACGGTCCCCAGGCCGGTGACGACGACGTCGTCGGGGCGGCACTCGGCTTCCGGGCTCATGTCTGTCGTCAGGCCTTCTTGGAGGTCACCAGGTCAACCAGCGCTCCGACGGTGGGCAGGGTCGGGATGAGGGAGTCGTCGAGGGCACACCGAAAGCGCTCCTCGACCTGGGTGGCGATGGTCAGCAGGACCCAGGGAGTCGACGTCGAGATCCTGGGCGAAGGTGGTCTCACGGGTGATGTCCTTGGCGGCGACGCCGGACTCTCGCTGACGATCTGGGTGATGACGGACTGGACGTCGTCGTTGCTCTGCTCAGCCATGGTGGCTCCTTCTGACGCCGCGACGGAGCATCAGGATCCGTGACGGCGACTGGCTCGATGATGGTTGTGGTTCGCCCGCGGCGCGCCTGCAGGTCAGACCATTGTCCCAGATGAGAAGGGGTGCTCCGGAATCGGTGCGTTACCGAGGGGCGAGTCGTGACCGACGTGTTGTACATAGCGCAGCGACCGGACCGAGTCCGAATGTGACGGACGGTCCGGTCTCGCCTGAGGAGAGGACGCGGATGCTCACGTCCGCGGCGCCTCAAACCTCCGGCTGACAGCCAGTCGGCCCCACGATGATCGCCATGTGCAGCATGAGGCCGTCACGGGCGTTTGTCGCGTCCCAACCGACCCTGTTCGCTGACCCGGCCCAGGCGGTGGCGCACCGTGTTGGCGTGCACGAACAGGTTTCGGGCGGTGGCTTCCAGGCTCCGCCCAGGGATCAGGTAGAGTGGCCACTGTGCTCTCGAAGGGGTCGCCCATCTCGTGGAGGGGTGCGTGCACCAGATTGAGGATCTGCTCGCCGGCGAGCTCGTCGCCGCCAGGAGCCGCTCGGGCAGGGAGGTCATCGGCGTGGAACCGGGTTGGGGCGCCTCGGCCCCAGCCGGGCAGGGGCCCCAGCCCGGCCAGGGCGGAGCGCAGTGAGCAGCCCGCGTGCGAGATCCCGGGACCACCGCCGACGACGGCCGACCCTCCCAGGCCGCCGGGCCACCCTGCATGGCCGCCTGGTCCACCAGCTGCTCAGCAGTGGCGTCCCGGGAGGTGCTTGGATGCCGGACCGGAGCGGCTGAGCTGTCGCCCAGGACGATGAGGACGGAGTCGCCACGTACCGATACCAGGCAGTCGCTGGCCAGGGTTGCGGCACTCGTGGCGCAACCTGGAGACGCGAGCGCATCCAGGGTGGTCTTGGCGGCGATGGCCACCACCGGTCCGGTTCCGTTCCAGCCGGCAGTTCCGGCCGGGTCGCGGCGTCCTCGGGGGCGTCGTGGAGCATCGCGTCGACCGCTACAGATTCAACCGGGCGTCCCAGGCGCCTCGTGCCTCGCTGCCCGGGCGTACACCTCAGCCGCAGCGAAGCCGACGTCGCGCCCGAAGGTCAGGACGAGGATGCGGACGGTGTCATGGTCCTCCGCCGGCACGGCGCGAGGAGCCTCGTCAACAACAACGTCGAGGACGGTGCGCACCAGAGCCAGGGGTCTGCTCCAGCGTGATCACGCCGGTCAGGGCGGCAGGGGCCACGGAGAAGATCTGAGAGGGGCCAACGGGGTCGACGGGGTTCTCCGCCGAGTCGACGAACATGGTGACGCGCAGGCGGGCCACCGCTGCGATCTGGTCGCGCGATCCTTCCGGCAGGGTTCGGTAGAAATCATGGGCCGAACTGATGCGGTCCAGTGAGTGTTCAATAATTGTGTCCTGCGCCTGTCGCAGTGCAGACACTCCCGGGCGCTCAACTCATCCATGCTGTGGATGCTACCGACTGGAATATCGTGAGGGACAGTAGGTTCCCGATTGGCGCGGCGTGTGATCCGACACGGGTTTGTCTTGAAAATACGGGGATAACTGAGGGATGGTGTGTCGTGCAGGCGGAGTGGATTACACAGGTTACAATAGCGTAACCATTGTGGAAGCCCATGGTATGTGAATCTGCAATGACCTGAGTGTGCGCACTGTGTGCCAGCATAGATGTGCGCACGTAGGCGCCTGGCTAGACAACTCGGAGGCTTAAGATGACGCAGGCAACCCGTACGGAGGAAGATCTTCTTGGTGCACGGGAGGTTCCATTGGAAGCCTATGGGGAATCCACACGCTACGTGCGATGGAGAACTTCCGGATCTCTGGATCGGTGGTCGGTGATGAAGAGGCCTTTGTTCGTGGCATGGTGCAGGTGAAGAAGGCCTCGGCGTTAGCGAACAGTGATCTGGGAGCTCTTGACCCGGAGGTTGCTGGTGCGATTGTGTGGGCGTGCGACCAGGTGCTGGTTGCTGAGCGCTGCCTTGATCAGTTTCCGGTCGACCAGTTCCAGGGAGGTGCCGGAACCAGCGTCAATATGAATACCAATGGGTGATTGCCAACCTCGCTCTGGAGTTCTAGGGATATGCCAAGGGTCGCTATGACATCGTCAACCCCAACGACCATGTCAACAAGTCCCAGTCGACGAACGATGCCTATCCAACTGGATTCCGTTTGGGGCTGTTCACTCTTGTCGGCTCGCTCATCGAGGAGCTTGAGCGACTCATCGCCTCCATGCGTGCCAAGGGGGTGGAGCTCGTCAATGTTCTGAAGATGGGGCGTACGCAGCTTCAGGGACGCTGTTCCCTATGAGCCTGGGGCAGGGGTTCAGAGGGCCTTCGCCGTTCTGTTGGAGGAGGAGGTCAGTCGGCTTCACAACAACGCCGCTCTGCTTCTGGAGGTGAACCTCGGAGGCCACGGCGATCGGCACGGGGCTCAACACCCCGCCGGACTATCAGAGCACTGTCGTCGGGCATCTGCGGGAGATCACTGGTCTGGATGTTCGAGGGCGCATGATCTGCTGGAAGCCACGAGTGACACAGGTGCCTACGTCTCGATGCATGCGGCGATCAAGCGTCTGGCGGTGAAGCTGTCCAAGATCTGCAACGATCTGCGACTGCTGTCCTCCGGGCCTCGTGCGGGGCTGGGGGAGATCAGGCTGCCTGAGCGTCAGGCTGGTTCCTCCATCATGCCGGCCAAGGTCAATCCGGTGATTCCGGAGGTGGTGAACCAGGTCTGTTTCAAGGTTATTGGAAACGACGTCGCGCTGACCTTCGCCGCTGAGGCCGGACAGCTCCAGCTCAACGTCATGGAACCGGTGATTGCCCAGGCCATCTTTGAGTCCATCAATCTTCTCACCCGTGGGATGTCGACCCTGCGGGAGCTGTGCATCGTGGGGATCGAGGCCAATGAGGATGTGTGCCGTCGCAATGTGCTGGACTCGATCGGAATCGTTACCTACCTCAACCCGGTAATCGGCCATCACAATGGCGACATGGTGGGGCGAGAGTGTGCCCGTTCAGGACGCAGCGTGCGAGAGGTGGCTCTGGAGATGGGGCTGCTCGAGGAATCTGTTCTTGATGAGATTCTCAGCCCGGAGAACTTCTTCGTCCCCATTTTCCGTGACTTGAAGCGTCTACTCGAGGATCCGATCCCTCAACTCCGCCAGTTGTGTCGACGGTGACCGACTCGGAGGGATAAGAGGCTCGGCCTTCCGATTGCACCGTCTCACCGATGTCGGAAGGCCTTGTCCGACTCTGTCGTGACCGCCATCATGAGAAGGAGCGGCGGGAGCGGACGACTGGGGCGTGAACATCCTTGCCGATCGATGTTGACGCCTTGTGGATCCACGCTTCGCCTGCGGAGGCCTGGAGCGCCAGAAGACGTAATTGAGGTTGTCTCCGTCGTTCGGGCCGAATGTGACTTTATTAGATGCATCGATCCAGATCGTGTTGTCAAAGCCGTGGACGGTGAGTGACTCGATCTCTCCCTCGATGACGACCACGAGATTTTGTGCAGTGATTGTACGTCTCGTGCCCCAGCCGAGACCTTGACCACCTGATCGGTGGAGAGCTCGTTGGCAGGTGACATTGACCTGGTCGAGGCGGGCACCACCTTGGTGACCTCGGCCTCTGCCTGGGCTCAGGTGTCCTCCGCGTCGTTGTTGGTCAGGTCGTCATCGTAGTCGCGTATCTCGGAGGACGTGCAGTTCCCGTACTCCAATGGATCAACGGGACCGGTGCCCTCCAGTTTTCAGTGGGTTCCTCCTCGGCCTCCTCTGCGGCGGCGTCATGAGCCTGGTTCGACGGAGACGAGGACGCCCCCGTGGTACCGGTCCAGCCGACTGAGCAGCCAGACAGGGTCAGCAGGGCACGCGGCCATGAAGGAGGCGGAGCGCAGGGAGCAGGGGAACGGGACAACGGAGGACCTCATTCGGCAGACATGGTGGTGCCGGTGGAACGCGGAAGACCGCGTTCCACCGGCACCCTGATCAGTCAGTGCGTCCAACTATAGCCGCACGGGGCGGGTCAGGACTCCCGCCACTGGGGAGCCGGAGGTGCCTGCGTTGACGTTGGTCAAGTCGTAGCGGGCAATGGCTTGGGCCAGCACGGGTGGTCGAGGCGTCCCTGCTCCACCAGCGCCTGGAGGCGCGAGACCACCACTGACTGGGCGTCGATGAGGTAGTGGCGCCTGGCGGCAGCCGAGTGTCGGAGAATCCGAAGCCGTCAGCACCCAGGGTGTAGTAGTCACCGGGCACCCAGGCTCGGATCTGGTCAGGGACAAGATGGTCGTAGTCGCTGGTGGCGATGAAGGGGACCAGTGCTCTCGAGAGCTTCTGCGTCAGGTAGGGGACCTGCCGCTGGGCATCGGGGCCAGGAAGTTGGCCTTCTCCACCTCAGGGGCCTGGCGCCGCAGCTCGTTCCAGCTGGTGACGGACCACGTGGTGGCACGTCGTCCCAGTCCTCGGCCGGGATGCGGCGGGCCTCCTCGATCCAGGGCACTCCGACGCCGGAGGCCAGGGAGCTGGACCTCGGGTCCCTCGCCGTCGGGAGCCGTGCTGATGCGGTGAATACCGCGCAGGATTCCCTCGACGTCGACGTCGTCGGGTTCAGCGGGCTGGTGGATCGGCTCGTTGTAGACGGTCAGGGTAGTACATGACGTCCCGGTTGCGGCCCTGAGTCCGGTCGTACCAGCGCTCAGGGCGTCGCGCACGATGTGCCGTATCTCGTAGGCGTAGGCCGGGTCGTAGCTGATGACGGCGTCGTTGGTGGCCGCGATGACGGGGGAGTGGCCGTCCATGTGCTGGGTGCCCTCACCGGTCAGGGTGGTTCGCCCGGCGGTGGCTCCGATGATGAAGCCGCGGGTCAGCTGGTCGCCTGCGGCCAGAACTGGTCGCCGGTGCGCTGGAAGCCGAACATCGAGTAGAAGATGTAGACCGGGATCATCGGCTCGCCGTGGGTGGCGTAGCTCGTGCCGGCCACCTGGAACAGGGAGACCGAACCGGCCTCATTGATTCCCGTGTGCATGAGCTGACCGGAGGTGGACTCCCGGTAGGACAGCATCATGTCGGCGTCGACTGGGTGTAGTTCTGGCCCTGGGTGTTGAAGATCTTCTTGGTGGGGAAGAGCGACTCCAGCCCGAAGGTGCGCGACTCGTCCGGAATGATCGGGACGATGCGCCGGCCGATGCCCTTGTCCTTGATGAGCTCCTTGAGCAGGCGGACGAAGGCCATCGTGGAGGCGACCTCCTGCTTGCCCGAGCCGCCCTTGAGGGATGTCGTAGGTCTTGTCTCTCGGCAGCTCGAGCTCGACGCCGGCATCGCGGCGCTCGAGGGACGAAAGCCTCAGAGCTGACGGCGGCGGTCCAGCATGTAGAGCAGCGAGGGGTCGTCGTCGGCCGGCCGGTAGTACGGCGGCATCTTCGGGTTGGCCTCGAGCTGCTCATCGGTGATTGGGATGTGGAGCCGGTCCCGCAGGGGCCTTGAGGTCGTCCAGCGTCAGCTTCTTCATCTGGTGGGTGGCGTTACGGCCGGCGAAGTGGTCGCCCAGGAGATAGCCCTTGACCGTGTGCGCCAGGATGACGGTGGGCTGGCCCTTGTGCTCCGTGGCCGCCTTGTAGGCGGCGTACATCTTGCGGTAGATCGTTGCCGCCGCGCTGCAGTGCCCAGATCTCGTCATCGGTCCAGTCCCTTGACGAGCTCGGCGGTGCGCGGGTCGCGGCCGAAGAAGTGCTCGCGGATGTAGGCGCCGTCGTTGGCCTTGAAGGTCTGGTAGTCGCCGTCGAGCGTCTCCATCATGAGGTGCTCGAGCGCGTGGTCCTTGTCCGCGGCGAGGCTGGTCCCAGCCACGGCCCCAGATCACCTTGATGACGTTTCCAGCCCGCGCCCATGAAGAGGCCTCGAGCTCCTGGATGATCTTTCCGTTTCCGCGCACCCGGGCCGTCGAGGCGCTGCAGGTTGCAGTTGATGACGAAGGTGAGGTTGTCCAGCTGCTGGCTGGCCGCCAGCTGCAGCATGCCGCGTGACTCGGGCTCGTCCATCTCACCGTCGCCCAGGAAGGCCCAGGTGTGCTGCTGAGAGGTGTCCTTGATGCCGGCGCCCTGAAGGTACTTGTCGAACCAGGCCTGGTAGATCGCCTCGGACGGGCCAAGCCCCATGGAGACAGTGGGGTACTCCCAGAAGTCCTCCATGCGGCGCGGGTGCGGAGTGGGAGGGCAAGCCGCGGCCGCCTGCCGGGTGGGACTCCTCCTGGCGGAAGCCGTCCAGGTCCAGCTCATTGAGGCGGCCCTCGATGAAAGGCGCGGGCGTAGTTGCCCGGTGAGGCGTGGCCCTGGAAGAAGACGTGGTCGCCGCCGCCGGGGTGGTCCTTGCCGCGGAAGAAGTGGTTGAAGCCGACCTCGTGAGAGGTGGCCGTCGAGGCGTAGGAGGAGATGTGGCCGCCTACTCCACGCCAGGGTCGCTGGGCGCGGGTGACCATGACGGCGGCGTTCCAGCGCAGCCAGCGCCCGGTAGGTGCGCTCGGCGCTCTCGTCACCTGGGAAGTAGGGCTCGTTGGCGACGTCGATGGTGTTGATGTACGGCGTCGTCATCTCGGTGGGAACCGTGACGTTCTTCTGCCGGGCCTGAGCCAGCATACTGAGCAGGATGTAGCGCGCGCGCTTGGCGCCCTTGTCCGCGATGAGGGCATCGAGGGACTCGTGCCACTCCTTGGTCTCCTCTGGGTCGTTGTCGGTCACCTTCGTCAGGAGGCCGTCAATGAGCGGCGTGGAAGTCACTGGTGGGGCTCACGGAATCCTCTTTCCTCGCGTCTGTGCGGTCGGTCCGAGCCTCATTGCGTGCCGTGGCGCCGATGGAGCGTCGGCGTACGCCTGAAGTCGAGACCGCTGTGGATGACGGCCTAATCTACGACCTGCGACGGTGTGAACGCTGCACACGGCGGGAGGAAAGTCCCACCTCACGTATGGTGTGACTCACATGGTAACGGGGTTGGTCTCGGTGTCGAGGGCTGAGGAGGCGTGGGGCCTGAAGCCGGTGGCCGCGCTGGAGCCGATCTTCAAAGGAAAGTTCAAGGTAATCTGACATGCGTGTTCACTTGCGCCGCTGGTACCGGGTGCGGTGGGCTAGTGCCCATCGCCCAGCAGCGGGCGAGCGATAGACGGGCGCAGCCCAGAAGGACGGTGTAAGGACGTGGCGAGTACAGCGGGTGGGGCTTTCGGCTTCGCCTCCGGTCTCATCATTCAGGAGTTCGGCTACGACGACGACGTCGACGAGACCTTGCGGCAGGCCGTTGAGGCGGAGACCGGAACCACTCTGGTGGACGAGGACTATGAGGACGTGGCCGACTCGGCCATCGTGTGGTGGCGTGACGACGACGGCGACGTTGACGACCTCACCGACCTCCTCATGGACGCCCAGGCCAACCTCGACGGCGCAGGGCTCATCTGGGTGCTGACGCCCAAGGCGCGTACCACTGGCGCCGTCCAGGCCGCCGAGGTGGAGGAGGCTGCTGCGACAGCCGGCATGCATGCGACCTCCGCCGCCTCCATGGGGCAGCACTGGAGCGGTATCAGGGTCTCCAGCCGAGGGCGCTGAGTCGCTCCAGTGGTCGACCTGCGTACTGTGCCGCCGGATGCGGAGATGATTGGTGGCTTTCCCGGCGGAGGCGGTAAAGTCTCCTCCGGCTGAGGCGGCTTGCGCCGTCAGTCGCATGTGCGGGCACCGGTAGCCTGGGGGATGTCTGCACCTGGACCTGTAGCTCAGTTGGCAGAGCAACGCGTTTACACCGCGTCGGTCGTCGGTTCGAGTCCGGCCGGGTCCACCAAGGCGTGACCTCTGTTGCCCGCGCGCCCGCAGCGGCCTCAGGTCCCACCTCGCGAGTGGAGACGCCGAGCCAGGCCGGCGACGGCGTCGACGAGATCCGTGACTCCGGGGTCTTCGACTGGGAAAATGGCCGCACTCGCGCAGCACCACCAGCTCGGCCGGACCTGCGGCACGCGACAGTACTCGGGCGCTGAGCTCGATCGGCGTCCACGCGTCCCGACCGGGGTGCAGCAGCGTCACCGGCGTGCGATTGCGTTCGGGCGGGGTGTGCGCGAACCGCAGGTAAGAGGCGAGGAACCCCAGGGGGACCCTGGCGGCGCCCCACGCGGGTCGATGGCGCACAGGCGAGACAGTGCGCGGTCGCGGCTCATCCGCCGCAGGTTCGCCACTGCGTTCATCGGCACCATGGTGCGCTCCAGTCCTCCGCGTGCGAGTGCCGACAACGGCCCGCCCAGGACGCCCAGTGCTGCCGCACGCGTCATGTGTGTCCGGGCGCGCCAGTCACCCGGGTCGAGCAGACACGTGGCGGCCACCGCCGCCACGTGCGGCGAGCGGGCCGCCACCTCGTAGGCGAGAAGGGCCGCCGATGCTGGCGCCCAGAAGCACCAGCGGACGGTGGTCGTGCTCGGCCTCGACGAGGTCAACGAGGAGGTCGATCCAGGTGTCGTAGCGCACGGCCGTGGGATCCGGTGACGTCGTGCGTCCGTACAGAGGCAGGTCGACGGCGCTGACGTCGATGCCGCGTGAGGCCACCAGTGCGGCAATCGGGCCACAGCGCTCCACTGTGCCCACCAGCTCCGTGGACGAGCAGCACCCGGGCCGGCGCCCCGGGGTCAGGGGGCACGTGCGATGTGCGTACGGTGGCCGTGCCACCGCCACCACGTCGACTCGGGTACCAGGGAGGCCGCGCGCCGGTGGTGCTGAGGCAGGAAGGATACGTACGGATTGGCCGGCATACGTTGATGCTAACCGCGGTGCCCGCGCTTCACCGCAATGAGTTCACGAAGCCGTCCCAGCCCTCCTGCCTTGCATCACCCTGAAGCGGGCGCATGAGGGAACCTGGCACGCTGCTGGTCGAGGATGATCACGTCCTCCTTCTGTGCTGGCTTGAGGGCAGCTGTGATGCTGTTGGAGGCATCGAGGGTGGGGGAGTGGCTATGGTGGTCATGGCAACGGAGGAAAAGAGGGCCGCCACAAGCGCCCTATTCGATTCTTTATCCGTGTGGTACTTCTGTCAATCAGCCAGAGGAGACGCAATGAGTGACGAGCAGGCAGGAATCCCGATAGAGCTGTCCGATGCGCTGTCGGAGAATAAGGCGGCGGAGAGGATATTCGCAGCTCTGCCCCCATCGCACCGGAACGAGTACCTGCGCTGGATCAGTGAGGCGAAACGCGCCGAGACTCGCCGTCGTCGGGCCATCAAAGCAGCAGAGATGATGGTTGATAAGCACGGTAGACCTGGTCCTGGATGAGTTCCTAGCCGGCTCTTATTTAAGGTGGTGGGCCGACGGAGCCCGCTGCCTCGTGGCGGATCGTCTTGACGTGATGCCTCAGGCGCGCTTGGTGAACCGGTGGTGCTGCTCGGCGTGGATGCTGAAGTGCTGAGGGCGATGCTGCCCGCGGAGAATGGCCTGATCGTCGACCCAGCGCTCCCACTGCGTGGCGCGCTTCCGCTCGCCGGGCACCCAGTGGTTTAGCCATGCCGGTTTCGAGCAGATCATCGAGGATCAGGAACGAGGGCTCGGGGGTGGCTACCTTCCAGTCGACGATCCCCCATGGACCGTCTGGGCTGAGGAGAACCAGTGAGCGGTTGAGATCGTGCAGGTCGTTGAAGTGCTCGTCCTTGCCGCTCTCGGAGCTCCAGTACCAGCGTGCCAGCCGGAATGACTCCGACACCTGCGTCCAGCTCCGGTAGTGCTCTCGCAACGCACGATCCAGGACCGCGAGCGTGTCCCAGGTCTCGTCCTCAGTCAGCCAGCCCATCGCGAATCCGCAGCGTGTCAGCATGGCGGCACGGACCAGGTCCCAGGCGGCGAAGTCCACGTTTCTGGATGTCCCGGTCGTTGTTGAGCATGCGCTCGAGGCGCCACAACGTCTTTGCTGCGTCCGAGGACGAGTCGGCAGTATCCCACAGCTCGTGGCGCTCGGCCTCCGCCAGGGAGGTGCTGACCCAGCGAGCACGCTCCGCATCGAAGCCGGTGCGGTGGCCTGAGGTGATAAGCCAGTAGATCCGAGCGAGGAGATCGGTGCGGGAGCATACTCCCCAGTCGAGGGAGAGCATGGTGCAGGGTGCCATCGAGATCGGAGCAGATGAGACGGTCCCACGGGTCCCGGCTGCACAGGGAGTACGCGCACAGATCGCCAGGGAGCCGTTCATGCGGGCCGGTGGTGAACTCATCGGGCTTGGACTCTCTGACAGGCCGATGGTGCTCCAGTGAGCTCATTCCATGTGGACTCCTCACCCCGATGCGGGCGGAGGAGGCCCCTGTCGCGACGCAGACGTATTCTCTGATGGATTGACCTGAAGATCTCGGTGGTAGCGATTACTCCAAAAACTACTAGCGCGACGGAAAGGAGCAGAGTCTGCAAGGGCATAAAGAGAATTGTGCAGCATGTGAACAGATGAGCGCCAAATTGTTGCACAGAGGTGATGCGGATTCATTGAGTTGAATGCCCTGTATATTTACAGGCGGTTGATCAGTTTTTCGAGGCGCTTCATTCCTTCATGCAGCTCGTCACGGGAGGCCGCGTAGGACAGCCGTACGTGGGAGCGAGCCGTGGTCGTGGAGAAGTCCTGTCCCGGAGTGAGTGCCACATGCGCCTCCTCCAGGGCACGGTGGCAGAAGGTCTGGGCGTCGAGCCCCGTGGAGGAGACGTCGAAGTAGACGTAGAAGGCGCCGTCGGGCAGGACCGGAACAGGTAGGCCGATGCGTTGCAGCCCGTTGAGCACAATGCTCCTGCGGGCAAGCAGCTCCTGCCGGCGGTCCTCGCATACTGAGATGGATTCGGGGGAGAAGACCGCCAGCGCAGCTTTGCTGAATAGGCGTCGAAGCGCACAGGAAGTAGTTGACAGCCAGGTTCTCTGCGGGGTTGCACCAGTTCCTCGGGAAGGATCGCTCAGCCCAGGCGCCAGCCCGTCATCCCGAAGTACTTGGAGAAGGAGTTGATGACGATTGCCTCGGGATCGGTCTCCAGGACGCTGTGCGCCGGCGTGCCGTCATCATCTGGATCGGCCAGACCCAGGTAGATCTCGTCGACGATCCGCCAGGCGCTGCGTTCACGGGCCAGCGCGCAGATCGATGCCAGCTCCTCGAAGGGGATCGATGTGCCCGTGGGGGTTGGACGGTGTCGCCAGCATCACCGCGCTCGTCTGCGGAGTCCACGCCGCCTCGGCTGAGGCTCGGTCCATCTGGTAACGGCTGGCAGGACTGGTGGGCGTCAGAATGATCCGACCGCCATAGGTCTCCACGAGCTGCCGGTTGCAGGGGGTAGGACGGATCTGCGATGACGACGTCGTCGCCGGGCTGTGTGGTGGCGGCAGCCACTAGCAGGAGTGCTGACGACGCGCCGGTGGTCACGACGATCCGGGCTGGATCGACCTCGACTCCGTGCCTGTCCTGGTAGAAGCCCCGCAATGGCCTCGCGCAGTGCGAGCAGGCCCAGGGCGGGGAGTAGGGAAGTGGTCGGCCATCCATGACACGGCACATCTCCTCGCGGACAGCGGGAGGGGCGCCGAAGTCGGGACTCACCCAGGCTGAGCTTGGAGATCGAGTGGCCCTCCGCCTGGAGGATTCCAGCGCGTTCGCCAATGCTCATCGCGTGGAAGGGCTGAGCGGCTTTGGCCCGGGTTGGCGATCTTCATGACGGCTCCTTGACTCGGGGGCGGACAGAACCAGTGTCCACCTTCCCACAGTGGGAGGGCAAGGTCTCGTGAAGGAACAGCGACGTTTCGGGAACTGGTAGTGA
>BNJV01001911.1_pt1 | contig 60923 bp, 65 predicted proteins | sample 8540591 | NCBI WGS metagenome assembly BNJV01 (sample SAMD00202457, study PRJDB9452) | human saliva metagenome | host: Homo sapiens | reverse complement strand
CAGCGCCAGTAACCCCAAAGTACGGGCAAACCCCCGGGGACCGACGGCCCAGTACCAGGAATGATGCCGCAGTACAGTGCCCAGGCGGCGAGATCAGCCCGGTCACCGCTACTACCACCAGCGCTTTTACCCCCTACCCAGCCGCAGAACTTACCGCTCGCAGGCCACGCCGTCGTTGTCGCGATCCAGGTGCGGCGCGTAGGCGGGTTCACCACGGTGAATGGGGGTGCGCACTCCGGCCGCGCGGGCTGCTGCGCAGTTCTTGAAGCTACCACCCTGCGGGGCAGGTGCCGGTGCAGGCAGGGGCTGCCTGAACTGGAGCAGGGGCCGGGGCTGGCGCAGGTGCGGGAGCCGGGGCCGGGGGAGCTGGCGGATTGGGGATGATTCCCGGCAGCGGATTAGCGATCAGCCGCTGCTGCACCGCCCAGGTGAGTCCCGCAGAGATGAGGCCACCAATGCCCACGATCCCGGCGATAACACCCAGGAATTTCAGGGTTTTATTATCTTTGTTCTCAGCAATGGCACTGCTTCCCGCTTTGCCGCGTTCGCTACTCCCCTTGACCTTGTCGCTGCTGCCGCTGACTTTTTGCACTGCTGCCACCAGCTTTTTCGCCAGGCTTGCCTGCAGCACCCGTGCCAGAAGCTGCATCCGCACCAGAAGCGGCGCCCTTGCCCGCCTCAACCTGATTTCCACTGGCCTCATTTCCAGCAGCGGCATTACCAGCACCTTTACCGGCCTCGCCGTTTGCCCCAGCAGCGGGCGCAACCACCCCGGTCTCCTGCTTTCCCTGAGCTGGTTTTTTTCTTCAGCTCCAGCATTCACCATTCCAGCGAGCGGCAGGACCACTGCCAGGCTCAGACTTACAAGTTTTGTGCGTGTACGCATCGCAGACTCCTTTTTCATAGGCTTATATTTGGAAATTCTTATATTTTCTTCCTACTTTTCTCAAATAACGCCCTTCGGAGCTACCCCAGAACCACCCCCAACGCCGCTCGCGCCCCGCCTGCACCCATACCCGTGCCCTAAAGCCACCCCCGCACCTCGCACTGCCATTTTTTTCGGCCAAATCACCTCGCACCGGTACGATGGACACCAAACCGAACTATCCCCCATATTTTTTTAGCTAGCTACCCCAGAACTATTTTTCGATTAAAGGATTGCTGCGACTATGCCCCTCCCCTCCCCCAGCCCCGATTCTCGCGCACTTATTACTGGCGCTAGCCAGGGAATTGGCATGGCCATTGCGCGTGATTTAGCCAAGCAGGGCCACCATGTGATCTTGGTGGCGCGTCGTAAAAGATGTGCTGGAGCAGTTTGCTGAAGAATTAGCGTCGCGGTACAACGTCACGGCCGAGGTTTTTCCCTGCGATTTGTCGGATGAGCAGCAGCGCCACAAGCTTATCGCAGACATCAAAGACCGCGACATCAGCATCATTATCAATTCTGCTGGCATTGCGAGTTTCGGCCCGTTCATGGACCAGGAATGGGAGTATGAGACCAGCAGTTCGAGCTCAATGCCACGGCTGTTTTTGAACTCACCCGCGCCGTGCTGCCCCGAATGCTGGCAAATAGAAAAGGTGCTATTCTCAATGTTGGTTCGGCTGCTGGCAACCTCCCTATTCCAAATAATGCGACCTACGTGTTCACCAAGGCGGGCGTGAATGTATTCACGGAGGCCCTGCATTATGAGTTGAAAGGTTCGGGGGTCAGCTGCACGCTTCTTGCACCTGGTCCAGTGCGGGACGCGGTAATCCCGGAGGAGGAGAAATCTATTGTGGATAAGGTGGTACCGGATTTCCTCTGGACCACCTATGAATCCTGCGCAAAAGAGTCCCTCGAAGCGTTGGCAAAGAATAAACGCCGTGTGGTTCCGGGTCCGCTGAGTAAGGTGTTGAATGTGGCGTCGCTCGTCGCGCCGAGGGGCATTGCGTCCCCGCTTATTGGTTCGTTTTATAAGAAAATGTCGTAAAAAATGATGTCGGAAAGTGCTATGTCGAAACATGACCGTTTGGTGTGGATTGATCTCGAAATGACGGGTCTTGACCCAGATCATCACGTCGTTGTGGAGGTGGCGGCGCTGGTCACGGACGCGGACTTGAACATCCTCGGTCAGGGCGTCGATATTGTGGTCCACGCCACGGAGGAGCAGCTGGCGGGCATGAATGAGCTCGTGGCAGACATGCACGGCTCGTCGGGCCTGACGGAAGCGATTCGCACCTCGACCACCACAATTGAGCAGGCTGAGCAGGCGGTTCTTGACCTCATAGCCGAGCATTGCGATCCCGATCATCCCGCGCCGCTGGCCGGAAATTCCATTGCCACGGACCGTTCCTTCATTCGCAAGCACATGCCCCGACTGGACAACGCCCTGCACTACCGCATGATCGACGTGTCCACCCTGAAGGAGCTCGCCCGCCGCTGGTATCCCCGCGTCTACTTCAACCAGCCGGAGAAGGGCCTCGCCCACCGCGCCCTCGCCGACATCGTGGAATCCATCCGCGAGCTGGACTATTATCGACGCTCGTTCATCACACCCGATCCAGGCCCCACCACCGCCGAATGTATCGACGCCGCGAAGGAATCGATGGCCTCGTACCAGCGCTTTTTGCAATAACGCACGAGTGAGTTATTATAGTTCTCGCTGCTTTTCAACAGCAGCAATGGTGGCTGTAGTTCAGCTGGTAGAGCACCAGGTTGTGATCCTGGGTGTCGCGGGTTCGAGCCCCGTCAGCCACCCCAAAGACAAAAACCAGGTTTGATAATACAAACCTGGTTTTTGTGCGTGCGGATGAAATTCTTTTAATTACTATTCAATTAAACGTTCTTTAATGGTTAACTAAATAGTATGAAAGGAACACGCAGAAGACGCGCTGCGGCACTTCTCTGCACCCTTGGTATTTCACTATTCAATGCGCTACCGGCGTCCGCCACTGAATCGATACCTTTCTTACAGGTCGGCGGTGTAAAAATGGACAACCAGACCCCACTCGACACCACGCTATTCTCCCGCCAGAGCAGTCACTACGTTGGAAAGTCGAATTAAAACATGGTGATCAACTGGCGTTAGGAATGATGGTCACGCCACCGGAAGACGCGGCGTCGATACCCGGACTGGCGCGAATAACAGCCGACATTATCGACCCCACCGGAAACCACTGCGTCTCCGAATCCAGCGACGGAACAGCCGCCAATGAATTCACCCAACCCATCAGCGGATTCGCAACGTCTTACGTGGTTGGCGACACTTTCGGAAACTGCGCGCCCGGTGCCTACGACATTGTGATCACCCGAAAAGGCACACTCGGCGGCACACACGAACTCCCACTCGACTTCACATTATGGAAAATCCCAACAGCGGCAACCGACACAATAGCTACCTCCGCGCCACCGCCCGAACTCAGCATGGACATCGACAACACCGCCGCAACTCTTCACACCGCCACCACGCTTAACGACGCCCCGACAGTACACGCAGGCAGCTACGAAACAACACTCCATTCCGGCACAACACAATGGCTCCGAATTCCCATTGCCGAAGGGCAACGACTACAAATAGCCATAGAAGCCCCGCCCACACAAGGAACCATCAATTGGGCGGTCATTGGGCCCAACCTCTACCCCGTTGACATCGAAGAAGGCACCAACAATTACGGCGAAACAACTATCCCGTACCGGCTCAAACTCGACACCATGGAAGCCCGCAAAGTCACATCCATCACCCAAGAAATACGCTGGGGAAACATTATCGAAGACACCGAATTCGACCACAAAGGGGGATTCCTCGCCGGCGAACAGAACGTAGCCCTGCGCTACAGCCCGGACACACCGCAGTCCACCACTATCCGCTTAGCTCTGCGCGCCGTGGGCAACGCCGAACCAGGACCCAAGCTTTCTACGGCGTTGCGGGCGAGGCTGTGGAGGTTTCTGACGCGATCAGAGCACGAAAAACATCCAGAAACAACCAGCCCACAAGCCCCTTCATTCCGATTGCCTCTGGAGCGATCCTCGCCACCGCGGTGCTTGTGCTCGGAATGCTGTTCATGCTGCGTCGGCGGTGAACGCCCATCACACCTTCCCCACAACCTCCGCGAGAACCCCCGGCAGGAGCGCCTGCCACCAGAGCGCGTCATGGCCACCTGGATAAATATCAAAGCCGAGGAGTTTCCCCTGGGCGCGGAGCAGCGCGGCGGCGTGGTGGACATCCCGTTCAAGATCCCATTCGTACGCCCCTACCTGCAGATATGCGGGCGCGCCGTCCTGTCGGCTTCGCTCGTCAAACCATGCGCCGCCGTTCCACCACAGCGAGGGCGATTGCGCGATGGCAGCCGCCACGAGGTCAGGGTGCCGCATACCGGAGAGCAGTGCAAACAACCCTCCCATGCTTTGCCCCACAACAATCACAGGCGCATCGCTCCCGTCCCCCAGCAGCCCCAACGCCCGCTCGATGAAGGAACGCCCAGCATCCGCGTCGCTGGTGTAATCGAGTTGTCGTTGTTGGGGTCCACCGGATTCGATAAACACCGCATGGATAGGCACAGGCACTTCCTGCAGGGCGCTGACCAGCGGGATACTGATTCACCCAGGTCTCCCCGTCAAGAACAACCAGCCGCGCCACGGGAGCAGCATCATCCGCTGGTTTCCAGGTCCAGGCGGTGAGTTCTGCCCCATTCACCGGACTCACAACCTGAGCAACCTGAGACTCCCTCCGTATCCCCCGACAAAACCGCCCGGTCAGCGTCCCGCCCACGCGCCACAGCCAGCCGCGCGTTACCCTAGGAAACCAACGGCACCAACGTATTCGCGAGCACGTGGGTCCTCAACCGCGCTAGCGCGGATCATCCCAAACATCTCACGGTCTGCCCCGCCATGCAGCACCGGCGCGGCAAGTTCCTCCGAAGGAATGCTGTAGTTGTAGGTTCCCATCCACTCGGTGGGCATATCTAAAGTAAGGGCGTGCAGCCCGGTCCCCGCGATGGATTCCAGCCGCGTATCGGCGGGATCAAGCATGTCAGTAACCTTGTTCAGGTTCAGAATCACCCCGTGGGGAGCATCGCCGTACCACACAAACGTAACCAGCGTGTTTTCCACAAGCGGCGTCCCGGTTGCCGTGAGTTCCCCGTACATAAGCTCCGCGCGTTCCTCGCGTTGCTGGGTGTCGGGGATGGCTGCGAGGGCTTCGCGGGCGGCGTCGATAAGCGGTGAGGAGGCTCGTGGAAGTGGCCATGGTCGGATAGTATGGGGTGGCGTCAGCATGTCCGCCACCTTACCCGCGCAAGGAGGGGCACTTTGAATAATTACACCTCAGTTACGTTCACCTGGGAGGGCGAGCAGCAGCCGGGTCTGTGGTGCCCTGCGTTGAGTTCTAACGTGATTCCGATGGAACGGTCGGGGGACGGCTGGTCGTTCACGGCTGAGCTACCGAATGCCTCGGGCGTGTCGTGGGCGATTGTTCCGAATGTTACTGAGGTCACGGCTCTTTCCCCCGCGCTTCTCGATGCCGCCCTTTCCACACCAAATCCGACGGTGCCGAGCTTGTATCGGCTGATCGGGACGGATCCGATGACGCGCGCGAGCCGAATATTTCGGATGCTGCAGCAGCCTGACGCACCGGAATATGATTGGGCTGATCTGGGCAATCCAGCCCCGCAGTTGGCGGGCGAGAAGCTGGCGACGGGACATAAAATTCACTACGCGCTGGAAAATCCGAACCAGGTGCTGTTCCTGGACGGTGAGGTGATGCAGCGCATCCATAATGATTTCCTGGACCTCAACATCGCCCCGATTTACGTGCACAACAGCGGCATGGCGCAGCGTATGGGCGATTTTGCCGACCCGATTGGCTTTGCCCACGCCGTGGGCGCGCACATTGAAGAGCAGCCCGACGTGATTGTGGGCATGTCTGCGGGCGCGCTCGCCGCCTGCGCCCTGGCTGTGGAGTTGGGCGCGCAGCGTGTGGTGCTGCTCTCCCCCCGCCGTGGTTGCAGGTATCGACGTCGCGCGGGAACTCATGTCCTCCCTGCTTGCGAACAACATTTCCGTTGACATCGCAGTGGGTTCCGAGGAGAACCGCGGCGACCGCCCCGAGCAGTCGATCTTCACGATTGCGCAGGGACTGGCCGACGGAATCGAATCCGCAGGCGGGCGGTCCACCTTTACCGTGTTCCCTGGCGGGCACGATCTCGCAGCGTGGCGGCCCGTGTTGGCGCGAATGTTAAGTTGATAATTTTCCGGTCGCGTTTGTGATAAGTATCCCACTTACGGGGGCTTTTACCCTACTGTGGAGACATGGCAACAAATGAGCGTACCTTTTTCGGGCACCCCTGGGGGCTAGCCAACCTATTCGGCGTGGAAATGTGGGAGCGTTTCAGCTTCTACGGACTCCAAGCAATCCTGCTCTACTACCTGTACTACCAGACCACCGACGGCGGCTTAGGCATCGACGAATCCATCGCCACCGCCATTGTCGGTGCCTACGGTGGGCTTGTGTACGTGGCAGCCATCGGCGGCGGCTGGGTTGCCGACCGCATGCTCGGTGCCGAACGCACCCTGTTTTATTCAGCCATCATCGTCATGCTCGGCCACATCTCCTTGGGCCTGCTCCCCGGCATCCTTGGACTGACGGTCGGTCTGATGCTGGTGGCTCTCGGCTCCGGCGGCGTGAAAACCACCGCCTCCACCGTCCTCGGCGGACTCTACGAGGAAGACGATCCGCGTCTCGACGGCGGCTACTCCATCTTCTACATGGGCATCAACATCGGCGCGCTCTTCGGCCCACTGGTCACCGGCTGGATGTGGGGCCAAGCCGGATTCCACTGGGGTTTTGGCATGGCCGCGTTCGGCATGGCCATCGGCCTCATTCAATACGCCGTCATGCGCAAAGACACCATCGGTGCCGTGGGCAGCACCGTGTTGAACCCCGCTCCGCGCAGTCAAATCCTCAGCGTGCTGGGAATCACCCTCGCGCTTGTGGCCGTGGTTGTGGTGCTTTTTACCACGGGAATTTTGAAAATCGGGTGGCTCTCCAATTTTGTCAGCATCGTCGGCGGTATCGCAGCCGTCCTGCTCTTCGTCCAGATGTACAGCTCCCCCAAAACAACCCAGACCGAAAAAAACACCGCCTCCTGGGCTTCATCCCCATGTTCTTCGCCTCCGTGATGTTCTGGTCCATCTACCAGCAACAATTCACCGTTATTGCCATTTACTCCGACCAGCGACTCAACCGCACCTTCTGGCGGCTTTGAAGTAAGCCCCGCCTGGGTCGGATCCATCAGCCCCATCTTCATCATCGTCTTCTCCGGCATTTTCGCCACCATGTGGCTCAAACTCGGTGAACGGCAGCCCTCTACCCCTATGAAATACGCGCTCTCGCTGATGCTGACCGGCCTCGCCGCTTTCATATTCATCCCCTTCGCGGGTGGCGGCCCCAACTCGACGCCCTTCTTCGCCATGGTGGCCATCCTCTTCCTGTTCACCATGGCCGAGCTCATGATCTCCCCGTCGGCCTTTCCCTGGCCAGCCGACTCGCCCCGGCGCGATTTGCCACCCGCATGATGAGCCTGCAATTCCTCTCGTTGGCGGTTGGGACCGCCCTGTCCGGGACCTTCGCCGGGTACTACGACGCGGGCGACGCCGGTGCCGAACGTACTTACTTCCTCGTCATTGGTGCCGCCGCTATTCTCGGCGGCCTGGTTATGGTCGCGCTGCGACGGGGTATCCTCACCGCGTTTGAGGGAGTGCAGTAGCTGGACGTGCTGGCGAGCGTGCCGCGTAAGCAATGAAAAACCCGCCCCCCTGCAATCACGCGGGGTGGGCGGGCTCCTCCAAGCAACCTACCAGGCTGAGGTTTCGTTGACGTTGCCTTTGCTCCAGGTTTCCCAGGGGATGTTCCAGTCGCCGAGTCCGTCGTAGCCGGAGAGTTCCTCGCCGATGGTGTTGCGGACTTGGACAATATCGCCACGCTTCAGGTTTTCTTGGAACCATTCGGCGTTTGTCGGTGCTGACGTTGATGCACCCGTGGGAGACGTTTTCAACGCCTTGGGATCCCACCGACCAGGGTGCCGCGTGGACGAAAATGCCGGAGTAGGACATTTGGGTGGCAAATTGCACGTTGGTGCGGTATCCGTCGGGCGCATCAATGGCGAGTCCGTAGGGAGGAAGAGTCCATGACGATGGTGGGGTGCTTGTCGCCAATGATGTAGGTCCCGTGCGGGGTGGGGTATTTGCCGGATCCCATGGAGATCGGCATGGTTTTGAGCACTTCCTCGCCACGCTTGATGGTCATGGTCTTGGTGTTGTCGTCGGCAACAGCAACAACTTTGTCGCCGATGGTGAAGTTGGTGTTGTTGTTTTTCTTCACTGTAGACTCCGCCGCCGAGGTCGACACCGTAGATGTCCACCTTGACGTCGACTTTGGTGCCGGGTTCCCAGAAGTCTTTGGGCCGCCACCGGACTTCGCTGTTGTTGAGCCAGAAGAACTGGCCCTCAACTTTGGGTTCGGTTTTGACGGTGATGGCGTCTTGCGCAGCTTGACGGTTTTTCGATGTTGGTGTCGAATTTGATTCCGATTGTTTGACCGACACCAACCGTGGATTCGGGAAGCGGCGAAAGGGCCGCGGTGGTGGTGTTGGTCGCGTCGATGGTGCTGAAGCTCATTTCCTGCTTCTTCTCACCCTTGGCCTCAATGGTCAGGGTGTAGGTACGGCTGTAGCCCAGCGGTTCGGTGGTTTCCCCACTTCTTTTTGTCTTTGTCCAGCGATGCTTCGACGACTTTGCCGTCTTCGTTGGTCATGGTGACTGTGCTGAGTTCACCATCCCCGATCTTGACGGTGATGGGTTTGGCGGGGTTGACGTCCTTTTGCCCGTCTTTGACGTTGGCTTCAGGTTTTTTATTTTCGGCGCTTTTCGACGCCTCGGCTGCCGCATCGACAGCTTTGTCGCCGCTGTTCTGACCAGCGGCGCATCCACCTAGGATGAGGGCCCCGGCGAGGAGCCCGACCGCTCCTAGCGCGGTGAGGGGGCGAAGTCCCGGCATTTTTCTCCAAACACTATGATTTTGCAAGTCTCTAAGCAGAGAGTACACGTTTTTTGATGACAAAACCGTAACTCCTCTTATCATGTTCCCAGACACCCATGATACTGGACGTTATGCGGGGAGCTACCAGTGGATTTGCATATTTTTTAGCAGTGTTGTTATAGTTTCCTTCGTTGCAAAGAACGGCGCCATTAGCTCAATTGGCAGAGCAGCTGACTCTTAATCAGCGGGTTCGGGGTTCGAGTCCCTGATGGCGCACATATGTCCCCCTGTATGGTTCACGCCTACTGGGGGCTTTTGGTTTATCATTGGTTGTCATGCGAGCTTTGATCATTGTTGACGTCCAAAATGACTTCTGCCCAGGCGGCCCCCTAGCCACAGCCGACGGCAACAACGTAGCCCGGCGAATAGCCACCTTTGTCAAAGATCACGGCAAGGATTACAGCGCCGTGGTGGCTACAAAGGACTGGCACATTGACCCCGGCGAACACTTCTCCCCCACCCCGGATTTTCTGGATACCTGGCCGGTGCACTGTGTTGCCAACAGCGACGGCGCAGATTTCCACCCCATGATTGACCCGAGCGTTTTTCGACGCAGTGTTCCTCAAAGGCCAGTACACCTCCGCCTACTCCGGGTTTGAAGGCGCGACAGAAGACGGTACTCCCTGGCCACATGGCTGCGTGACCGGGAGATCACGCACGTGGACATTGCGGGCATTGCCACTGATTACTGCGTACGCGCCACCGCGCTGGACGCGTTAAGCGAGGGATTCACAACCCACGTGCTCACGGATCTGTGCGCCGCCGTTGCCCCAGACACTGGGCGCGCAGCCTTGGAGGAGCTGGCTGCGGAAGGCGCGAACGTCGATAAGCAGAACTAACGGTTGGACAGCAGGCGCTGGAGTTCCTTCAGGTCCTTTCGAGCGTCGGCGGGAGCGGGCGAGGCCGATGAGGACGCCGACAGCCACAACAGCAGCAACACCTGTGAGAATTTGCTTTACCTGCGGCTCCTGGAGGCGTTGGAGGGCAGACTTCTTGGCGTCCTCAACGATGGTTTGGGGGCGGGTGCGGTAGGCCAGCCGATCCAAAAGTACCCGCCAACTGACGACGCGTACGCTCGATGTCCTGCTGGATGTCTTCAATGTTGCGGGCCACGAACAATCTCCCAAAGTTGCGAAACAAACAATAAACAACACTAACGCTAGTGGATAACCCGAGCACGCGCACGCAGAAACAGCAACATGAGTATTCTTGTCACTATGACTGAGCAAAAACGCCTGGAAATTGGTGACCAAGCCCCGGCCTTCACCCTGCCCAACGATAGCGGTGAAACGACGTCACTGGCCGATTACCAGGGTAAACGCGTGCTCGTCTACTTCTACCCGCGTGCCAACACCCCCGGATGCACCACAGAAGCCTGCGACTTCCGCGACAGCCTCACACAACTCAATGACCTGGGGATAGAGGTGGTGGGCATATCCCCCGATACGGTGGATAAACTCGTGGCCTTCCGCGAGAAAAACAACCTCACCTTTCCCCTGCTCGCCGACCCCGACAAAAACGTGCTCAAGGAATGGGGTGCCTTTGGGGAGAAAAAGAACTACGGCAAAATCGTCGAAGGCGTGATCCGCTCCACCTTCCTCGTCGGTACCGACGGCACCATCGAACTCGCGCTCTACAACGTGCGCGCCACCGGACACGTCGCCCGGGTCATCAGAGAACTGGAAAAATAACCGCCGCATGGACCAAGACGCCCCGGACATACTCCTACCGCGCCGACGCCCCGCGCAACAGCGAAGCCGCGAACGCTTCAACCGCATCCTCGCCAGCGCCCGCGCGGTCCTTGTCGACGTCGGGTTCGAATCCTTTACCTTCGACGAAGTCGCCCGGCGTGCCGAAGTGCCCATCGGTACTCTGTATCAATTCTTTGCCAACAAATACGTGCTCATCTGCGAACTCGACCGGCAAGACACCGCCGAGATTGTCTCCGAGCTTCAGGACTTCTCCTCCCGAGTGCCGGCGCTGCAATGGCCCGACTTCCTCGACGAATTCATCGACCACCTCGCAGGGACTCTGGCGCGATGATCCCTCCCGCCGTGCCGTCTGGCACGCCGTGCAATCCACCCCGGCGACCCGCGCCACCGCCGCCGCGACCGAGCAGGAAATGCTCGACCTCATTGCCCGCGTGATGAAGCCCCTCGCCCCCGGCTCCCCCGATATTCTCCGCCGCGAGCTCGCCGGGATTCTGGTGCACACCGTCAGCTCGCTGCTCAACTACGCTGTCCGCGATAAAGAGCTTGACGACGCCCGCTTCTCCGGCACCGTCGCCGAAATCAAGCGCATGCTGGTTGCGTATCTGTTTGCTGTAGCGACGGGGTAGGTTGTTGGGGGTTTGGTGGCATTTGGTGGGGGGCTTAGCGACTATTGAACAACGTTAGTGCAAACTTTTGCGTAGTAAATAGGTCTATCGGCAGGCTCGAAAATGGGGTGTTCGCGTACCTGGCGATGGACCTATATGACAAGCGTGAAAATGTGCTTATCTCCAAGCCGAAAAACAGGGCATTGTCATGCTTGAGCATAAGCACACTGTGCACTACCCCACCATCAACCCGATACAACAGGTGGCCGTGGCGTAGTCGCCATCGTGACTAATGCTGAGGCTGATGTGGGGCGTAGCGCCTCCCATAGTCTCCGCAACCTGCTCGGCAACCTCCCCGATCAGATGAATAGCCACACGCCCCCACTGGTCGGGGACGACTTCTACCTGCGACCAGTCAAAATCTTCCAGGTCGATCACGGGCGGGGTGCCGTAGAGGGCCTGGGACCAGGCTTTGACAAAGGCTTCTTTAGCGGCCCATCGCCCGGCGAGGTGCTGATCAGGGTCGAGTTTTTGGTTGGCGTGACGCCTTTCAAAGGCGCTGAATACGCGGTGAAAGCGACTGCCGGGTTGCTGGAGCTGTTCGGCAAAACTGGGGATATGGACGAGGTCAATACCGATGGCGGGGGTGACTGGGGGCATGCCCTCAATAGTAATCTGTGGAAAGTACTTGCCAAAGTGGAAAGTACTTTCTTAAAATCAGAGGCATGGACACCACAACACCACAAGAGGCGCAGGCCCAGCTCACAGAGGCCCGCATGCGCACGCAAGGCATCAGTGGATTTAGCCCCGTCTGGGTCGCCTACGAGATCATCCTTATTGCTATGACCTTCGGAGTGCTATGCGCGTACTTTGATGGACATCCCGATTTTCAATCCCTACGCACCCCATTCTTTGCCATGGGGATGGCATGGCTGTTCGGAGGCATAGTCATGCTCATACTCACCAAGACCATCTCAAAACCCATCCGCTTCGGCTTTGAGCGTCGCTGGGACATTATGCATTACCTCATGGCAGGCGGTTTCTTTGCTTCGACACTCATCGTTGTTTTTGCGCCGCTAGAACTGTGGCACGTCCTTGCCATCATCTCCGCCTACCTGCTCTTGGGCATTGCAGCCCCTGTATGGGAGGTGATCACTGTGCGCAACCTTTACAGAAACGCCCAATAAAGTCCACATTTCTGTAACCGAATTCTTCTCAAAGATGGGATTTCTCTGACATGAACGCACTAACACCACATGAAGCGCAGGCTCAACTCACGGAGGCTCGCATGCGCACGCAAGGCATCAGCGGTTTCACCCCTGCGTGGGCCTCTTATGAGATCATAATTGCCGCCATGGTCTTCGAAGTTCTAGCCAATTACTGTGACGGGCACCCCGAATTTCACGCCCTTCGCATGCCGTTGTTCATCACAGGATTTGTGTGGCTCGCTGTCGGAGTCGGCTTATCCACATTCACGGTGATTGTCGCTAAAACCGCCCTCCGTGGTTTCGGACTTCGTTGGGGCATCATGATTGGGGTCTGGTCCGTTTGCTACTTGGCACTCATGCTTACTACGACCTTCACACCAGTGTCCCTGACGCAGCTTTTCATCATGCTCTCCATAGTCCCACTCCTAGGCATCGCAGGTCCCGTGTGGGAAATGCTCGCCCTGCGCAAGAACAGAAAGAGCATCCGATGAGCACCCACCCTCGCAATGACCTCAACCCGGCGTTCACTAATCCCGCTGCGGTTTTCCCTGATGGCTACGCTCGCGGGCGTCGAGAAGCTGCCGTTCAAGGACGCCCGGGATTACCTGGGCACCACCGATTCGACGCTTTCTAAGCACGCGAGCGCTCTGGAGGAAGCGGGGTTCGTCACCATCATGAAAGGGTTTTTGGGCAAAAAGCCGCAGACAACCCTGAAGCTCAGCAAACAGGGCCGCACGGCATGGGCGGCGCATCTCGACGCCCTGCAACAGATCGCCTTCCCCCAAGACACCGAGAGTTAGTGGTCCTTCGACAGAACCCGCACCAGCGCACACACTATAGTCCCCAGGAACAGTAAAGCTAATGGAAGAAACACGAAGGCACCGACATCCTTGAGGCTCTGCGTCTCCGATGCGGTGCGTATCGGACTAACACGATTCACGGCGGGAGCGGCGGGGATCGCGGGGGGCAGTGGGGTTAATGGGCGTCGAAAAGCGGAGAAGGGAATCCTGGGATTCAGCTGCGGCGGGGGCATCGGGTTGGAACACCGTTTCCGTCACAATGCTGTCCATGATGTCCTGCACCACCCCATAGGACGTGAGATGAATGGGAGATGCCACGGGCTGGGCGTCGGCAGTGGTTGAGTAGAAAACCACCAGGTAATAGTGGTCGGACTTCCATCCCACCCGATGGAGGTTCGGCAACAATGGATTGGGCGAGACCGCCGTCTTTAATTCCCTGGGTAATGCTAGCCGCATGGTGCTGCTCATCCGGCACCGAAAAGGGATCGTCCCGATGCTCAGCGGTGTATTCGATCAATTCGTCCGCATCGGAATTGATATAGACATGGCCAACAGCGTTGCGCGGCCCCGACAGGCGGCTATCAAATCGCAACGACCGCTCCCCCAGCTTGTCATGCAGCAAGGCACCCGGCGCACTGACCACCCAGCGAATAAGGGTGCCGTTAACCTGCTGGCCTTCCACCGTTATGTGAGCAGGAAGTGTGGGGGCCGCTTTCACAATGCCAGAAGGGCCATCGCCCGGCAGAGTAATACTCCGGTCAGTGCCGTTGATATTGAAGTCAATGTCCATGGAATCATAACTGCTCAAAGCTTTGACTTCCGTGGTGAGCGTGCCAATAGCATTGTTATGACCTGCCAGGGAATCATCAAAAGTGCAGGTGACCAGGTTAGTGCGACGGTCCGAGGTGCAGTCGCCAACCGTGCGCCCGCTACTGTCGTGCAGGGCATTGAAAAACGTGGCCGGAACTCGGAATTGCGTGGGAAATTGAATGGTGAATTGTTGACCTTCAAACTCCCCACCTGACAGCGACCATGGCCAACTGAATGTCACTTCCGAATTTTCCGTTATAGGGAGGGCAGATGCCGTGATAATGGGGGCATCAATGTCAATGAAGGTGGGCGCATTGGCGGCGGTACCGACGTGATTTACCTGGGCAGTGTTGTTTGCTTGGGCTTGGATGATGACATCGGATTGGTGGTGAGAGGTTGCTGCGTGAGCTTCAGCGAGCTGCATTTCGACAAACGGAGTTCTGGCAAAGTGGGCTCCAGCGAGGTCGGCGAATGCCCCGCTGACGTTAATAACGATAGATAGCAGCAGTGCAACGCCAAGCAGAGCGCAGCGTCGAGCATTCATCAAGCGACTCACAGATCCTCTTCACCCCTTGCGGCTGAGTTATAGCATGAACCAATCACATTTAATGCTCAGGATTTTATCATCTTAAACCTTCATTTCAAAGGCGATATTTGAGGTAATCCTCACTTTATGACCGCAGATGGGGGACTATCCGGGGGTTGAGCAAGTGATGATCCGGTGGTGAGCAGGGAAAATTGGTTGATGATCGCCCCCCAGACCCGAAACCCATGCCCGGCATGCAATCAAAGCCAGCAAAGAATAAAAGTGGCTACGCTTACAATTTTCTTAACATTGACGCGTTGTGGCAGGCACCCAGCACCGTGGAGCGCTGTGGAGCACAGTAAAACACTGCGGAACATGCAAAGCGCAAACACACAGAGCGCAAAAAGAAACCCCGGCTCCACCATTACATGGAGCCGGGGCGCAGGTGCGCTAGGCCACTAAAGCGCTAGTGCACTACATCGGGATGTTATGAGCGGCGGCTACGAATGATCATCGCAGCACCAGCTGTGACAACCAGAAGCGCTAGCATGCTAACACCGATGACCGAGGCACCTGTGTTGGCCAGTTTCTTCGGGTTCTGCTTCTCGGGTGTCGGGTTCCCCTGACTGTGCTTTGGCAGGGATGCCCTTCTGCGGAACACACGGAACACCCTTGTCATTACCGTTGGCACCGTGTCCACCCGAATATCCACCCGGTTCACTCGGGGTACCCGACGCGGGAGCGTGAGGATCACACGTCTTGGGTGCGGGCACCGAGGGGGTCGGTGTCGCGGACAGCGGTGTGGGCGGCTTCTGCACTGACGGTGCCGGAGGTGTGGGTAGCGGGATCAGGGGAACGATCGGGATGACAAACCACCACCATGGAATGTTGGCACTGTTCGTGACCTTCACTACCGTTGCTTTGCTGCTCTCGGCTTTGACAGTGATGGTTGCTGTGCCATCACCATTGTCTTTCACAGCCCCAGCGGTATCACTACCGAAGCGTGGTGTGGCCCAGGAGGTAAAGGTGTCCGATGCCGGCATTGTTTCCCTCAGCGTCACCATCGTGCCCACGGGCATCTGCGGCAGCTTATGGGTGTCGCCATCCTTGAGTGTGAACGTCTCCTTCTTGGACTCGTTACCAATGCCCCACGTCGCGGTGAACTGGTACTCCTTCGACTTGTTGCTAGAGGAACCGGCTACAAGACCCACGACTTCCTTGGTAATTTCAACGGTTCCAAGTTTGTCGTAGCTGTTCTTGATGCGCGCAGAGGCTTCACTGCGCTCATCCTCAACTGTTGCTTCAGCGCGAACAATGGACTCATCTTCGACGAAGATCGCGCCGTCAACTGCCACGTCCTTGGTGTCCTCTGTGAAGGTACAGCGTGATCCAACAACGATGTCCTTGATGGTTGCGGGTTCATCAACCTTCAGCTTCACCTCGCCTTTCGACGTCTCTTTGCCTTCCTTGGTGCAGACGTAACCAACGGTGAAGGTCTTGTGCTTGATGACGTCCAGATCCTTGGCCGATCCAGCCAGCTCCTTGGTTACCTTCACACTGCCCTTCAGCGCAGTGTATGTGTTCGTTGCAGTAACGGACTTGGTAGCACCCTTAACGATAGTGATCTCTTCCAAACCACTCGTCTTCAGGTGAGCACCAGCAACATCAGCACCCACTTCGTTGACTACACAGTTAAAGTCGTGCGGAATCTTCTTGCTGGTCGCAGTACCATTGGCCTTCACCACAAGATCACCCTCGACCTTGGTGGCTTCGGTCTTAGCTTTATCCGTGCACACGTAGTGGAAGGTAAATTCCTTATCTCCCACTGCAACATTGTCAGGGTTCACTAGCTTCTTGGTGATAGTGAAATCACCCAAATCAGAAGCGTAGACATTGTTCACGGTGAAGGTCTGAACCTGGTCAGAAGCAATAGTCACCTTTTCTGGATTGATGTTCGTCGTACGGGTTGCGTCCTTCACATCAGCGGAATCAGCACGCTCGGTAATGCTACACTCATACCCAACCGGGATCTCGGGGGACGTCACTTCACCAGCACCATCAACAGTCAAGGTGAACTGTTGTGGCGCAGGTTCATTGACATCCTGAACTTCGGCACGCATTCCTGTGTTGGGTTGCGGAAGAGCAGGCGGAGTACACACGTAGTCAAAGACATAGCGCCTATTCTCGTTCTGCGGAATCACCTTGTGGGGGTCTTCAACGGTCTTGACGATCTTGAATTTACCCATCGGCGTTTTAGTCGGAGTGAACTTATTGGTTACCCGGAGATGCTGGCGTTCATTGGTGACAGTGTAGTTAAAGACGTTGGGGGTTTCGGGGTGGTTTTGAAGCAGGTCTCCCTGCTGGTTTTTGCGGATGTGATAGTGCCACCCTATAGTCAACAGCCTGCACGTCTTTTTCAGTAAAACTGCACTGTGCGCCCACCGGGATGTTGTTGACGGGTTGCGAGGGAGTGCCATCGCTCTTGATTGTCACATCACCGTCGTAGTCTTTCCCTGCAGTGGTACAGGTGTAGTGAACCGTGAATTCGGGGAACTGTTTCTTCAGCTCAGCGATTTCTGCGTCTTTACCCTCTGCAACATGTGTGCCATCTTCCGTCATGACCGCAATGACCTTGTCAAAGTAAAAACCACCAGTCGGCTTTGGGGTGTTGGTCAACGTCACGCCAATATTGCGGTCTGGCACCGTAGTAACGGTTATCTTTGACGAACCAGCCCCCTCGAGATTCGGGGCGTCGGAAGTGTTCGTTGCAGTGAACTGCGGAGCGTCATACTTGACAGCACTATCTTGAGGTATGACCTCCTCCAAGGTGACCTTGGAGCCAGCGGGCAGTTCCTTGTTTCCCTTCACCACGTCACCATTAAGAGGAACATTCAGAGTGTAGGTTTCATCGAATTTATCGTCAGGAGAATCAACAGTCACCTTAACGGGGAATTTCGTTCCATCCGTGAGCCACTCCGGGCGTGTCGCAGCAGGATTGAGCACTTTCTTCAGCTCAAAAGTGCCACGATTTACACCAGTGATGGTGCCGCTAGCATCCTGTTTAAATTCGGAAACTGCGGTTGACACAAGTGCTGTACCACGCAGGCTGGCCTTATTTGAAATATCAGTGTTTTTAGCGGGGATAGCACCGTCTGCGAAAGTTGATCTGTAAGACACTTGGTAGAAGCGATCAGCCTTCCAGCCGTCATTTGGACGCTTCAGGGTAATAACCTGCTTGGTTTCCCCCGGATGAATATTCTGCTCGTACGCAAGAGGCTTGCCCTTGAATCGCGGGTCATCCAGCTGGTCTTCGGTGTATTCTACGGCGTATTCGCCTCCATTTTTGATAAACTTGTGCCCAACATCACCGGCGACAAGCGTCAATTCATCTTCAATCACAACATCGCTATTGATATTGTGTTTCACCAGCTCAGAGCCAGGAACCGAGATGGTCCAGCGGGCGTGAATTTTGTCGGATTCAGCCCAGCCTTCTTTCGAAAATGTCGTTGGCGCAGTGTAATCGGCCCCGATAATTCCATCCTGGTCATCGTCACCAGGCAGACGAACAACCTGTGACACGCCATCGATCTTGAAGGTGATCTCTTTGGATTTCTGGGCTTTGGCAACCTGCACCTGCACCTCGAACATCCCGTGGACATTATCTTTGTTCGAGAACTTATCATTAAAGTACAGGTGACAATTCTAGTGCCGCTATCGGCATTACACGTTCCACCAACAAGGCCGTCCGCGTCTCTTAGCTCAATACCTTGATCCGAGCCCAGTTTCAATACGTCCGGAAATTCCACAGAAAACTGCTGCCCGTTGCTCACGTTGCCCGCATACCAATCCCACCGAACGTGAACAAAGCTCAAGTTCTTAATGGGAGTGGTTTTGGACTCCACCCTAACATTATCTATCCTCACGGCCCCAGTGGCATGCGCCACCGGCTGATAAGTCAGCAGACTGGTGAGCACCAGAAGCAGTGAACTTACAATCGCGTAGATTTTTCGGCTCACCGAATAGCCCACAGCCCTCTCCTTTCTCTTGATACATACAAAAACCAGATGAGACCTACGGGCCGCTGACCTGACGAATTTCACAATCCCGACCAACACCATAAGCCACATAGTTCTTTAAGGATTTTATCAGTTTTTGGGTCATGTCAACTAGGGAGTCGTCCGCGATTCAGTCGTATTCGCAGGAAAAACGGCTTTACATGCAAACATTTTAGCTCATCAAAAGCTTAATATATACTCAGATATGCCACGTGGTGAGCTGTATGGCATTTCCTTGCATTCCGCCTCGCCTAGTCGAGGTCTGCCCCCTCCCCCAAAAAAGTGACCAACTCACGAGCGGCAGTTTCAGAAACAGCAACGCAAAAGCCCGGCCCCTCCCCCACCGAAATGTGAGGACAGGCCAGGGCTAAAGCGCCACAGAACGTTAAAGAAGCGTCGCTAGAACTCCCCGGTTACACGAAGGACTCCATCAACCAGGCGCGCCCCGGAATCAAGCAGCGCGGCAGCTTCTCGCTCCTTGGCAGCATCACCGGTGCCACCAAGGTTGCGGTCCACAGGCCGTTCGTACAGTGCGGCACCGCCGTGCATGGCGTCGAGAATGCGCCGCAGGCCAGCATTTTCGCGGGTGGTGGCAGCATCTTCCCACTCGGCGACACCGGTGGCACCGCGTTCTTCACGCACGGCCTCCACAAAAGCGGCCGGGTGAACAATAGCCACTAGCGCCGAGACGTGCCCGAAACCAAGGGAGGTGACAATGCCTGCCTTCGGTGCGAAGCCTTCACCCGCAGCACCCAGGTCCAGGGGTTTGCGCAGCCACACCAGGCGCTGATGCTTGTTCAGCACCGGGTCCACGCAGTCCAGGGAGCGGTTGGCGGGCAGCAGCCCGGACCGCAGCACCTGGGTGAGCCCGATGATCTGAAATGCGGCGGCACCGCCCTTGGCATGCCCGGTCAGGGACTTCTGGGACACCACAAACAACGGGTTGCCCTCGCCGCGCCCCATGGCGGTGGCGAGGCGTTCGTGCAGGTCGGACTCGTTGGGGTCGTTGGCGGTAGTGGAGGTGTCGTGCTTGGAGATCACGCTCACCTCATCCGCATTCACACCCAGAGCGTACAGCGCCTTGGCCAGGCGGGAGACTTCCCCACCCTGCGCGGCACCCAGGGCACCCAGGCCCGGCGCGGGGATGGAAGTGTGCGCGCCGTCGGCAAAGGACTCTGCGAATCCCACCACGCCGAGGACGGGAAGTCCGAGGTCGGCGGCGATGGAGCCGCGGGTGAGCAGGATGGTGCCGCCACCAGCGGATTCGATGAATCCGGCGCGGCGTCGATCGTTGGCGCGTGAGAAGTAGCGCTCGTCGATGCCTTTTGCCTTCGAGTTCTGCGGACGGCGCGGTGGCCGCCATGTCACCGAAGCCGGTGATGCCTTCGATGGACAGGTCGTCGAAGCCACCTGCGACCACGAAGTCGGCTTTGCCGAGCCTGATTTTGTCCATGCCTTCTTCCACGGAGACGGCGGCGGTGGCACAGGCCGCAACGGGGTGCACCATTTGTCCGTAGCCGCCGATGTAGGACTGCATGACGTGCGCGGCGGTGACATTGGGCAGGGCTTCCTGCAGGATGTCGTTGGCGCGGGGTTCGGCAAGCAGGCCGTCAACGTAGAGGGAGCGCAGGGATTCCATGCCGCCCATGCCGGTTCCTTGGGAGGAGGAAACGCGGGTGGGGATGGATGGAGCGCATGAGCTCGGCGGGGCTGAATCCGCTGGACAGGAACGCCTCGACGGTGCAGACGATGTTCCACAGGGCAACGCGGTCGAGGTTGTCCACCATGTCTGCGGGGATGCCGTAGACGCTGGGGTCGAATCCTTCGGGGATTTGTCCACCGACGAAGCGGCTCATGGCCATGCGCCGGGGCACACGGATGGCGGAGCCCGCATGGCGGGTGACTATCCACTCGCCGGTTTCTTCGCTGTAGGCGGCGCTGGTGTTGTCGGGTTCGGAGTCGACGAAGGTGCGGGCCGCTTCCTTGTCGCTGACGGTGAAGCTCAGGTCACGGTCCAGGTAGACGGTGGTGAGTTCGGGGGCAAGGTTGCTGACCATGCCGAAATCGTCGTGGTAGCGGCGCACACCGACGCGGCCTAGCACTTCGTCGTGGTAACGGTCGTAGATGTCTTCTTCGGCGATGTCGGAACCGTCGGCATCGACCCAGCTGCCATCTTCCCAGCTGATGAGTCCCATGGTCCAGGCGAGTTCGGTGACACCGGCGGCGGAGAGGTCGCCGGTGAGTTCGGCGTCGAAACGCGTGCGGGCGGAGCCGTAGGGGCCAAGCTCGCCGGCACCGACGATGACGATCATGTCGTCGAGTTTCTGGCTAACCTGCCCGGTGAAGTCGGGGGTGGTGGCCTGGAAGCGTCGGTACGGGGTGGGCAGGGCGCGCACGGTGCGGGGTTCTTCGTCCTCGCTTGTCGACGCCGCACCTGCCGCAGCATTTCGGGCCAGTTCCGCGAGGTTCACGTCGGCGTCGCCGAGGCCGCCGGTGTAGTCCACCGTCACGGGTTCGGTGGCGGCCTTATCGCGCACGTCCTGGGAAATGTTAGAGACCAGCAGCTTGGCGATGTCTTCAGTGGAGAAGGTGGTCACGCCTGCGGCTTCGACGGCCTCGACAAGCGGATCGTTGCCGCCCATCAGACCGGTGCCGCGCACCCATCCGATGAGGGCGTGCACCAGGGAGGTGTTCTCGCCCCACACGGGTTCCGCATGCCAGCGGTTGACCAGTGCATCCAGGGCTGCCTTGGATTCGCCGTAGGCACCGTCGCCGCCGAAAGCGGCCGCGGTTCGGGGAGCCTGGAATCACCACGTGCAGGCGGCGTCCAACCTCCGTGTTCACGCCGATAGCGGACAGTCCCGGCAATGAGGCGTTCCACGCTCCATAGCAGCAGGCGCATTTCCGTTTCGGCGCGCGGGCCAGCATCCGCCAGGGAGCCGGACACGCGGGGCGCGGCGAAGGGGAACAGCAGAGTGGGTACCAGGGCGGGCTTGAGCACTTTCTTCGCACCGTTGACGGTGGCGGTCTGCTCCGAGCCGACCCACTCGATCACGGAATCTAGGTCAGCGAAGGAACTCAGGTTCGCGGGCACGACCCACAGGGCAGCCTGGCCGCGGGCGTGGGTGCGGTACAGCTCCTTGTAGAAGGTCAGACGCTCGTGGTTCAGGTTGGAGGTGGTGGCCACCACCGTGGCACCGCCGCCCAACAGCTCGCCTGTGACGGCAGCGGCAATGGAGTTCGGGGAGGCACCCGTGACCACGGCAACATCCTTGGCGTACGGCAGTGCGCTGGTATCCAGCGCCTGGGCCGCCAACTCATCCAGGCCCCAGTGCTTGGCCTGGCGGGCAACGGCCTCGCCGGCGCCGGTGACGTCCACGTCCTTGGCGTCCAGAACGCCGACGGCCACGCGGGCGATATCCTCGCGGGCGGACGCCCAGCGGTCATCTAGCAGCACAGCCTTGTTGGCGTCGAATGCGGTGGCAACGAGGCGCGGCCAATCCGAGCCGAGTTCCTGAGCCACCACGTCGAAGATGGCGGCGTCGGCATCCTTATCGTCCAGGTTGACGGTGCGGTGCGGCTCCAGGCCCAGCTGCTGCAGGATCGTGCGGGCGGTTTCCGCCAGCACGCCGGCCTTGCCGGTCACTTGCTCGGCGTATTCGCCCAGCGCGGCGGAATCCACCACGCCACCAGAGCCGCCAGCACCGCCGGACGGCAACGCGACGGACACGCCGTGGTTCGCGGCGACCTGGGCCACCGCGGCGTCGATAAGCGCATCAAGCTCACTGGCGTTGGAGGGTGCGATGGGGCTGAGGGTGGCCAGGTCGCCACCGCGCAGCGACGCGCCCTCGCGGGCACCAATGACCACGGCGGCGGTGACGTGATCCGCCCAGCCCTGGCCCAGCTGCCAGGTGCCGGTGACGCGCTCGGCAATGTAGGCGGGGCGCTTGCCGGTGGGACCGGTGATGCGGCGCAGGGCGTCGGCGGAAGCATCGGACAGGACCGGGCCGAAGGCCGTGTAGCCCTTGGCCATGCGGCTGACCGTGGCTTTCAGGTCGTTCAGTTCCGCGTCGGCGGCACCGTCAATAGCACCCAGGCCGAATTCCACGCCCAAATCCAGGAGCAACTGGTTACGGCGCGAGGACACGCCCTCCACCAGGGTTTCGATGGAATCCGTGGCGGCCATCTGATCGGGGCGGACCTTCGTCCACACTGCGACCAGCATCTCTGTGGCATCTGCGGGGTGAACGGAATGTCCTCCGGACGGGGGCCACCAGTGGCCGGGGCTGCGGTGAAGGCACCATCCTCCGTCGGGGCGGATGCTGCGGAGGTCACCGAGGCCGGTTCAGGCGCGGCGGGGGCGCTTTCGGCGGGAGCTGCGTCATCGGCTTCATCAGCGTCGGTGGCCACCTCACGCACCACCTCATCGGTGGCAAATACCACGCCGCGCTCACGCTCGACGTTCAACACCTCAATGTCCACGTCCGCGTACTGCGGGAGGGTGAGGGTCTGGCCCATCATGTTCGCAATAGTCGGTGCGGAACCCACGCCGACCTCAACGAAACGGTCCACACCCAGGGTTGTCAGCGCCAAGTCCTGGGTTTCAATCCAGCGGACCGGGGAGGCGAACTGCCAGGCCAAAAGCTCAATCAGGATCGTGCGGGCAAGCTTCTGCTCGTTCTTGGCGGCCGCGTCGAAATCAGCCAGAATCTCATCCAGCAGCGGCGAGGACACGACCTCCTCCATGGACTCCACGAACTCCCGGGTCAGCTCGAAGGGGCGGGCGACCAGGTTCGGAATGTAGCGGCCCACCAGCACGTCCAGATCCACGGTGTCCGGCAGCAGCGAATCCAGGTGGGCGCGGAAATCGGCCACACCATCGCGCAGCACCGACGAGTGGAACGGCACATCAATGCCCGGGATCATGATGAAGGCGCGCTGGCCGGGGGCCATCTCCTCCGCAGCCTCACGCAGCGCCTTCAGCCCGGCGCGCGTACCGGCCACCGCGTACTGAAGCCCGGCGAGGTTGTAGTTCACAATCTCCAGGAATTCGCCCGATTCCTTGGAAATATTCGCCACGAAGTCAAACACGTTGTCCGCGGTCAGCCCCATCTTGTTGGGGCGCAGGGCAGCCAGGCCGTAGTTGGAGTTGCCTTCGGCATCGCGATCCACCAGGCGGTGCATGGTCAGCCCGCGGCGGTACACGATCTCCACCACGGATTCCAGGGACAGCACACCAGCGTAGGCGGCCAGCGCGTTGTATTCACCCACGGAATGCCCGGCGAAGAAGGCGCGCTGGTTCAGGGCACCCGCTTCCCGCATTTCCGCGACCTGTGCCACACCCAGGGTGGCCATGGCCACCTGCGTGAACTGCGTGAGGAACAGCACGCCCTTCGGGTGGTGGAACTTCTCCCCCTTGACCACTACCTCGGTGGGGTTATTCTTCACGATCTCCAGCACGGAGAATCCCAGCTTGGCGCGGGTGTGTCGATCCGCCCGGTCCCACACTTCCTTGGCGGCCTTGGAGTTCTTGCGGGCTTCCATGCCCATGCCTTGGGACTGGATGCCCTGGCCGGGGAATGCGTAGAACGTCACGGGTGCTGCCATCACTGCAGTGGCCTTGAGCACCAGGTTTCCGTCAACGGTGGCGGTGATTTCCCGCACCTCGCCGCACCCGGGACGATTATCGACGCCCGCGCGCTCAACCAGGAAGTCGATGCGTGCGCCCGGCATGATCGGGGCCAGCATGGTGGCCGTGTATTCCACGACGCGGTTCGGCGCGGTCGTGGTGGTGTCGTCGCTGTAGCCGGCGGCGGCGATGAGTTCCGCGAGTGCGGAGGTCCACATGCCGTGCACAATCACGTTGGGAAGGCCAGCCAGGTGCGCGGCCGTCTCGGAGACGTGGATGGGGTTGCGGTCTCCGGAAACCAGCGCGAAGGACAGCATGCTTTCCGGTGCGGTGACCGTGGTGAAAGCGCGGAACGACCGTGGGGTGTCAATCACGCTCGGCAACGCCGAGGAATTGGTGCGGGCGGTGCTGGTGCCCACGGCGGCCACGAATGGCAAAACGCTCCGACAGGGTGGCCAGGCGCGTGCCGTCCGCATCAATTTCGGCGCGAACCAGGATGAGGCGACCAATGTTGGTGTCCTTCACCTCGTCGGTGTGCGCCGTGATGGTCAGCTCCGCGGTGCCCTCGGGCAGGGTGTCCGCGAGCTTGATGTGGTGCTCCAGATGCACCAGGCTCAGCATGCCCTCCACCACGGAATCCCCGTCGGTGCCGGGAATCACGGCATTCCGCACAGCCGCGAAAATGGCGGGCCAGGCGTGTCCAACCAGCACGTCTGGGGCGGTGCCGCTTGCAGTCAGGCTGGTCGGCAGGAATGCGGCGGTGACGTTGTTGTAGTCGGCGGTCTGGGCGGCGTCGATACGCGTGGTCCAGGTGGCCGTGCCGTCCTTCACCTCGGCGAGCGTGCCACCGGCGGCGATGCGGGTGAGTTCCGCCATCGCGGCCTCCGCATCGGCCTGGGTGACCTGCGGGACAGCGCCATCAGTGTCGGTGAGGGTGAAACGAATGGTCAGGTCAGCGGTGGTGCCAAAAGCCGTGGAACCCGCCAGCGGCACGGTCAGCACGGCGTGGTTCTCGTCCTCGGTAACAAGCTGTGCGCCCGTCGGAGCGTGCGACGCTTCAGAGGCATCCTCGGTGAGCGTCCACGCATGTGTATCGCCCAAGCGCTCGATCACGGAGGCGGTGTTGCGGCCAGCCCAGTAGGTGCCCGCAGCGTTAATCACGCGCTCCACCGGAGTGGTGGTCACGTCTTCCGCAGAAACGCCCAGCTCTTCGAGGCGCTTGACCGACGCGGTGTTGAAACGACCCAGCAGCTCAGCCACCGGCTCGTCCACCTTTGTGATGCCCGCAACGGCGGCGGGGCCAGGAATGATGCACACGGCATCGGCGTCATAGCGGGCGTCCTGGGCCTGCCACAGGGAATCCGAACGCCACCAGCGGCGCACGTCCTTATCGATCACCGGCACGAAATTCACCGGCTTACCCGGGGTGCGGGCCAGCTTCAGGAACCACGCCACATCCGCCGGGTGCAGCACATCCGTGGCGGCCTGCGGGTACTCCTCCACGAGGCGAGCCACGGCCTTCTCGGCGGGCTCATCCTGGGCGAGCGTAATCAGCGGGGTGAACTCCCCATGATCCTGATCCGTCAGGCGGGCTTCCACGCGCTCCAGCATCTGAGTAAAGCGGTTAAACCAGGAAACGTCGGTCCAGCCCTTGTCGGTGGTCTCAGTGCTGGTGGTCTCAGTGTTGGTGGTCTCAGTGTTGGTGGTCGGCCCGGACAGCTCCAGGTAACGCTTCAGCCACTGCTCATAGGTCATGGCCTCCACATCGCCGAAATACGGCTTACAGGTCTTAGCAATCGCCGCAATGATCTCCTCGCGGCGGGCCTGCACGGCCTCTTCATCGCCCGCGACCTCATCCAACAAACGGCCAGCCTGAGCGGCGGAATTATCAATCTCATGAATATCCGCACCCAACTGCGAACGGCCCGACGCCATGCCGTTAACGGCGGAACCGGCACCCACCCAGGAATCCACGCCCTTGGTGTCCGCCAGAAGCTTCTTGACCTGCGGAGACGTCTTCGCCTCCTTGGTGGCCATCGCTGCGGTGCCCACCAAAACGCCGTCGACCGGCATCTTCGGCAGATCGTAGGACAATGCCCACTCACCGCTGATGTAATCTGCGGCGCGCTCCGGGGTGCCAATGCCGCCGCCGACAACCAGCACCGCGTTCGGCTGCTGACGAATCTCGTCATACGTGGCAATCAGCAGGTCATCCAGATCCTCCCACGAATGGTGGCCACCCGCCTTACCACCCTCAACCTGGATGATCACCGGAATATCCGGCACCTGACGCGCCACTGAAAGCACTTTCTTGATGTGCTTGACCGCGCCGGGCTTGAAGCACACCCACGGGAAACCATTGTTGCGCAGTTCCTTGATCAGGGCGACGGCGTCGTCGCGATCCGGCATGCCGGCGGTAACCACCACGCCATCAATCGGCGCGCCGTTCTCGCGGGCCCGCTGGACTAGGCGCTTGCCGCCGATCTGCATCTTCCACAGGTATGGGTCCAGGAACATGGAGTTGAACTGCGCGTTCACGCCCGGGTTGAGCAGACCCGTCAGCTTCTCAATGTTCGACTCCAGGATTTCCGGGGTGACCTGTCCCCCACCGGCCATCTCCGCCCAGTGGCCCGCGTTCGCCGCCGCAGCCACGATCTCCGGGTCCACCGTCGTCGGTGTCATGCCCGCCAGCATCATCGGCGAACGACCCGTCAGGCGGGTGAACTTGGTTTCTACTTTGGTGCCCGTCTTGCTTGTGACTAGCTTCGGCGCGAATTCCGTCCACTTCTTCGGCAGAGTCGGCCCCATGCCCGGATCGAACAACAGCGCCTGACCGTCGTTGTCACACACCGCGAACGACAACGCTCCCCGCCCCTGGGCCACAGCATTCGTCAGCTTAACGACGCCCCCGTCAGGTCCCCACGTCCAGCAGCCACCGCACTCCCGCATCAATGGCCTTATTTACCTGCTCAACCCAGTCCTCGGGGTTAACCAGCACGTCCTTGGCGCATTGCTCGGCCAGTTCCTCGTTCAGGCCACAGGCTTTCGCCCACTCCACCACCTGATCCACCGCAGCCTGCATTGCCGGGTGGTGGAATGCAATCTGTACGTCCAGTGGGTTAAACACCGGGGCGAACGGTTTACCGCCGCGCTCCTTATTCGCAATAGCCTTCGCATCCTTAGCGGCGCGCGCCTGCAGGAAGGACTGTACCCGCTGCACATCATCCGGGCGACCGACCACCACAAACGAATCCCGGGTGTTGCGCAAGCCGATGATAGGGCGGGTTGCATCGTCGGCGGAGTCGTCTGTTGTGGCGGCGATGGCCTCCTCCAGCTGCTCCTGAGTAACCCCCTGCACCGAGACCATCGGGCTCAGCTCGCCGTTGCGGATCAACCCGTTTACCCGAGCAGCATGCACACCAGCGGCACCGATCAACTCAGCGATAGCCAGGATCTCCGCAGCCTGCGTCAAGTCCTTCAGCAGATGCACGCCCAGTGCACCCTGGGAATGACCGATGGTGACGGCGCTTTTCTCCAGGCTCAGGCGCTGCGCCTCCAGGGTATCCAGCGTGGCCAGCTGCGAGACGAAAATGCCCGGCACGCTCAGCACGGCCTGCGAGATATCGAACGCCGGATCGTCGTCGTTTGACGCCCAATCCACTGGGTCAAAACCGAAGGGGCGGGCGGCAGTCAGTTCATCCGCCACCGGCTCGGTTAACGACGCCGCACGCTCCACAATGCTGTTCACATTGAAGCCAGCACCAGCAGCGACCGCCTCCCGCAACGTCTTCAACCAGTTAAACCCCTGGCCCGAAAACACCAAGGAAAAAGGTTGCTCACCAAATTTCTGCACCAGACGATCCCGGCTAAAAGTGTGCTGATGATCAGACACGTAACACTCGCTCCCTGTAGTCGTTGGTAGTCGTGCGCGGCACAGACGTCCGCTAGTTTTGCATAACAAATGTGCCACAAAATCATGAGGAAAGCGTCATCTTTACATAACAAGGCGGCTGTGGATGATATGCATTATCCCAGGTGGTGGTTCGTTTCGTTAGGAAAAACGTGCTGCTCAGAGCGTTTTATGAAAACCCTAAGAAATATCTCGATCGTGTCTCGAAGACCACCCATATGGGGGTGAATTTGAACGTGTATGAATGAGGCGGCATGTCGCGGGCTGACGGCGCGGAAGGCGGGGCGTCGACAAGCGGCGGTGAGCTACAGTGTGCCGGCCTGCTACAGCGTGGCAGCGAGGGCGGCGCGGGCACGTTCCAGACGCGACAACGGATCCATCGTGGACACATCGACGCCCGGCGACGGCAGGAACTGGTGACACGACGACAGGCCCTCCACATCCACCTCAGCCGACGGCGTAATCCCCTCCACAGCGCAATACTCATCCAGATGACGCGAAATACTCATATATATAGGGTGCCATGCGACGGTGGGTTCAGCGGCGTTGGGGTGAGATGGTGAGGCGTTACCCTGCTTAGGCGTGGCCGTAGGCGCTGTTGTAGGCGCTGTTGTGGGCGTGGCGAAGATGGTCGAGGTAGTCCTTGCTGAACGCGTTGACCGAGAGCTGGTAATCGACGAACTTTTTGAAAGCCGCCTGCTGGGTTGCGATGGGGCCAGCGCAGGCTTCAAGGAACTTGAGACTCCCGGCAAGGTACCTTACGTCCAAGGTCCGGAGAAATAATGCGGCGTGGGGCGGGTCTGGGAGTTGCGGGAGTTGGGTTTGTGAGAAGAGCGAAGTGTAAGGGCATGAACTCGTCCATGACATCAATGAGGTCATTGATGGTGGGTTGAGCGCGGATAATGAGGGAATCATCGTTTCTGATGTTGGGTTCTACAAGTAACCGCAATGAGTGGGGTTGTTCGGTTTGCGGTGCTGAATGCGGTGGCGATCGACGATAATTCCTCGCCGAAAGGGTGCGTGGTGTTCTCCGAAGCCGTGAGCCGAAGTGACATGTCGGATAGCCAGGTTTCTGAAAACTGCATGTAACTATCGACGATGCGGTCGCGGGTGCCGAAAATGGCTTGTCTTGTTGCGATGTCGGTGATTGTCTGGGTCATCAGTGAGCTTTGTTGCAGTGGTTTGTTGCTATTGTGGGTATTCCGGCGTTCATGCGGCGGGGAAAGTGCCGTGTCGCAGATAGTGCGAGATATCGCGTGAAGCGTCAGCAAAGGTGTAATTCTTCCACACAAGCTGCTCAATACCTATAGCGACACGTTCGCTGGGAACTTCCCTGAAATACATCGCATACTGCGAAATAGCGACCTGATAAGGCCACAGCAATCTGCGCGCCTCAGAGCTTCTTGCCTCATCCAAAGCCTCCAATAGGATTGAATATTTTTCCATGAGATGTTCGCTGTCTTGGAAAATCTCCTGGGCGTGCAGCTCTTGGAGAGTTTTTGGAGTGAGGATATTTTCTGGTCGAAGGTCTTCGAGATAGCCAATGAGATCGTCGACCGGCCAATCCACCTGGTGAGTAAGAATATTTAGGCACTTGTCCTTGAAAAATGCCAAGTCCTTGTTGTGGTTGGCCAGATTGGCGAGCAGATCGTGGAAGTCTTTGCCTGGGTCTTGGTTGGGGTTAGCGGGGTTAGTAGGTGAGATCATGATTCCCTATTGGATGTTATGGCGCTGGTAGACAAACCGGAGACTGCTATCGCGCAAAGGTAATGAATGAGAGCAATTTTTCACCGTTCCGCAAGTGAACGTGATAGTGACGAAGCCATCGTTGTCGACGTGGATGGTGTTGTACGTTCCGGTTATATGATGGTCGTAGTCGAAATGCAGCGTGAGCATTGAGCTAGCTTGCTCGCAGTGGCAGGATTGGAACACCCAATACTCGTCCCACGGACGCCCATACCACACACCATTGATGAGAAGCCCGATGACTGCGCGTTGCGGAATGTTACTGAAGTACTTTTCTATGATTGTGCATGGTGACGTTGCGCTCACGGATATGCAGCCTCGATAAAAGATGCTTGATCCCAGTACTCGGGATCCCACCACTCAATTGTATCGATACCATCATCACCCCAGTAAAGCACTACAAAAGTTCTCGTAGAATATAAGAACGTCAGAAAAAATCGAGCTTTGATAGCCTTTATCCTCCATTTCCTCTTTAATACGATGAGAGGACAGGTTGAGGCTGATGCCTTCTAACTTGTCGCCCTGAGCTACAGCAATGGAGACTATGACAGCGTTGCCCTCTTTCATATGAAGTTGAACAACGCGCGAAGAGTCACCGAGTATGATCCTTCCGATAAATAGCTCAGTCCCCGGGGAAAGAAGAATCGTGAAGTTCACTACAGCGTTGCTCTGTAGTACTCCAGCGGCTGGCCAGTTCGCAGCTGCGGCGGATGACTGAGGTACATAAACACACATTATAGCATTGGTAGAGAAATGAATTTTGTCGGCGTGGATATGGGAGCTATCAGGGCAGCACTTACGAGATTGAGTTTTGAACTTTGATTCGATCCACATAGTTAAGCACTTTATTCAATTCGATCTGAAGTTTTTTCGCTCGTATAAAACCATGATTTGATCTTGAATGAAGTCTATAAAAAGGTCGGACTGTTTACTCGGATCATACCCAATGCTCCATCAAAAATTGGAGTGGACTTGCCAACAGCTTACACTCCCCAATATGGTTGACCAAGCACATCACATGCAAGATCGCCGAAAAACAGTAAAATTTCACGCGAAATATACCAAACCTCGCGCCTCAAAATCCGCCAAACAATGGGGCTAGTTTACATAGGGCTTCATTAGTATGGCAGTAACCTCCAGTTGTAACTGCATAGAGCTTTACGCTTGATGAGGATGACGAGAACAGGAAAACTCGAGGAAGCGACAAAGCCGCTACCCCAAACACAGATAGCTAGCCCCTCGAAGGCTATAACCTTTGCATTATTCTACTGGATCAACTTGCTGCTGAGGCGAGCGCAATCCTCTGCAATACAAGCTTTTAGTCAGAATAATTTATGGTCTCAGCACCGTAAAAGCAGTGCGGCGCGAAGTAGTAAGTAGCTTTTTATGCCTCAGCATCCAGCAGGACATGAAGTTAAAAATCTTTTTCTTTTTGAACTAAAAAGCAGCCTGAGCAGCATTCCAGAGCCCAACCAACCCCTCGCGATCCTCACCACTAATAGCTACATGATCACAAACTCTTTTAATCCAGCTAAGATGTTCCTGATACAACGACCAGCATAATTCAAATAGAGGAAATTCAGGATTGCATTCCACTACACCATCAAGTATATGCCACACAACTCTTTCTGACGGAAAAACCAAATCATATTTTTCACATACTGTCAGTATCGCGTCTAAGGCACCCTGAATGTGGGGAACCTTTTCTTGATCCGCGACCTCATTAAGGAGTTTTGGAATGACGGATTCCTGTATTACAACCCACAGCGCCGGGTCACTCAATTTGAGTCTATTACCCTCAAATTTTAGATATTCAATTGCTATATCTTGCTTCTTCATAAGCTTCAACAGACTTGAATGACGAGTCCAAGGTTTAATATTTTCGAGAGAAAATGCGACCAATGGCGAATCACATTTTAGCAGGATATACCAAACTTTCTGAAATACATCAAACTGCCATTCTTCCAAATTGCGATTGCCGCCATTGAGACCAGAGATCAAAGATGGAAGATTCACACTAAAAATATAAGCTTGAACTAAATCCATAGTATCAAAGGCTTCAGCAAAATCTGCCTGTATTTTCTCCTCTTCCTCAGGTGACATCTTTGATATAGCATCAACATCAAAAATTACAGCCATTCTTGAGATAATTACATCGCGCAACTCATCTCGACAAGCAGAGCGCAAGTACGGCTGGATCCCAGGTTCCAACTTCTTCAATAAGAGATGTTAAAGTAATCAACCCAAAAGCTCCCCTCAAACATAGATTCACATATAAAATCTCTTTAGCGTTGGACAAACATAAAGCGCATAAAGCCAAAAGCCCAAGTGTTAAAAATTACACCGCTTTAAGATTCTTAGCACTTGACAGGGATTGGGATGAAAGCTGAAAAATCAAAATTCTTAGACAAAAAATCAATGAACTCTTCAGAAAAACATTCCGAAACCTTTGGCTCAGCAGGATTTCCATCTTTCCTCAACCTACACATAGAAGCCCCCTCTATTTCGTCGCAAAAGTTGAATGATCGGAAAGCAATATACTCACCGAGTTGAGTCTCTACTGTAGATACAGCATAGTCGGTACCAGTCCTGCTTAGCTCGTCTTCAATAATTTTTTCCTTGCCAGCTTCCACATACAAAGCATCATAGTACAGTCCTATACCATATTGCTTCAAAGCGCTGCCATCATCATCAACCCTATCCTCAAAAGCTTCACGCGCAAGGCCTTCAAAGTTAGCCTTTTTGACCGCTCTCTCATAAGTCAAATTACTTTCATCCTGAAAATACATACCGCAAGCATCACGCGGAGCTACTATGGTGTAAATCTTCATATTGCATCCTGTCCAAATTTGGCGTTGACTCATTGAGCTTGATTCAGGTCACTGGAAAACGCTGACGCAACTTCCCAGCACACCCCATCAACAGTTAAAAGCGAAGCATAATTTTTCACTGGGGTTTTCTCATCAAGGCGCAGACTAGAAGCCCCATAAACACCCAAAACCTCCAGGCCGGCATCTGCGTCGCAGACATATAAGAAAGGACCCACCTCCACCTTCTAGGTTAGCTGTTAACCAAAGAGCTAAACAATACAAGGGTTCTTTCCACGTGCCCGACCTACCACATTTACCTTGATATCGTGTACTCATATTGTCAATATGATCTGCTGTTAGCTTGATATACACCTTCTTAGTTCGGATGGCCATCGCTACCAACGCGCAGCAACACCTGCACCCCCAAACGCTACTCCTATTGCGCTCGCTAATTGCGCACGTCTGTTAGCCGCTAGGTCTACGACAGTAGATCAGTTCGCCACCGCATACCACTATCGTCACGAAGCGTTAAAGACTATTTCCTTCTGCACTCTCAACCTGCAGCAAACACTGGTTGTTCAGGAAAACGTAGATGAGCTGACTCTCTGCTTGGATGGGGATGGCACGCTCAGTTACGCCTACGGTGTTGCCGACGGAAAAGTCACAGGCTGTGGCGCACAGATAGCAGCGACGACGATCCTGCATATGAGACTATTGGCTGGCTTTCTGGTAGGCACTGGTGTTGCGACGGGAATCTACAAGTCCTGTCGAACCGGGATGGCAAACCGTTATATATTGCCCTATTTGAACTCTAGGTTAGCGCGTAATATCACCCCGCTGCAAGCCAGTATACTTTTGATGCTGTTTAGGCCACCGACGCGTGGACTTTCGCTGGTATAAAAGCCATCAGGGTACAGGCACCAAGATGAAGATTCCGCCAAAAGAAAGCGGCTCAACTCTGATGATGAAACCATCAGGGAGATCATCACTGACATTAGAACTCCCGCCGAAGGTGAAAACGCGGTATTAAAGCCCTACAAGGATCTAGAAATACGTCAGTCTGTGTCCGTCGGCAATTACGAAGATCGCCCGAAGCGTCATGGTGCTGCCATTACCACATTATGACCCTGATTGTCGATCAGGTCAAGAAAACTCCTTAACAATATAGACAATTAATCATAAGGATAATCATCAAGATCATCAATTCCCATCTTTAAATACGCCCAGCGCAAATTGGAAATATAATCAACAACATCTGGAGCTATCTTCTGTTGGGAATTAACAAAATCCTTAAATTTAATCCTTTAGGTCGTAACGCGTCCCGCCATAGGCATCAATAAAAGCCTGATCCCCCTGCCAAGAACTTCACGTCATGCGTATATAATAGCAGTACTGCAGCTTTTAGATTACTTGGAAAAAGCAAAAAGTTAAATGGACTAAATACTATAGACAACTCCATCAAGTCTTCATAAGAGCCATCGAGGCTATACACATCTAACTCGTCATCCAAAAATCCTGATTCACAGGTAATCGCAAAAATTTCACTATTTTGACAGGATGCCCCAACCAATGCATTAGACAAACTACGAGCTTCATCAAGAACAGGATGCGCGACATTTTCAGCAGACACCAGAATCTTTTCGTCCTCCTTTAGCCATTCTTGCGAGAATTCCATATAGTTATCAACTATATAATCACGCATAGATACTATTTCTTTGACCTTGATTTTATTACTTATTTTTAATCATAGAAATCACCGATAACCTTAGTACGGACGTCAAGATAATTTAACAGAAAAATAACTTTGGAGATCTAGTACTCCCTTTCAATATAAAAAGCGATTATATTTCAATCGGTGCTGTACCATCGAAAGTTCATGGTACAGCACCGACCACCACTACAGCAGTTTATAAAGAAGCTCCGTCAAAATTGGTCACAACGGGGGAGAAAATTCACAAAACACCGTCAGTCGTCGTACCTGAATTTCACGCGGCTCCCATCTGGGCGCATAACCTCAACTGTTCGAGCACCTTTTCCTCCAGTCCCAGATACATTATACGTGCTCTTATTCCTTAAATTAACTACCGATCCGTCCTCCAGCCTACTTATCTCTACTGGCGACTGCTTTGTCCCGCGTGGCGGTTCCTTAGGATTATTACCAGCAATATCTTCGAAATCTTCTCGAGCCCGACCTTCACCACCTTTTAACCCTATATTGGTCATGCCCGTTTCCTGTTTTACCTAGGTATTCGGTTCCTTCCTTTGAAGTCACCTTCTCAATTCGACTATCAACAGCTTTGCTAGCATCTGAGCCTTTAGAGTATGATTCAAGCCCCAAATAGTCTACCCATGTGACAGGGTTGTGCACATACCCCTGCGGGGTACCCACATTCGGCCCCACACCCAACGGATCCTGGGCACCATACACACCACCAGCAGCGTCATAGAACCTGAACCGGTTATACACCCACCCAGACTCAGCATCCTCATACTGTCCAGCAAACAACACCGGGGAATCCACCCCAGACCATGACCTGCGACCGAACAACGACTGGGTCACGCACCCCGCCACAGTCCCCTGCTCAGTGTCGATGAGTTCCTGCGGGGCACCCGCCAAATCAGCCACCAGAGCATAGAACACCGCATCCACCTGCGACTGCGACCACCCCGATACACCACCAACTGAGTCGCTGTCTGTAGTGAGGTTAATCTGCCCCACCAACTCACCCGTACCAGGATCCTGCACCCACACACGACCCACAACACCAGACGCATCACCTACGGTCGTGTGCTCAGCCACCAAATCATGACCCACATACGCAAACACCTGACGCGAGACCACCTCACCCGTGTCAGTGTTCAGGCAGGTTTTCGCAACCCTACGCCCCAGACCATCATAGGAATACACCCACCGCACACCCGGAGCATCCGACGACGAAAACCCTGTCACCTGACCAGTAGACCCTGCATACTCAAACCGCTTGACCAACGGCTTCAACGACGATCGCCTAGTGACAGTCTCGGTGACCCGACCCAACTTGTCATAGGTATAGGAAGTCTTACCCACACGAGTTACCAACGTGCCCCTAGTCTCCACCCCAGTAGACTGTGCAGACTGCGAACTCTGGGCACTACGGGCAGACCTCGCCAACGCCACCCCACCCACAGTATCCTGCGCACCCAACTCTGGAGCAGCAATACTAGTCAACATCCCCGCAGCGGAATACCCATACGACTCAACAGCACCCTCAGCGTTAACGGCAGTTGAGTTGGGTTGGTTTGTGAGGTTGGTTTTATCCCGGGACACACCAGTAACCCGACCCAACACATCCACATCAAACCGGGCCACACCAGCCAATACATCATTGACCACCGACACGGTGTTATCAGCACGCCACGCCCACGCACGGCCCGCCACCATCACAGCACCATCCTGCTGACCATGGTGAGCATTATCAGCACCCAACGCACTCACTACATCATCGACAACACGCCCACACTCATCAAACCCGAACTGACGCACCACAGACCCCACAATGAGTTGATCCCTACGGCCTGCGGCATCCGTACCCAACGCAAGATGCGCCAACTCCAAGCCACCATGAGTGACATCCACATGGGAAACCTCACCAACAGCATCGTCAAACACAAACGCCTGCTCAGTGACTACCCCAGCCGTATCCACACCCAGGCCGTTAGTCCTGCCATACCCATCCCGGCCCACACTGATCGTGGTGGTCTCCCCCGACACCAGTGTGGTGGATTCTGTCACCAACCTGCCATACTCATCCCAGCTGTAGGTGATAGCAGCATCATTGTTAGCCACTTCGTCCAGGAAACCACGGCTGTTGTAGGAGAAGATTGTGTCCACACCAGCACTATCAGTCTGCTGGATCACCCGACCCATGCTGTCCTGCCACATGGTGGTGACCCCACCGGCAGCATCCACCGTCCGTGACCAGCCCTCGCGAGCATTATTTTCAAACCTGGTGATCAGTCCGTTGTAATCCTGCTCTTGAACAACATTCCCATCCAGATCGAACGTAAAGTCCCACCGGCGACCGTCCGCATTGACCAGACCAATCACGTCCATCTGGGTGTTATACACCAACCGTGTCACCCCACCAGCAGCATCGGTGACCACAGCGGGCTTGTCAAACACCGTGTACTCGGTGGCTGTGACCGCACCGATTTCGTTGACGGTTTGGACTACATTGCCTTCCCCATCAAACGTCGCCCGGGTCTGGGACCCGTCGGGGTTGGTGACCTGCCACGCCCACCCTTCCGGAGAATAGTCAATCCGGGTGGTGTTGCCGACCGGGTCCATGGACTCGGTGACTCGACCAGCCGCATCACGCACAACGGACCACCGCCTGCCCGCAGCGTCTGTGGTTGAAAGTATCCGGCCGGCTGCATCGCACTCCACCTGGGTTTCCACCCCTGCAGGGTCCACACTCCCAGTAGACACCAGACCACTAACAAACCAATCATAGTTGTAGCGCGTGGTCAGTCCTGCTGGATCAGTCACCGCAATAATATTGCCTGCAGTATTAACCTCCAACTCAGTAACTCAATCCCATCTTGTGTTGTGATTTGAGCCGGTGTTCCCCAGTCGCCGCAGCTCAATCGCCACCGTCTGCGACCCATCAGGATAAGTTACCACTGACGTGACAAATCCGTCGGCATCAAAACTGATTCTCTGTCACTGCCCACCCATCTGCAGCAACAGTGCAGGTGACGTCATGGATACTGGTTGTACGCATAATCCACACTTGCCCCTGATAGGGGCTAATAATGCGCCACACATCACCCGCTACTGTTGAGCGGTACACCGTCGGACGCACATCACCCAACACCTCATCATGCAGCCACTCAGCCGGGACCTGCCACGCCTCGTCTGAGCGTGCCCCATCCCGACCTTGGCCAGTCAAACCCAGCAGCCACAAGGCCACCTTCACGCAACGCCCTTTGCACCAACGGCAGCGCTTCCAAGCGTTCCAGCCGGTCCGGGACCACCGCATCCCCCAGCTCTAAGGGATCACCAGCAAACTCACCGGCGGTTTCAACCAGCACACACACCCGGCCACCTTCAGGAGCATCAGCACCCAAATCATCGAGCCACACCAACGCGTTGGCAAACATCCCACCCGTACCAACCTGGGTGACCACCCGGCCCTCATCATCAAACACATAGGTGTAGGACACCCCATTACGATCCGTCCACCCACACACCCGACCCGCATCGTCATAATGGTAGGACAACGCCCCTGCCGCAGAGTTAATCACCCGACGCAACCGCCATGCGCATCATACTCGTACGAGATCAACCGGACTGGTTCCTCATCCAGCCGGTCCTCATGTTTCAACCAGACACTCGCCATCCGGTGGGTACGCCGGTCCCACACCAACTCCAACATGGTGCCGTCACTGCGCCGCATACTGGTCATCAACCCCGACGATTGATCCCAGCCATACTCAATCATATGACCGGTCCGGTGAATCACCACCGACAAACCAACCTCAAAGCCTATACCCGCATAATCTGCAATAGAAGCGGAACGGCATCCATAACCACCAACCGTGACACCCACCATCTCCGGGTCAGGCTCACTGTCAGGATCATGCAAATTAGTTACGTCCTCAACCGGGCCAACCGGTCGCACCATGGACATCTCAGTGGCAGTGGCAAATACATACACCAACCCACTAGCCACATCCCGCACCCTGTACGCACCATCAACAAACGAGAGCAACCACGGCCTGCCATCGGCACGGACCTCAGACCCATCCAACGGAGCAGCAGGGAAGGTCACCAACGCCCCATCCGGTGTCAACATGAGTACTTCATCTGGGCAGATTTCAATCCGGCAATCCATCCGCGAGACCCACTGCGGCCCCAACGCACGCCCCAACTCATGCCCGGAGTTACTATTCCGGTCAATCACCAACGGCAAAATACCATCAATGGACACATCGGTTTTGTAGTCAATGACCACACCAGTAGCCATATCTACAGGATCCCCGCCGCGGGTGCGGTTGGCGCCTTTAGCTAGATCGTCTGTTTTCCCAGCTGTCCCTTTTGCAGCATTCTTTGCCGCCGATAACGACTTACCTCCTTTGGCTACTGACTTCGCTCCTTTGGCTACTGCCTTTGCCCCCTTAGCTACTCGCCTTCGCCCCTTTAAGTAATGCCCCACCCGGTAATGATGTCACAAGCTCAAAGGCAAACTCAGCCCACGAACCATTACCCGTTGCTGCAAGCAGTGCTTTCAAACCAAGCCCCACCCCAACCAGAACGGCACCAATAATGTTCAACCCCGGGATAAACAGCAAAATGGTACCAATGATTGACAGTGCATCAGCAATAAACGACAACAAGTCCGCGTTCTTCGACACGAAATTCTTAATCTCCGCCCACACCGCAGAAAGCCCCGTCGGATTCTCCTGAACCGCTTCCGCGCCTGGGCATCAATCACCCCCACCTGCGTGGTCACATCCGTACCCAACTGATTCTTCAGCACCTCCGCCTGGTTAGACATCCCCATCCCAGGTGGCCTTCACCGCCTCATAATGCGCCCACGCCGCAGCACGCTCTGCTTCTGCGGTAGCTGCCGCCGTCTCAGCTGTCGCAGCCGTCGCCGCCAGCGCTAGCCCCGCAGGGGTCACCGACCCCAACAATGCCGCCCCCTTAGCCACCCCAGCCTTAGTCTTCGCCGCAGCCGCCGCCAACTCCGCCGCGTTATACCGGGTCACCGCGGCCTGCACCATCCCATGATCACCCCGAGACTTAGTCACCAACAGCCCCATCTTGGACAAACAATCCGTCAACGCATGGAAATACTTATTAATCGCATTACCCACCGCCTCATGGGCTTTACCAGTAACATCCAAATGCCCCGGCAACTGGGAATTGACCAGTTCCTTGTACTTCTCGCCTTCGGTGCCGATATAACCACCATCGTTAATCGCCCGCAATGCGGCCGCTGCGGCGGTGGCTTGTTGGCCGAAGTTCACCCATTTCGTTCCGATCGCCGCGACCGTTTCCGGGGAACCACCCACATGGAACGTGGTCTGTTCAAACGACACAAACGGTGCAAGATACGGAACCGGCATGACAAACTCCCTGACACAAAAAGCTACAGTGAACAAAATTAAATTATTGAGTACAAAACTAAATCAGAACGTAGCTATCCCGTAAAGAACAGCACTACGTCTACCCCACATGGGGTTTACAAGACACCTCAAAACCTCAGGTGCCCACACAACACACGTATGTCAGCGGACACCAGCACCACACACCTTTACACATTCAATAAAGAGTTCAGTGCCAGCATCCAGCTCAACATCTACGTAACCGGACAGAACTAGCGACCATTCGCCAGTCGGCGTCTGGGTTACGCTTCGCCAGACAGCGTCTGGGTCACGCGCTGACGGGTCTCGCCGACGCCCTGCGTATTCTCATCCAGCGCGGCGCGAACCTGCCCCAGCACTTCGCGTGCCTGCTGGGCGTTGCCGGACCACTTGCGGTGGATACCAGCGTATTGTTCCTGCTCGCCGCCTTCCCAGCTGCCTCCGCTGAGTTTGCCCAGCTCGCCGTCCATATCGTTCAGGGTTCCCTCAATGGACATCATCACCTGGTTGATATCCCCCGATGTGGCTTCAGCCGTGGAACTGTCGTATGCGTATACGCCGTCAGACATAACTACACCCTTTCGGTAAAAATTTATTTATTGAACAGTTGGTATGAAGCTTCTAGATGATGTTGCCCTGCGGCATATCCATGCCCGCGAAACCGAGCTTTGCAGAGTCTGGTGCTGGTCTTCGTCACCAGATGAGTATGCCTGACCTGCGCCCTCCACACGACCGGTCAGATCGGTCAGAGCGGAATTGATTCCTTCCATGCACTCACTCCATGCTTCAGTCATTTGCTGCCAGGACCCCACGGCCATGCCTTTCCATACTGACTCCAGAGGCGCGATAGCTTCCATGAACTTAGAGGAATCCTGCTGCAGGCTCTGGTTGTGCTGCTGTAGGGACTGCACGTGCGAGGTAATCGCAGCGTGCTCAACTGACATCTTGGACGCATCAGCCATGACAAATACTCCTTTGTATTACAAAACAACTGTTGATTGATCGGACATTTTTACACTGCATTACCAACTAGGCTGCATAGCCAGCTTGGGAATGCTAGGCGCTACAACTCTTACTCTGATTTAGAGAGCACTTCCCAGTGTGAATTTCGCAACTCGTCAGTACCTTCTCGGACAGCCTTGAGCGAATCTTCGACCGAGTCCAAGATATCGACGATACCTTTCGCGTTTTCGTTCATTTTCCGGGCAGCTTGGTAGTAGCCATCGGCCTCTGCGGCAATCCAACGCGGCTCCAGTTTTGCCACGCTTGACAGCATCAGATTCAATGTTGAGCGCATTCTGGTCATTGTTGAGATAATGTCTTTTTCCGAGGTCTGCGATGTGGAACGCTTGAATGCGTAATAATCACCACTGCTATCAACCGCACCTCCACCAGTGGCCGCACCGGCGCGAGCGCCAGCGCCTCCACCAGAACCACCTCCGCCTTGAAGCTTTGACGCGAATTCATTGAGCGAAGATGACAGTTTTCCATCAAACTCGGATGTGGAACTCGCAATCTGGCTGGACACATCGCCTAGGCCATCGACGTTATCCAACAAGGTTCTCCTGGAGGTTTTCCATTCAGAGAAGAATGACTCCACGGCGGCGCTCATGCGAGCACCATGAACATCATCGACACCCGAGAGGCTTGTCATGCCGTTTTCCACAGCCTCAAGCTCTGCTTTCACATTTTTAAGGTTGCGGCCAACGGTAGTCAGGTGCGCTACCGGGATTTGGACCTTATCACTCTGGGCCATCACACACTCCCTTCACATCACATCTATTCGGCCGCCACAGTGAGGACAATGTCATCGTCTGCGGCACGGAGGTCACCCAACTGCTCGGGCTCGAGTGCCAGTTCTGGATCCAGCACCCGCCCCGTGAGCTCAGGGAACGTATTGATACTGTTGGTCAGCCGAATAACCATGTCCCGGATTGTGGGTGCGAGACCTTCTTCCGGGGCAACCCCAGAGACCATTGCCACCCAGGAGGTAGAGGGCACGGGTAGTGCCGCCTGGCAGTTCCAGATTGTCCTACGGTCCGTTAAAGGCCCGATCTGGCTACGTCCGCCGAACAGCGCGTAGGCCGCGTCATTGTCGGTGGTGCGATGCTCAAAGCCTTCGCGCCCACTGAAGGCGGTGTCAACAATGGTCATGCTTGCGGATTGGGGCGAGAAACTTTGCCACCGCACAAGAAGAGTACAGGCGGACATTTCTCCATCGTCCAGCGTTCCGGGTAGCACAAATGACAATAGAACTTTTATTGTCTTGTGCAGCTTTAACAGCCTCTTCAAGTCGCGCATATATCGCTTTTCGTTGTGCTGATTTTAGTCGCTGCCCAGAATAGAACTGGTCGATGATGCGCTCGGCTTGGCGCTGCCATGATGCTGGGTGTGTATCTAGAAAAGCCCAGCTGGTTGGCAATTGTGCTGTCCACAAAAAGTTGGGCCTAAATGCCTGAGGGTGTAGTGATAACTGCTGCTGCCGAACATCCGCATTATCCTCGCCAGTTACCAAATCGGTCATCACCACATCCTTACGCGTCACTCATGTATCAACTCTGCATATTATGTACAGCAAAAGCTAGTCTACACAAACTTTTAGTTTTTGTGGAGTGATACCCGCACTTTATCCATTAATTTTTGATGAAAATGCTCTTATTCTGGATAAAAAGCCAGTTGTACCAGGTGTTTTTTGCCGGATTTGTCCACCCAATTCGCGCGACCCGCTGGTAGGCGCTGGAGGTAGACTCCTGGCCACACCTGTCCTTCTTGACGGTCGCCAGACAGCAAAATTCCGTTGGCACCAGCGTCCTTAAGCCCTTGCAGTACGGGCTCGTAGCTGGACCGACCAATTCCAGCTGCGCGGCGGGCAATGATCACATGCAGCCCAATATCTGCTGCTTGGGCCAGGAATGGGAACGAGGGGCTTGAGGGGGTTGTTAGTACCTTCGATCATGTCAAAGTCGTCCACCACAATGTAGATTTCGGGCCCTGACCACCATGAACGGTTGCGGAGCTGTTCCACGGTCACGTCGGAGGGCGGCAGGCGTCGCTCCAGCTCAAGCCGGATGCCTTCAACGAGTGTTTTGGCCGCGCTGGCGGTACCCGCGTAGTCACCCAGGAAGTCTGGGGGCACAAATCCCAGGAGGTTGCGGCGCATATCGAACATGCCGAACATCACTTCGTTAGCTTTCTTGCCAATCAAAGCTTCGGAGATTAGCGCCCGCAGTGTGGATGTCTTGCCGGTTTGGGAATCCCCCACCACGATGATGTGCCGTTGCCCACCATCCAGGTCGAATTGCACAGGTCCCAGATCCGCCTCGGCAATGCCAACAATCGCCGCAGGGGCGCTGTCGTAGTCGGTGCGCATTTGTTCGTAGGTGACCAGTTCCGGCAGCATCCGCACTGCTGGCGCACCGCCACCTTGCCAGGCGTCGGCAATGGCTGCGACGACCCCTTCAATCGTGTTGTCGCGGATGACGTCGGGTTGATCGAACGTCGGTAAGCATATTTGTGAATAGAGTTCGTCCATGCTGAGTGCCCGGCCGACCGGAGCACCCTTCATCCCGATCATGGCGCGGCGGCCGATGATCGAGTCGATGGGGTCGTTCAAGTGCATCTCTACCTGGTGCCGATCACGGCCTGTAGCTGCAGACGGAAGTCAGCCCACCGCCCGGACACGAAGATCACATGGATGCCAAAGCCCAGTCCACGTTGTGCGATGGTCTGCACAATCTCGGCGAGCATGTCGAAATCTTGCCGGAAGCTTGACCAGCCATCAACGACCAGGAAGATATCGGACGCCACCAATTCAGGGATGCGGCCGTTGCGGTGCATTTCCCGCATCTGTTCGGCACCATCAATTTTGTATTGGCTGAACAGTTCCTCGCGCTGGTGCAGCCAGTTCTTCATTTCAGCGATGAGCCGACTCAGTTTTTCTTCTTCAAGCCGGGATGCCACACCACCAACATGCGGCAGTTTTTCCAAGTAGCTGAGCCCAGAGCCGGACATGTCCACAATGAAGAAGTTGACCTCTTCCGGGGTGTGCGTCAGCGCCGCAGAGGTGATCAGGGTGCGCAGCACGGTGGACTTGCCGGACTGCGGCGAGCCGAGGATGGCCATGTTGCCGCCGGATCCGGCGAGGTTGATGGTCATGGGACCCTGCCACTGTTCCATGGGCTTGTCTTTTATGCCCAGGGGGAATTCCAGGTAGGCTTCGCGCTCTACTTGGAGTCCCTTGTCGGAGGTGAGGTGCGCCCTCCCCAACACTTGCTCTAGGCCCAAGCGCTCTGGGAGCGGCGGCAACCAGATTTGGCGGGTTTTTTCAGCGGCCGTGCGCAGGCGATCCACCACCACTTCCAGGGTGATGCGCTCGTCGTTGTTGCGGCCCGCCATGGCGGCCTGCATTTCCCGTTCCAGGCGGTATTCCTCTTCCCGCTGCTGCAACCAGTGCTCCGTGGTGTTGAGTAGTTCCAGTGGCATCGCCACAGGCGGGAGCGAGCGGTCTGCTTCGCGGGCCGTAGCCACATACGGGCCGGACACGTAGGCGGCTTTGAAGCGTTCGAAAATGTCCGGGTCCACTTTCAGCAGACCGGAGCCGGGAATGGGCGGCAGTTCGTGGGCGTCGGGCGATCCGATGGCGGCGCGGGATTCCTGCGCGGAGAAGGTGCGCAGACCCAGTCGATAAGACAGGTAGGATTCCAGACCACGCAGGCGGCCTTCTTCGAGGCGCTGTGAGGCCAGCATCAGGTGCACACCAATCGAGCGGCCGATGCGCCCGATCTGCACAAAAAGGTCGATGAATTCAGGCTTGGCCGCCAGGAGCTCGCCGAACTCGTCGATCACCACAAAGAGGTGCGGCAGCGGGTCTGTGACTTCGCCTTTGTTGCGGAGTTTGTTGTATTCGCCCACGTTGGGCAGGTTTCCTGCGGCCTGGAGGACACGCTGTCTGCGTTGGATTTCGCCGAGGATGGAGTCGTGCAGGCGGTCCACCAGCCCAGCGCCGTCTTCCAGGTTGTCCACGATGGCGGCGGTGTGCGGCAGGGCTTCCAAGCCCGCGAAAGTCGCGCCACCCTTGTAGTCCACCAACACAAGAGACAGCATGTCCGGGTGGTGGCAGATGGCCTGGCCCAACACGATGGTGCGCAGCACTTCGGATTTACCGGAACCGGTTGCACCAACGCACAGGCCGTGCGGTCCCATGCCGTTGAGCGCGGATTCTTTGATGTCCAGGCTCACGGGCCCACCCGTGGAGTCCACACCGTAGGGCACGTTGAGGAAGTCCTCGACGGAACGCGGTGCCCACAGGGCGTCAATGTCGTAGGTGTTAAAGTCCGCAATGCCCAGCAGGCGGTCCAGGGTGATGGTTTTCTCCAGGGGCGCGTCGGGAATGGCGTCTTCCACTAGGCGCAACGGCGACAGTTCGCGGGCGGTCGCCTCCGCCAGCCTCGGGTTCACCACATCGGCGGTGCCTTTGTAGCCGCCGTACAGCAAGCGCTGCGGGAAACCCTTGGCACCGTCCTCCGGCTCCCCCACCACACCGCGGTCGAGGAGTTGAACGCTGAAGGCGAGCGCGGCGTCGTCAAGCGTGCGCTTATCATCTGTGCTTTTCGACGCCCCCTTGCGCCGCTGCTTCTTCCCCTGGCCAAAGCTCACGCGCACATCAACGTGGGAGGGTTCCATGCGCTGCATCGTGGCGGTGGAGATGATGGTGATGCGGGCTTTTTCCAGGTCCTCCACCTCGGCGAGTTTGCTCATCACAAAACGCCCATGGTCGGATTCCATATCCACCACCACGATCAGGTGCGGGCGCTCCACCTGGATCATGCGGGTTTTGCCTTTGGCGGTCATTTCTTCGCGGCGCTCATCCAGCTCGGAGATCAGCGCCTCGGCGGAATCCTCATCGGTGGAGGCGCCGCGCAGACCGATCGGGCCGTCGAAACGGTGGTCGTCCAGAATGTGCGGGAGCCACAGCGCCCAGCGTCCGGTGTCCTCGCCGCCGGACAGCGGCAGCGCCAGGTGCAGGCGTAGGTCATCAGGGGCGTGCAGCACCGCCACCTGCAGCAACAGGGCACGGATGGCGTTGGCGGTGACGTCCTGCGGGCCGATCAACGACACGGTGCCGTGAAGGGGGACGGCGATGGGCAGGTCGTCGATAGTGCTGCAGCGTTTCAGCATGCGGTCAAGATGTGCTTGGGAGATCGGTTCGGGTACCAACATCGGGTCGCCAGCCGGGCGAACCGTCACCCCGCACGCCAAATCACCCGTGCCCACCCCCAAACGCACCACCAGGAAATCCTCGTCAGACGGGCGGCGCTCCCACAGGCGGTGCGGCTGGCGAATCACATCCGACAATGCGCCCGGCGCGGGGTTACGCAACGCCGACTGCTCGCGCTGCTCTTCGGCAAGGTCGCGGATGGTGTCTTCCTGTTCCTCCAGGTGTTCCAAGAAACGTTCGCGGGAGTCTTCCGCTTGTTTGCGGGGACCAGTCTTGGCTCGCAGCAATGCACCGCCCGCCGTGATGAGCACCACCACCAGCATGGCCACGCCGACGGCCATGCGGATGGGGATTTCCTGAGGAGAAACATCATGAGAACCATGCCCATGCCCGCCACCACGGGGAGCACTGCCTTCAACGCGCCACCCCGCCGCCCCCGCCCGCACGGATGGTGGGTACCGATGCCAGTTCAACAGGCTTTTCGGGCGTAATTTGCCGATGCAAACGAGCCGGACGGTGAATTAAACGAGTACTCATCAGTCCCCTTCAAACTGCCTACGCAACGCCTCTTATCGTGTGTAAAACTTAATATCACTATTATGGCAGGAGTGTTTATTCGTCTCAGCGTATTCTGGCAAGACCGCCAATTGGACGTGAGCCTACCAGCACAGCGCCCTATTGTGGACATCATCGACGACGTCACAGGCTTACTCACAGCTACTGATGCCCACGATGCCAACCCCCAGGACAACGTTGTGGACGCTCGCACGTGGGTACTGTCCTCCCCCACCACCGGAATACTCAGTTCTGAGGCGACGCTGGAAAGCTACGACATTGTCGATGGTCACCGGCTGTTTCTGACCCAGCGTGCCGATGCCGCGCACTCCCCCTTCGTCGACGATGTCATGTCCGAGGTGCGCCGCACCATCTCCGACAATCAATGGCGCTGGTCTGACAGCGTACGCAGTGGCGGCCTGCTCATTACAGCCGGTGTGCTCGCACTAGTGCCGTTTATCCCAGCGGTATTGAAAGTCTTCAGCGCCCCCGAACACATTGACGCCTGGACTAACGACCATTGGCTTATGGCGGCATTCGCTGTTGTACTGACAATTGCTGCGGTGGGCGTTGCACTATGGCAACCAAAATCCCCTACGCGATGGTTATCTATTTCCCTACCGCTGGTTTCTTTTGTTTGTGCAAGCCCGTTTCTCCGGCATTTTCCTGCGGGGATCGAACTTAGCGCCCTTATAGCGATCATCTGCCTCACCAGCATCCCCGTCGCCATCATCGCCGGGAAAAAGTAGGGAACGCAACGGCCTCGCAGGCTCCCTCGCCCTCGGCGGAATTGCGCTTGTTGGAGGCATCGTCTGCACCTGCGACTACTTCGGGGTTAGTACCCTAGCGCTCGCCGCCTGGTCCTCCTGGGCACCCATCGCCCTACTGCTGATCACCCCCACCATTGCCGTCAGCTCCTCTGGGCTTGCCACCCTGCTCCGGCAAAGCGACTCTGGGGATGCCATTGACCGCGAACAAATCCGCACCCGCACCCTCCGCTCCGCCGCGCTTTGCGACGCCCTGGTCTGGTTCAGCACTGCACTTGGGTTACTGATCATTCTCACCTTGGCGAGCAGCCCATACTGGCAGCAAGGGATCTGCGCCTTCGTGCTCTCCCTCATTCTCATGCTCCGAAGCAACGGATTCAGCGATGCCCGACTCATCGCGCCACTCATCCTCAGTGGCAGCCTTGGCGTAGCCGTGTGCGCCGGTGCACTCCCCGGCTGGATAGCCCACCGCAACGATATCTCCGTCCCCCACATCCCATGGTGGACCCAGCTCGGAGCGGACGCCTGGCAGCCCTGGCTCTACTTCGGCATTACGCTGCTGCTGATCGGGTTGATCCTGCTTTCACTGATCGGCTACAAGCCCCACGACGTGCAAGAAGCGCGATCCGCCAAAATCATCTCCGGCATTGACACCTTTGTGAGTATCTTGGCCATCCCGTCCATCCTGGTCGCCCAGGGGGTGCTCACCTACTATTGGGCGACGATCTAGTTTTTAGGAGGTTGTGCTGGGTTCATGCAAGGTAGGTCTATCCCCAAGCACGACAACACCCCTTTTTCGTACCCAGCAATGGACCTACCTGACATTAACAGCGTTCAAGCCCGCAAACATCCCCACCTCACAACATTTGAATAATCTTTGCCGCGCCGATGGTCGCAACGAGCAGCACACAGGCGATGATGAGGGAAATCACCAAGATGCGCATGTGCTTGGGGGTGACCACGGGCTCCTCCATGCCAAAGCACATTGCTTTGGTCGCTAGGCCCATGCGGAGTTTGTTGGCTTGCAGGGCTGCGCGATGGTCGCGCCGGTTGGATGCGCGCGAGGACCGCCGACTCTCGGCTTCTCGCTTGTCGCGGGTGGCTTTTTCATGTCTGGCCATGGCTATCGTGCTACCTGCTTATCTATTGGTTAAAGAATTGCCCAGGCAGCGGGATGGTGATCACCGGCGGCTGGCGTGCTGGCTGCTGCGGCGCGGGCGCTGGCGCTGGCGCTGGCGCTGGAACAGTTTGTGTCACTGTAACAGGCGCCTGAGATGTCACGGGCGCTGGCGGTGGGGCGGGCGGCGGCGTGCTGGACGAGGTCGGCGGCGGCGGGAAGTACGAGGTGGGCAGGGGCGGGAGTTGCCCAGCCGGGGGCTTCATCTGGTTGAGTTCTTCGTCTTTGGCCCAGCCGGCTTCTTTTGCAGCCGGTGAGGGTGGCCAGCAGTAAGAGTGTGGTGGCCCCGGTGACCAGCCACGGGCGTCGATAAGCGGGCGTCACCGTGAGTATTCCTTTGCTTTGGCGTGTACTTTTTTTCACGAATTCGGGGTCGGCATCAATGTTTTTTTGATGGCGGTGTCCCAACCTTCGGAACTGTTGAGGTCACCACCGATACACAGTTGGTGGGCAACGGTGAGCGCGGAGTCGTCGATGCTGTCAGGGTTGGCGGTGGTGCCGGGTTCGACGGCTTTTTCGAACTGTTCCCAGCGGCTAGGCATGATCTGGAAGGGGCCGACGGGGATGTCATGTTCGGGATTGCCGTCGATGCGGCCTTGGTCGGTGTCTGCGACGGGGTTAAGTTTCACCAGGTCAAGGTCGCGAAGCGGGACCGTAGACACACCATTCTCCCCGATTTCAGAACCGTGGGTAAATCCGTGGTTGCTGAACACCGATCCCAACGCCGCAAGCGTGGGCCACCCAAGAGTGCAGCCTTCCTGGGACATTTTGCTCGCCGCGTACGCGTAGGCACGCATAGAGCGTTCGGGAATGATGTACGGGGACGCGTGACTTTCCGACCACTCCTTCACCTGATCGATTTCCAGGTACGTCTTCGGGTGGGACGGCTCCAACCTGTCCGCGCACCCGGCCGTCCACATCGACAGCCCCACTATTAACGCTACAAACCCAACCGTAGCGTATGAACGTTTTGCCACTATTCTCTTGCTCTATTTCTTCTATTTCACTAGTCCCAAAGCTATGCGCAGGCCGCTATTCGGCGTGCCGATGCCAATTAGAAAAGTCCTGTGCCACCAGACCTGCCAATTCCAGGTATGCCATGTAGGTTTTGCGATCAAGGCGCTCAAGGTCAATAATCGCGCCTTCCGACAAATGCCGGTCATACGGAATGAGCTGCACCGCGCGTGTCCGCGCTTTAAAATGCTCCATCAGTTGATCAACATCAATGGTGGCGTTACCCGGATGCGCCGACGAAACCACCACAATCGCATTGGACACCAACTGGCCCGTAACCGTGGTGATTCAACCAGTCCAGCGTCGCTGAGGCTGATTGCGCACCGTCCAGGGCTGGCGACGTCACCAAAATCAGCGTATTCGCCAAGTCCAGCACACCGGCCATCGCCGAATGCATCAGCCCAGTACCACAGTCCGTGAGAATCACATTGTAATGATGCTGGAGAATATCAATCGCGTGGCGATAATCCTCCTCACTAAACGCCTCCGACACCTCCGGATCGCGGTCAGAACCAATAACCTCCAGGCGGCTTTCAGCCTGCGTGGTATACATTCTGATATTGGAATACCGGGACACATCCTCGGCATTCAGCAAATCACGAATAGTTGGCGACCCCGGAAGGGCCGCACGTTGCGCCAACGTCCCCAAATCAGGGATTCGCGTCAATAGCAATAACGCGATCGCCCCGCAAACTCGCGAAAATGCCACCAAGCATCACCGACGTTGTTGTTTTACCCACGCCGCCCTTCAGCGACAACACAGCAATACGGTAATCGCCCTTCAACGGCGACCGCGCTAAATCCACCAAATTCTGATGCCGCGCCACCTTCTCCGAATCGCCAAGATTGACATGCCCGGCCGTCAACGTGTGCACAAACTTCCGCCACCCCGTCTTCGGCGCGGCCTTCACCGGATTCACCAAAATCGTCTGATCCAGCGCGGCAGGCGGTGCCAAATACTGTCCTGACGGCAGATCCTGCGGCGCTTGAGACGGCGGCCACTGACCTGGGGCCTGCTGCGGCGCGGCCTGCGGGGGTTGCGGCTGCGCCTGAGCCTGCTGAGGCTGTTGGGTTTGCGGCTGCTGCTCTGACTGCGCTGGCAAGGGTTGCTGCGGCAGCGGGGGGACCTGCTTAGGTTGGGCCTGCTGCTTAGGAGCACTTTCCGCCGGTGCTGGTGTGGCTTGCGCTGGTGCCTGCTGCACAGGCTCAGGCTGTTGCGACGTAGTCTCAGCTCCGCCTTGGCATGCGCACCTCGTGACCGTTCGTCATCATGCGCGGGCTTCTTCGGCTGGGCGCGCTGCGACCGCACCCTCGGCGCCTGATCAGGTTTATCTGCGGAGCTTTCCGTCGCCTCGCTTGGCGACGCCATGCTTGTCGACGCCGCGCTTGTTGGTGCTGTATTTGTTGGTGCCTCATCACCCCGCACGGTGCGATTGTTCTTCGTCTCAGAGCTGCTTCGCACCGCGTGCGCGCCCGATGTCACGGGTTCCAACGAGGACGTCGAGACAGCGGCATGTGCAGCCGCAGTAACACGGCCGGTTCGCTCTTCCCGTGTGGTGTTCGTGTGCGCACGCTGGGTGGTTGCGGAAGGCTTCGGCATCGAGGCGTCGATACGCGGAGTCAGGGTGTCAGACGCCTGAGTATTTTCGGGTTCAACCTTCCGCCTTTTCCCACCTCCAGTCCGCCGAATTTCAGGTTGGGCGGGTTCCGAGGTGGGGCGCGGCGCTTGCTTCTCGGCAGGCTGCGCCGCAGACTTATGAACATCATGTGGCTCAGATTGCGGCCTTTGAACCTGCAGCCACGGCGGCAGATTATGGGATTGCTCAGGCCCTGAAACCATGAATTCCTCCAATAAACCAAACAGTTTGGCACACGGTACAATTTTCTAACATAGCAGCCACCGAGTGTCGCACGCTTGCTACCATTTCTAAACGGTAAAGAATTTATATAAGGACTGAGACCTAGTGCCTTTACGCAAACCCTCTATCCTTCGCACATTGCAATGGAATAACCGCTTTGCGCACGCCCAGCGAACCCCACCGCATGCGACAGATAACGCGACAATAGTCGCCGTGGCATCCATGGACGACCGACTACTCACCAGCCCAGCAGCCGCCCTTATTTCATTGGTTATTAATGCCGAGGCCAAAGTACCCGTCGTGGCCATAGATGCCGACGGCCTCAACCAGCCCCTCCGCGGGCCACTGCGCGCCGGGAACGGCGGCGACCTCGTCGGACTTTCCGACCACCCCAAGGAATCCCTCGACCGCAGTGAAATAGAACTTTTTGTCGACCAAGAGGGGGCGATGCCGCTTCTCGCCTGCTGGAAAGAAGGCCCAGGGCTCATCCCTCCAGAAGTTCTCGAATCGGCGGTACGGCGCGTGCAACACCGATGGCCGACCGTGGTCATGAACCTCCCCTACACCTGCCCACCGGAAACAATCTCCTCTGGCGTGGCCATGGCCAACCATGTGTTCCTCATTGCCGACAGGCACCACGCCGGGCATGAGTGGCTCTACCAGCCCGGACACCAGCTCAGTACCCTCGCCCGCGACAATCGAGTGACAGTTCTGACACTCGGCGGTCAAAGCAAAATCACCACACCAGACACCATCCACCTCCCCCGCACCGGGCAGGGTTCCGACGGCCGCGATCCCATTGACATCCCCACCGACCCGGAATCACTCACCATCTTCCACCGCATCCTCAGCAGGGTGTACAAAAGCTGAGGGCTTTGCAGGGTTGAGCGATGTTCAGGTAAGATAAGTCCACCGCTGAGCTCGAAAAAGGGTGCTTTTTCGCACCTGCGGATAGACCTATCCGACAAGAGGCTTGAAGGGGCTTGCTTTGCGGTTTATCAAAAAGTCAGTTTTCCCTGGTTGCGATGAAGCAGTGCAATTATGATCCAGCTGTAAAATCTGCTTACGCCCAAGCTCGAAAACACCTCATTTTCCGGCTTGGAGATAAGCAAACTTCTATGCAAACGTTTGCACTAACGCCGTTCAAGACTCTAAGCTGCGCCATGATCTACCAAACTGCCATCTTTCCCGGTCTTTTACAGCATCATAAGCGGCCCCCTGCAAGATAGGTCCATCGCTAGGCTCAAAAACACCCCTTTTTCGAGCTCAGCGGTGGACTTATCTTACCTAAACATCATTCAATACCCCCGCAGAAGAAAAGATCGGCAGGAATGCTACGACGAACGCGAGCACTCCGCATCGCGGGTTGCGTCCAAGCCAGGCAACCCGCCCCAGCTTCCCCACCACCTACTGCAAATCGCTTCCCCCACGATACTGTTTCAGGGCGAAGCGCTCGATGTCTTTGCAGAGCTGTTCTTCGGTGTAGAGCACGCTGATGAGCATGCTGATGGCGGCGGCGACGCGGCGGTCGATGATCGGGTCGTCGAAAAGCACATGTGCAGCCTGCGCAACGTTGTGGATTGCCTGGATTGCCACGAGGTCAGGCCCGAGTCGGGCGCTGGATTTTTCCAGCAGGTATGCGTATTTGATGGCGAGTTCTTCGCTGCGCGGGTAGGTGTCGCCATTTTGTACGTCTTTGTAGCTGATGAGTGAAATGAATTCTCGGAGGTCTGATGCCGTGTAGGGGGTGTCGTCGATGATGTGGACGCAGGTGTCTTTGAAAAAAGGCAGCGCTTCTCCATCGGCGATGAGCCTGTTTATGAGCTCGTTCGCTTTATCGCCAAGCTTATCGATGCGCACAGCCACGTTGTTTCCTTAGGGCTAGGGTTTGTGTCTGTTTTTGTCTGGAAAGTGCCTGCTTATCTACCGCCAGCTTACAGGTTTTTGCACGTTCGGGTATGGCCAGCTGTTGCTTTGTGTGGGTTCATGTGACCTTGAGGTGTTCCTGTACTGCGACATGTGTTTTTTCGTGTGGTTTCTCACACCAGACTGCCCGTCCCCACACGTTCCAACAGTCGTTTTTCTACGTCGCTTATGCTGCCGCCCCTCCCATACCCGGCCGCATCCAACCCCTCGCGATCATCGCTGGTTCTCATCCCCTGGGCGTAGGCGCGAAGATGAATTCTAGGTCACAATGTTCCGCCCGTCGGGTGATTCTTTTAGGCCTCCCGAGCAGCGATGATGGTTATCAGACAGTTGTTGTTCTCTACGCAAGGAGGAGTTATGAGTCGCGTAATTAAGGCCAAGGATGCTGTGGTCGCGCGGGACCTACGGAAGACATACGGCGCTGGGGAGTCACAGGTGACAGCGCTCAACAATGCAAGCATTCGTGTGGGTGTGAGTAAGTTTTTGGCGATCATGGGACCGTCAGGTTCGGGCAAATCCACACTGATGCAATGTTTGGCCGGACTTGACAGCATTGATTCGGGCAATATCAAAATTGGTGGGATTGACATCACAAGTCTGAATGATCGCGATTTAACGCGCCTTCGACGCGAACATGTTGGTTTTGTTTTTCAGCATTTCAATTTGGTGTCCACCCTGACCGCAGAGCAGAACATTATGCTGCCCATGAAATTAGCCAAGCGTCAGGTGGATCAAGAATTGTTCAACAATGTGGTGGAGCGACTGGGCATTAAGTCACGCTTGTCGCATAAACCACATGAAATGTCGGGCGGCCAGCAACAGCGTGTCGCTATTGCCCGCGCGCTTGTTGCTCAACCGACGGTGATTTTCGCTGACGAGCCGACGGGGAATTTGGATTCCGTATCCAGTTCGGAGGTGCTGCGCTTTTTGCGCGACAGCGTTGATGTGTTTGGCCAGACCGTGATTATGGTGACGCACGATCCCATTGCCGCGACCTACGCGGATGAGACGATTCTGCTTGCCGATGGCCGCATCACCGCCACCCTCGTCTCCCCCACCGTGGAACAGGTTGTGGCTGCATTGCAGGAGGTTGAGTAATGAACTTCCTCGTAGCATCTAGTTTAAGAAACAATCTGCGTAGGCTCATCGCCACCGCCACCGCAGTGGCGCTATCGGTGGCGTTTATGGTGGCCACGCTGCTGATTATGGGCACCTACAACACTGCCCTGTCGAACAGTGTGACGGAGCAGATGAAGAACTCCGATGTCTGGGTGGGCTATGACAGCTCATTACCAGACAATGCAGATGAAGTGCTGGCCAAAACCGCTGACCGCATCCGCGAGCGTCCCGACGTGCAGGCCGCCGATGTGCAGCGCAGCGCATCCGGTGAGGTACGGCACGATTCCCGCAGGGCAAACGCACAGATCCAGGCGATGCCGAGTGAGCCTCTTCGCTGGGCCACGCTGGCGGAGGGTGCGTGGCCGCAGTCACCGGACGAGGCCGTGCTGAACAAGTCCGCAGCGGATTCTTTGCAGGTATCTGTGGGTGATTCGGTGCGCTTAGATGATAAGAACTCCGTTCGCGTCGCGGGCATTACCTCTCAAGAAGATCAGATGATGTCCATGGGTTTCGCCGAGATTAGTGTGATGCCGGAGCTGCTGGATCGTCTTGAAGCCCAGAAATACGCTACGAGTATTCTGGTTCGCAGCACTGCCCATGACGGCACGAGCAACACCACCCCGGATCAGCTGGCACAACAGATAAAAGACCAGACTCAGGGCACTCCCGACATCACGGTGCGCACTCGCGACGAGCAGGCGCAGCATCAGATCGCGGACCTTTCCGGCAATACCGCGACGCTGACCGCCATGCTGGGTGTGTTTGTGGCTATTTCGATGATTGTGGCGGGCTACGTCATCGCGAATACCTTCCAGGTTCTCGTCGCGCAGCGGACAAAAGAACTGGCGTTGCTGCGCTGCATTGGTGCAGATAAGCGGCAGGTGCATGGCCTGATTCTGGGCGAAGCCGGTATCACGGCATCGGTGGCCGCGCTGGTGGGCTGCCTACTGGGTGTCGTTGCCACGGTGATCTTTGCCCAGTTCATGTCAATGATGAGTGCGTTGACCATCAGTCCGCTGGCGTTGATCGCTGGTTTTGTGGTGGGCGTTGTGGTGACGGTTGCGTGTGCTCTCGGGGCGTCGAAACGCGCGACCCGCGTGCATCCGGTGGAGGCACTTCGCCCGCTTGAGGCAGTGGCTTCGGACAAGCTGCCACTGGGGCGCACGATCGTGGGTTCCGCTCTGACCCTGCTGGGCGCGGCGGGCCTGATTTACGGTGCGACGAGCGGTATGGCTGTGGCTATTGCTGGCGGGTTTATCTGCGGCATGGGCGTGCTACTGGCCGCCACGACGTTGCTACCGAGGCTGGTGTCGCTGGTGGGTCGGGCACTGTCGCGAGTGTCGCTGCCGGTGGAGTTGGCCGCCGCTAATTCAATGAAGAACCCGCTGCGCACAGCAGCGACAGGTATTTCCATGCTGATCGGTGTGGCTGTGCTGGTGTTGATGGCCACGGGCATTCACTCGGTGCAGGAGTCCATTGTTTCTCAGATCAATCGGGAACGCCCCTTTGACCTCATGGTGACCACGAGCAACCCGGCTGGCTTCTCGCCGCAGGAGCTTGAGCAGATTAAGAACAATCCCAAGGTCACGGCCAGCGCTGAATCACAATCCGCACAGGTGACAGTGACCACCTCTGATGGTCAGGAACATTCAGTGAAGGCCGAGACTGCGGATAGCTCACAGCTCAGCGAAGTGTTCTATGCCAAGGGTGATACATTGTTCCCACAGTCCGGCGTGGGCATGGTAGCCCCGATCACTCAGAATTCGTCACCCATCACCATTCAGGGCGACGCGGGCAGCCTGGTCGTTTCAGCAGATGTGAGCGACAAGGGCGAGGCGGATCATGTGATGATGTCGAAGGATGACTTTTCCAAGGTGGCGCGGAACACCGTCACTCACACCGTGTACCTGCGGCTCACCCCAGGTCTGTCAGGAGACGAGGTTCAGCAGGTCACCAGCGATCTGAACGCTCTGAATGACAGCTACAACACCGGCGGCGGCGCCCAGGAACGCGCCTACTACACCAAGATATTGAACATCATGCTCATGGTGGTGCTGGCGCTGCTGGCCATTACCCTGATCATCGCCTTCGTAGGTATCGGTAACACCACAGCGTTGTCGGTGCTGGAGCGCCGTCGCGAATCCGCGCTGCTACGGGCGGTCGGTTTGGAGCGCCGCCAACTGGTCACCACCATCGTCGTGGAGGCCATGCTCACCGCCGTTGTCGCCGCCGTGTGTGGCTGCGCGCTGGGGATCTTCGCCAGCTGGTCCGGCTTGAACGCGCTGGAACACACCGCCGACAAGCTTGAGCTGGACCTGTACATCCCGTGGTTGCAGGTTGCCCTGATCATCGCAGGTGCAGGCACCGCCGGTGTGCTCGCCGCTCTGCTTCCCGCCATGGGTGCTTCTCGACGCCCACCGGTGCAGGACCTCGCGGCAGAGTAACTGCCCCAGTGTGCCTGGTGTATCGTGCCTGGCGTAGCCGCTACCGAAGCGTGCTACGTCAGGCACGCGGCGTTCACAACGCCAACCATCACCAGCGACACGGAGGCCACAATGGCACCGGCGCGGAGCTTCTTATCTTCCACAATGTCCCGGAACCTTCCCGGAATGGCCAATTCCATGGTCACCAACGCCGCAGCCTGGAGCGCTATTCCCAGAACGCCAAACACCCCGGCCTCAATAAGCCCCTTGCCTAAGCCCAATTCGGAGGCGGAACTATGCACGGCGGTGGCCACCACAATTCCCGTGGCTATCTGCTGCGCCGCCGCTATGAAACCAGCATTGGGCAGGTGATCCACAAACACCAGGCGATGTAGTTTCCCGGGGGTAAGCAGGTCAAGAACCACAAACCCCAGCGTCAGCATCACGCCAGCGAGGGCGAAATAGGCCAGCGTACTCACGACCTCTGCAAATACGTCCATTTTCTCTCCTTTTATTTCACACCCGGATCCCGACGATCCACCGCTACTGCTGCCACCATTACTTCCCGAGCCAGACGACCCGCCAGAGGAATCACGCGGCGAGGACGGACTGAACCCAGGCCCCAGGAAAATCAAACTGCCATTGTTGTAGCGGTGCAGGTCCTCCACCTCAATCTGGCATTTTCCGTTATTGTTGGACACCACAATAAGTCTCTTGTCGTAGCGCAAGTATTCCGACCCCGACGCGGAGTCAAACTGCCTGGCCATCGGCTTAATCTTATTCGCAATATCCGAGGCCGTCTTCTGCACGCTATCGCCAGACTTGCACTCGTAGGTATTGCCGCTCTTTCTGGTGTAGTTCTTTGACACATAGCTTTCGGGATTACTCGCGTTAGCGAATCCCGCGGCAGCCGTCACAAAAGTCAGGCCCACGGATGCTGCGCTCACAAGAACCAGCACAATGCCAAGAAGCCTCCAGCGGCCACTATTCATGACGGAAAACCTGCCTTTACTATTGTCGGGAGCGTTGTTGTCGGGGCGTCGAAAAGCATATTAAACCGAGTAATCAGGCGCTGGAGGCGCGGGGTAAATGATCAGCTCGCCAGGGAGAATCACCCGCCCCGTGGACACCTCCCAGGAATCGTCATTGGACCAGCCCTCAAACCCCAGGCGGAGCTGCTCGGACGCGTCGGCGTAATCGATGTAGGCAAGCTCGCCCTCCGGCGGCAACCCGGTTGTTCCGTGCGACACATAGCGCGCGTGACCGCGCTCCTGCTCCACGTAGTGAACGCCCTCAAACTCCAGAACGCTCTGCGGGGTGAGACCCGTCGCCTTCCGCGAGGTCCACCACACCAGCTCAAGCTCGCCGTCGTCGATTTCCACGGCCAGGAAGCTGCTACCGTCACCGCCGTCCAGCAGGTGTTCGTACCAGGTGAACTGCCCCTGGGTCACCACCAGCGTGCCGCGCACCAGGTAGTCCGTCGCCCCATACGTAACGACGGCCCCCGGACCCAAGCGATCCGGGCCGAAATCAGCGGCATCCGGGACCTCGGCAAACAAATTACGTGCTGGCTGCTGCTCATCATCAACCTGACGCGCCTTGCTGAAGCAATATAGCGCTCCTATACCACTCACACCCGCAATAGCGAAGAAAAACAATGACAGAAGTAGCACTACAGTATCCTCAGTCTCAGCTTATTTTTATCCAGCATACAAGCATAGCCCTGGGGAAGCATGTCACAATGGGCCTATGAAGAAGCGAGCATGGATCGGTTATGCGTCCGCTTTTCTCTCCTGGGCGCTTGTTATAGGGGCGCTCATCGCGTTTTTTATGGGGCATTCCACACTGGCACTCTTTCTGTGCCTGCCGGGAATATTATTGGTCTGGTGCAGTGGCAGCATGTTTGGCGACACCAAGAAACTCCCCAAGGGTGCCCCCATCCCCGATGCGAAACGCGTCAAACGCTACCGACAAGAAAACCCCGGTGCCACCATTGTTGACGCCATCGACGCGATCAACAGGCAGGACGGGGTGTACTAGTTACTTCGGGTTGGTGATGCGCGGCGCATTACCTGAACCATCCCAGCCCTCGGCCGACGCGCTCGCATTCCCCACAGTCGCCGAGACCTTAATCGGCTTATCACCAGCGGCAACGCCCTTAGCCGTGTACACGGCACGCGAATATTCCTTCATCCGGCCGCTATCGGTGTCCTGGCCGTGCTGACGATCCTGATCCCCAGAGAACGCAATACTGACATTCACATTCTCTTCCAAGCCCCAGTGACGGCCCTCTTTAACCAAAATCGCACAATTCTGGTTATCCTTCGACGAAAAATACACCTCAATCGTGGCGAAACGCTCCCCCGACGCGTCCTTCACCGGCACACGACCGTCCTTCACCATGCGGTAACTTGTGCCACACGTATTCGCCGCCGCCGCCTCGGGAGCATTCAACACGGAGACAGCGCCCAGACCACCACACGCCAAAGAAAAGGCCATGAACAGCTGAAACACACTCTTACGAGTGATCATCATCTACCTCCAACGGATACTCACCAGGACACTTAGCAGGTTGCGATATCTGCTAATCCTACGCGCAGCACATGTAATATTTTTCCGACGCGCCGCGATAGGGGTAACGCAACGCTAACTTTTTGCGATACTTTTTGGCAAATTCTCATACGCGTAAGGGTTCATGCAGGTAGAAGCTTTTCGACGCCACCATGGCTACGGTTGGCAGATAAGATGCGGGTGAGTTGGGGGTGGGTATAAGGGTTAGCGCAGTGGGGTGATTTTATTCAGAAGGGAAGGTCTGTGTCTTGAGTGTCGGCGTAGCGGGCTTGTGAGGTTGTGGGTGTGAGCTGGGTGTGGGCCGTGCGCGGTAGCGTGCGTGAGCTGAGCGCGGGCGGCACTTTGACGAATCCGCAAGCCACTGTAAGATAACCCCCTGAAGCGCCTGTGGCGGAATTGGCAGACGCGCTGGATTTAGGTTCCAGTGCCTTAGGGCGTGGGAGTTCAAGTCTCCCCAGGCGCACCACGATTCCCTTACTTAAACACGCATTATCATGCACACCACTTGCGGTACTCACCCAAGTGGTGTTTTCTTTACCCCCATCATCCGCCTCACCATCAAACTGCCTCAGAACCGAGATAACAGGCTGCAGGTGAGCAGTCGCCGTGCGACTCACCCCACTCGCATCATCCTGCGGGTTAATCGCAACCGCAGTAAAAAACACCCCATTAAGCAACTTCTTCAGACTCGGCGTTGCCTGCATATACAGGCTAAAGCAATCTTCGAGTAGATCCAGCACATACCCAAGGTGCGTCTGGACCGTGTGAGACTCGAGGCTCAGCGCAGCACGCTGCTGGTCAATGCTGGATAGCTGCGCTGCAATCTGGTCCTGCTCTTGCTTCAGTAAATCAAGCGGAATAGCATCAGCGTAATGAGCATCAAGCAGCTTCTGACGCTTACGCAGAAGAGTACGGCTCTGCTGCTCCAGCTGGCGAACATGCTCCGCCCGACTAGCATAGATACGCTCCAGTTCCCGCTCGGCATGAGCCGCAATCCGGTTGCGTTGATCTGGGGTTATACGGATCGTGCGGTAGAGTTCCGCTACCTTTGCTTCCACTTCATCGATGAGTACTGCTTTAAAGCGGCACCCATCACGCTGACGCTGCCGGTACGAGCAGACAAAGTATGGGTACACAACCCCACGCTTATTCTTGGTGTTCTAGATAATGAGGCGGCTGCCGCACTGACCACAACGCACCGTGGTCTTAAGGTGGTGATGATGAACCCGCCGCCGCTCACCGTTGTAGTGGGCACTCAGGACGGTTTGGACCTTATACC